>Ga0180300_10000021_pt1 | contig 53184 bp, 51 predicted proteins | sample GuaBasSediGuay15_FD_121798 | JGI IMG/M metagenome (GOLD analysis project Ga0180300, IMG submission 121798) | Subseafloor sediment microbial communities from Guaymas Basin, Gulf of California, Mexico - Guay15, Core 4569-2, 21-24 cm | ecosystem: Environmental > Aquatic > Marine > Hydrothermal...
CTTCTCACTATATCTAGCATATGCGTTACTAGCGTATAGATCCCTTTCGGAGATAATTGGTTATCATTCTAGAAAGCCTTTAAAAGATGTGGTAAGGTATTGGAGGTTAGGAGCGATATTTTGCTTGCTAACAGCAATGGTCATCATAATAGTCATTATCCATAATCTGCTAAATCCAGAAAAGTCTTTCATTAACTATGCCTTATCTCCCATTCTAGCGATAATTACTATAATCTTGCTTATCTTAAGCTTGGATGAGCTCTTTTTTGGTGGTAGGTTTAGGAGGATTAGATACCCAATAATAACACCATTAATAGCTCATATGGCTTGGGTATTCATGCCAATACATGGTCATGGAGGGGTACTTTCACCATCAGGAGAATGGGCGTTTATTCTATTTTCTACTGGTATGTTTCCACTTCCAGGTCTTATTACAATTGCTGGCCCAGATCATGTATTAACATTTGCGGTTGCTTCTGCATATTTTCACTATAAGTTTAAGGTTGGTGTAGAGTATCCTCCTAGCTTAATATTAATCACTCTTGGTTTTTGGATCTTCTTTGAGTTTCTTGCCTTCTATAAGTTGTTAACATTTTCATCAATTAGGAAGGATATTGGAGGAGTGTTAGACTTCATACTAGATGTTCTGAAGATAAAATTGATAACTGTTAGGATTAAGGCTAGGGCATTTAGGGATGGTATGCTTGTTATTTATGTAGTAAATGAGAGCTATAATGATATTACAGATTTCAAGGCATATCTTATTGGTGTTGATTGGGCTTCCCTTGATAAGCCCTTAATACTTGATCTCAAACTTGAGGGTAGGGAGGAGATTGTTAAGATTTCTTCTGGTAGTAGGGTTATTCTAATTTGTGAGGATTGGAGTTTTGGTAGGCGTGTTTATGCTGATGAAGTACTATCCATCAAAATCACTTATAGGATCGGAGAGAAGCCTGTGGAAAAGGTGTTCACAATTCCCATAACCTAAATTTAAGGTATATCTTCCTCTTAATTTCTCGCTAAGGCTTGGATTTCTTAAAAGTTGCCTTAAAACATTTATTATCCTTTGCCTCTATTCTTCAGATAACCTTCTTAATCCTCTTCTAAATGAGTCCCTCTCTATGACTTTGCACTCTTGCATTCCCTCTTCTCCTTGAGATACTTTTCGATAACCTCATAGTATTTGTCAGTTACAAGCAAGTTTACAGTGTCTAAAGCATCAAGCTCGCTAGCATAATGTTTAGCCCAATCTACTAGGATTCCTAAGTTCTCCTTATTATAGGGAACTATCTCGAATAAGGTTGCATTAATGGCCGTTACCGTATATAGTAATGCTAGTAAGAAGTTATACATGCTAGATGCCTCTTCATGAGCACGCTTCATGAGTATTAACGATCTAAATGCCGAGGACTGCGTAATGGACAAGCTTAGTGTGTATCGTAGCTGATATAATTCATGTAGTTGTTGCTTTCAGGTTTATGACAAGGGATGAAGTTGTCAAGATGTGATAAAGACGATGGAACTCGTAAAGTAAATAGGGATGAGTAAGTAAGGTAAAGCATCATGTGTAAACCAGCTAATTCGCCTGAAGTAAAAGCTTATGTGCTCTATGCTTCACCTATATGATGAGGATGAGTAAATATGCTTGCTATTAAAGGAGGTGAACCTGTTAGGAAGAAGGAATGGCCTCAATGGCCTGTATTCGATGAGCGTGAAATAAAAATTCTGGAGGAAGTTGTTAAAAGTAGATCTTGGGGAGGGGGGCTAAGCGATAGTGGTCCATGGGAGGCTAAATTTGAGGAGGCTTTTGCTAAGAGACATGGTTGTAGATACGGTATTACGGTCACTAGTGGGACGACAGCTTTGTTTGTCTCTTTATTAGCAGCAGGTATAGGTCCTGGTGATGAAGTAATAGCGCCTGCGCTTACTTTTTGGGCTACTGGTAGTGCGGTCTTAATGACAGGAGCTACGCTAGTCATAGTCGATGTAGATCCAGATACCTACTGTATGGACGTAAACGAGGTGGAGAGAAACATAACTGAGAAAACGAAAGCAATAATCCCTGTATATAATTATGGAACTTCTCCTGATATGGATGCATTAGTCAAGCTAGCTGAGGAGCACAATTTAGTATTAATTGAGGATTGTGCTAGAGCTCATGGTTTTGAATGGAGAGGTAAACCCGTAGGATCGCTTGGTGATATGGGTTGTTTCAGCTTTCAAGAGGGCAAGTTCATGACTGCTGGTGAGGGTGGAATAATAATTACAAATAATGAATTGTATGCTGAAAGGTGCTTCTCCATAAAGAATTGCGGAAGGATTAGAAGGGGAAGAGATATCTCTGAAATAGGAATAGACTACTGGTGGAATTGGTTCAATTTCAGGATGACTCAGTTCCAGGCGGCAATTTTATTAGTTCAGCTAGAAAGGCTCGATGAACAATTAAAGATAAGGCAGGAGAACAGCGAGTATCTGAGTAAGCGATTGCAGGAAATAGATGGTATAACGCCAATTAAAGTACGTAAAGAGCTTACCAAACATCAACCGTGGCCTTATGCATTTAAGTATGATCCAAAGAGCTTCAAAGGAGTTCCTCTACATCGCTTTATTGAAGCGCTTAGAGCTGAGGGAATACCTGCTAGTGGTCTTGACCACCCACCCTTAAATATGACATTGACCGCAAGATATCCATCAAGGATTAAACGAACCAAATATCCCGTAGCGGAGAGAGCAATGCGTGAAACAGTAACATTACCGCAGTGGGTATTCCTTGGAACGAAAGAAGATATGGATGATATAGTGGAGGCTATATTAAAGATACAGAAGCATGCTGATGAGCTCTAAATTTCCCATGAGCTCCAGCCTTATTCCTAAAGCATGGACTTATGCCTACATATTTGAGCGGTAGCTCATCAGCGCTTAACATCCCCTCCGCAACTATGACCAAGTCATGAACATAAGAATAGACTACTCGAAGGATCCAGTAGATAAGCTAAAGACGATATATGGATGAATTAAAAAGACTAGATAATAACTTTGTTTATCGCAGCTTAATGATTAGGCACATATTCAAGACTCCCAAGTGATGTAACTATCGATAGGTATAAGGGAGCTGGAGAAAAACTTTTCAAGTATGAGATTAAACGTAGTACTTATAGTTATTGATACGTTAAGGGCTGATCATTTAGGATGTTATGGTTACTTTAGAGATACTAGTCCGACTATCGATAGAATTGCTCGTGAAGGGGTTCTTTTTGAGAACTTCTATGCATCAGGGATACCGACGGGTCCTGGCTTTACCAGCATTATAACTGGTTTATATCCAATAAATCATAAATATTACATAACGCCATGGGATGTACCTAATGCCTACCAGATGGATGATAATATACCTGTTCTCGCTGAGTTCCTTTGGGATTCTGGTTATACTACTGCAGCCATAGATAATTTAATAAACTTCAGATCTCATATGAAGCACTTCGTTAGGGGATACGAGTACTACATAAATCCTACTAGGTCTTCTAAATGGATCCATCATCATGTAACAGCCTCTGAGATCAATAGGCGATTAATTCCCTGGATTAGGCAACATAGTTATGAACGGTTCTTTCTCTTCATACACTATTGGGATCCACATATGCCCTATAATCAGCCTAAAGCATATAGAGACATATTCCGACATAAGGAATTAAAAGACTTGGAAGTGGTGAAGGCTCCTGCCGGTTATGATTACGTTCCTGGATGGGGTAAAGCTGATGATATACCTAAAGGAAATGATTTTAAATCGGTGGATCTATACGATGGAGAAATACTTTATGTTGATTACGCTATTTCTGAAGTTGTCAGCGTATTAAAGGATGAAGGGATACTTGACGAAACATTGCTTATAATAACCTCTGACCACGGTGAACAATTGGGGCAACATGGAATTTGGGGACATGCAGGTCTTCATGAAGCGGTGATTAAGGTGCCTCTTATAATGAGGTGTCCTAAGATATTACCTCAAGGTATTAGAGTTAAGGAATATGCTCAGCATGTTGATATCGTACCAACAATCCTAAACTTAGTAAACGTAAAGACTGAAGCGAGCTTCGATGGAGATGATCTCCTCAAATTAATTAGAGGCGAATCGATTAGAGACTTTGTTATATGTGAAACTTGGGGTGAGAGATGTATCGTAAAAGGTGAATGGAAACTTATAATACACTATGAACCTGAGCTAAGGATGCTAAGGGACGTATTTGCCTTTAATGGGCACTTTAGGGACTGGTTGCCGTTTTTAAAGAAATATGGCAATATTGGAGTAGAGTTATACAATATAAAACAAGATCCAGCCGAAATCATAAATTTAGCTAATGAACAGGCTGATATCGTCAAAGAGTTAAAGGATCTTCTAGATTCTTGGATAAAATTTAAGTTGAAGGGAAAAGAAGACCCCATATTATCGCTTAAGCAGTATACTCAGCCTCAACCAAAGGAATATCAAAGCCTTTAGACCATTCATTAATCTTATGATGAATTCGGCAGTATCACTTGTTATAACAGGATACAAAATTACGCTCTTATTTTCCCTGGAAACCTCAATGTTATCCTAATAAGTAATGCAAATGCATAAGTTATTTTCTAAACCAGTGAAATACCTAAGACATGGTTTTAAACACATTATCTCATAGTTAAGTATTGTAAGAGATCAATTACGTTCCTTTAATTTCTTAAATGAGTGACAGAACACATCAGTAACGGAACGCTACATAATCTACTGGCTCCTTTACCTTCCATCTCACTAATGATTAAAGTGATATTTAAGGCTGGATATCCTTATAGTGATCGATAGCCGCCTTTCTTTGCCTAGCTTAATATTTATATAGTGGGGATGTCATCTGGCAATTTATTAGTATTCATTATGTATAGTGCTTCTCATGTTCTTTAATTCCTTCTCTAAGCTATATGGCTTCCTTGCAGACTATTATAACGTACGTAAATACTTCATCCTAATTGATTGGATCTTAATAAAATAAACAAAATGGAGTTGTTAGTACTATCACTAGCTTTCGCTTTTCACCTTACTTAATATTGTCTTTACCACTAGAAGCATAAGTATGAGACCAATAATGTTCGGTATAATTACGAAGAATATTATCCTTTGTCGTCTTTCTGTATACTTTATAGCTTGTGCTAGCTCTAATGCCTTCTTAGCGTGTGTATAAGTCCCTTCTATATCGCCCTGGCTGAATGCCTTATAGGCTAATTCTACTTCTCTCTCACACTGAGATAATAGTTTAGCTCCGCCTGGCGTTCTTGGTTTGCTCTTCTTAAGGGTTTCTAGTGTGGTTTTAGCAGCACCGAGTCCGCTAAAGGCACTAACTATCATATTAGTAAACTCAGAACCCTTTGAGTGCGGGTAGATCACTAGTGACATCTTATACGTAGTACCCTTAGTTAAGGTACCGGAGATAATGGTACCCTTTAATTCAAATACATCGCCTCCCCATGCTCGTGCATCGTCAAGGTCGTAGCCTATCGATGGTGGACTGAGCAATATTACGACTAGATCTCCATATTTCGTAGAGGCATAGGCTACTGAGTAAGATCCGGACGAAAGTGTCTGCGATTTGAATTCCTCCGGCAGGTTCACCGACGATATAGTTCCTCCATATGCAATATATAAACTACTTCCCTTAAACGTACTAATGGGCCACTGTACATAAAATAGTACCCCCTGCGTATCAACGTTCTCATATGCTGTTATCGTATAGTTTGCCATTATCATTCCTGTACTATATATTGTATATATGCCTATGAACTCGAAGTACTGTTCGCTCTCTGGTGGGAATCTTGCATGGGTTCTGACCCTAATACCGCCAGGAATTTCCTCAACGGTAGGAGGCTCTAGAACCTCGCCATAGTACCAAGTACCACCAATCCACCTCCAACCAGGGGCAAATACTCCAAAACCAACTGCGCTAACTACCTGTACACCGCCTATACTTATACTGCTTATTGCTGTCCTAGCTGTAATAGATATGTCAACATTTCCTATAGTTACTCTAACAGTATCACCGCTTATCTCATACGGCACCTCTTCTTGCGCCTTAGTTGACACTACCGAAAACATTGAAAGTACTAGGAGTATGGAAATAACTAGCAATGTAGTAATTCTCCTGAATTTCATCATAATCTAACCCTCACTTATAACTATTAAGTGTACTAATAAGCGTTTTCATAAAGTTAAAATTAAATGGGATGAAGAGGTCAGTGAATGTTTTTAACTTTCTGTTCTCTTAGCTTTTCTCAGACATTCTTCCGTCTTTATGACTTTCATCATAGCTTATATCTTCTGTCATAATGTCCTATATCCTTATGATTCTTCTTTTGTTCATTAGCTCCTCTATTATCCTCTTCAAGTCGATCTTATTAAGTTCTGCTAGGAAGTTCTCTTCCCTACAGTGGGTTTCTGGATGAGTTGGGACTAGATTACACGTGACCTTGATGCCTGATATTTCATAAACTCCAAGCTTTCTTGCCATTTCCATTATTTCTCCTTTATCATACCCTATTAGGGGCCTGAGTATTGGGATTTTAACTCTCCTACTTAATACGTATAGGTTATCTAATGTCTGTGATGCTACTTGTCCTAGACTTTCTCCTGTAACTATTGCCTTTGCTCCTACTTCTCTAGCTATCTCCTGGGCTACTAAGTACATCATCGTCTTGCAGAATAGACATCTATACCTCTCATCTATTACTCCCATTGTCCTCTCATGGGCTATCGATAGGGGTATAACGATGGCTCTTATCTCCTTATCTGGAATCCATTCCTTTAGCCACTTGAGCACGTTAATTATTCTTTCTCTTGCTTTTTCGTTCACATAAGGGGAGAGATCGTAGTGTACTGGGACTATCCTACATCCTCTCTTCATCATCATCCATGCTGCTATCGTACTATCCATTCCACCTGACATTAGCGCTATAATTTTTCCCTCTACGCCATATGGTAAGCCACCAGGTCCTTTATGCTTTTCATGATATACGTAAGCTCCTCTCTGTCTTATCTCAATGAAGATCTCCCTCTCTGGGTTCTCTAAGTTTACCTTAAGGTGTTTATTTTCATCGAGTATTGCCTTACCTAAGATCCTCGCGATTTCCATGCTGTTTACTGGGAATTTCTTATTAGCTCTATGAGCTCTTATGGCAAAGGTCTTGACGTTAGCTAGCACGTCTTTTGAATATCTCCTTACCTCTTTCTCTATTTCCTCCATATCTAGCGTGACTTCTAGCGAGCGAGCTACGAATACTATTCCAAAAACCTTGGTTAGCACTTTAACTGCTTTTTCATCATTATCAGTACATATGAAAATTCTCCCTCCCTCCTTGTTGATTTCGCGTACTTTAATTCCTTCCTTCTTAAGCTGTCTGATCATATTATCTATCAATGTCCTCTCCATCCTAAGCCTTACCTTATGTGACTTTAAAGTTATCTCTCCATATCCTACAATTATGACGTTTCTTGCCACGTTGAAGTACCTCTTTAGTTCCCTATCGTTCATTATCATGCGTTATGCCTCATATATGTTTAATTACTCTTCCTTATCGTAACTAGTAGAGAGGTGGAACTAGTGAAGAAAGTTCGCTTTGGCGTAATTGGTTGTGGAAATGTTGCTAATAATTATTACCTACCATATATCGCTGAAGTCGCCGAATTAGTCGTAACATGTGATAAAGTATTAGAGAGAGCTAAGAGATCAGCTGAATTATGGGGTGCGAAAAGGTATTGTAGTGATCCTGAGGAGGTGTTCTCCGCAGATGATGTCGATGCTGTGGTGATCACTACTTCCCACAAGTCTCATGCTGAACTCGCTATACGTGCTGCTGAAGCGGGTAAGCACTTCATAGTTCAAAAACCTGCTGCAATCAATATGAATGATTTGGAGAGACTTGTCTCTGCCGTTAAGAAGAGTGGCGTCAAAGCTATATTTGAGCCATCTAGTCCCTTCTTCTCTCCTATGGTGAAGAAGGCAAAAGAACTGATAGATAGCAGTGAAATAGGAGAGCCATGTCTCTTCATATCTTACGTAGGGCATTCGGGACCCAAATGGTCAGATTGGTTTTTTAAGAAGGAGGAAGGTGGAGGGGTCATATACGATCTTGCTGTCTATGGCATTGCTGAATCGGTTTATCTATTTGGCAAGCCTAAGAGTGTAAGCGCGATGGGCTCGATAGTTCTTGAAAAGCGCTTAATTCTAACTCCAGAAGAGCATACCAAGACCATAGCTCCTGAGTACTACAAAGAGAAGAGACCAATGTATTATCAAGGAATGGAGCCCACTCTTCCGGTTGAAGTAACTGCATACGATAACTCCATAGTAACCTTATGTTATGAAAATGGACTCATTTCCGTAATATATGGTAATTACGTGACGTTCGTTCGTCTTGAAATGCCATCATTACAGATATATGGTCGTAAGGGAAGTATAGTGGTTCCAGTTAGATGGACTGGTGAATTGAAGGTAGTAAGAGATGGTAAGGAAGAAGTAATTAAAACGGATAGGCCTCGCCCATATTACGAAGCATCTGTAGATCACTTAATAGAGTGTATAGAGAAGGACATGGAGCCGCTCCCATATATCGAATGGGGAAAACAAATAACGGAAATAATGATAAAGGCGCATGAGGCTGTTGCTAAGGCTATTACTCTATAGCGATAACCATTTCTTTTAAAAGGCAGACTTTCTTTTTAACAATAAGTAATAGCTTTCTCTTTCAAGTTCTTTTACCAAGGCTTCATAAGATGTATCTTTTCGAAAAAGTTATGCAAATGCATTACTTATTGAATTAAAGCTTTAATAAGTAACTATAGTGAATGCGAGATTGATGAAGGGAATGCAATATGCTGTACTTCGTATTTACAACTGGACAGTGCAATCTCTCATGCAAATATTGTGGTGGTAGCTTTCAACCAGAAGTAGTCCCTTGGGAGATCCAATATAGCTTAGAGGACCTAATATCCTTCATATCTAAGGATAAAGACGCTATAATTGCCTTTTACGGTGGTGAGCCACTTCTCAATGCTGATTTTATCATGAAGGTTATGGACTCTGTTCCCGCAAAGAAGTTCGTAATACAGACGAACGGGCTTTTAGTTAAGAGGCTTAAAAGGGAATATTGGCTGAGAATGGATGCCGTCCTCCTCTCAATAGATGGACCAAGGGATGTAACGGACTATAACAGGGGTAAAGGAGTTTATAATGCCGTTATCCGTGCAGCTAAATACCTTAAGGAAATAGGTTATAGAGGTGATCTAATAGCTAGGATGACCATAACTGAGCTCAGCGATATCTATAGGGACGTAATGCACCTATTAGACATTGGTCTTTTTAATCACGTACATTGGCAACTAAATGTGGTATGGTGTCCTAAATGGAATTTCATGAAATGGGCTTGCTCCTCATACCTTCCTGGGATAAGACGTTTAGTTAAAGCATGGGTGGATGGTCTACTTCAAGGTGAAGTACTCGGTATAGTACCTTTCTTAGGAATAGCGAAACGGTACATGTACGGAGGCCCAATTCCTCCATGTGGAGCTGGAGAAGAGGCTTTTGCAATACTTCCTAATGGCAATATCATAGCATGTCCTATAGCCGTCGACGTAAAGTGGGCTTATCTAGGACATATAACAACTCATAATCCATTTGAACTTCCGGGGAAGGTATCCATTAGTGAGGACTGTAGATCCTGTCCATATTATAGTATATGTGGTGGTAGATGTCTTTACGCGAATAAGGAACGATATTGGGGAGAGGAAGGCTTTAAGGAAGTATGTTTCGTCACGAAAAGTACCATAGACATGGTATTACAGGGTATAAAGAAGGTAGAGAATGCCGTAGGTAAGGAAATCCTTCTAAAAATATTTAATTATCCAGAATACAACAATACGACTGAGATTATACCCTAGGGTGAATGCTATGTCTATAGAGATAACATGGGACAAGAGTGTGAGCAAACGATATCCCTCATTAGCTTTAGGTTATTGTACTATTCGTGGGGTGAACGTTAAAGAAAGGAGTGATGAAATGGATAAATTCATTAAGGGAAAAGAAGAGCAATTGGCTAATTCGTATTCCCTTGAGGAGTTAAAGAACGTTCGAATAATTCGTCTCTATCGTGATTTCTTCTGGCGTTTAGGAATAGATCCTACGAAGAAAAGGCCTGCATCAGAAGCCCTATTAAGAAGGATATTAAGGGGGAAAGGACTTCCTAGGATATCTAATGTCGTTGATGCATATAACCTAGCCTCAGCAGAATCACTGATAACATTAAGTGCGTACGATCTTGACAAGATAGAACCACCTCTGATGGTGCGTTTCGCCAAACAGGGTGAGGAAGTTATATTGATAGGGATGAGGAAAAGGGTTCTCTCAGGAAACGAAATAGTGCTTTCCGATAGACGAGGAATCCTATGCGTACTAGTTCATGGTGACGTAGAGAGAACAAAGGTTACTAAGGATACGAGGAATGTCCTTATAGTGGCATACGGCGCTCCAGGGATAGACGATAGCTTGTTAATACATGCTATCAAACTGGCTACAACGTATATAGTGAAGTTCGCAGGCGGGGTTGCAACTCAACCGAAAATAGTAAGGGGTAGTGATGAACGTATAAGTGCTGATAAATAGCTTTCAGTTTGGGAATAGAATACCCAATTGCCTGAGGAGAACGCCTATGAGTTCAAAACATAGAGAAAGAGTGTTTAAGGCGCTTGAACATAAGAAGCCTGATAGAGTCCCTGTTGATGAACCGCCTGGTTGGAGAGAGGATATCCTTAAACAGTTACTCGCCTACTTAAATGCTAGCGACGTAGAGGAAGTAAGGAAGATACTAGGCATAGACTTCAGGCTTGTTAGCGCTAAATTCAAATATGAACCATGGCAGAAGGATCCGAGTAAGACTATTAACGAGTGGGGAATGATATTCGAGCCTACATCTACAGGCCTTCACGTAAGGTTCTTCGTTCATCCCCTTGCCAATGCAAGTACTGCAAAGGAAATATGGGAATATCCTTTTCCTGAACTATCTTCCGAGAGATTTGAAGAGGCCGAGAAGCAAACAAGGATGTGGAAGTCTAAGTATGTGGTATCCGCAATGATGGAGGCTACGCTATTTGAGCACGCATGGTATCTAAGGGGATTTCAGAACTTCCTGATGGACTTAATCTCAAGACCTAACATGGCCAATGCACTATTGGATAAGTTGTTGAAATATAAGATAGAAATGACAGGTTACTTCCTCGATATGGGCGTTGATATAATACGCCTTGGTGATGATGTTGGCTGGCAGAGAGGAATGATATTGTCTCCTGCAATATGGCGTAAATATTTCAAACCGAGGATGTCTACGCTAATAAGTTACATACGGAAGCATAGCAGCGATGTCGTGTATATATTTTACCATAGCGATGGCTACATAATGCCCATAATACCCGACTTAATAGAGATAGGCGTCCAAATATTGAATCCAGTACAGCCGGAATGCATGGATCCCGTTGAGATAAAGAGGCTTTATGGAGATAAACTCACGCTTCACGGCACAATAGGTGTTCAATCAATATTGCCATTTGGAACACCTGATGACGTAAGACAAGAGGTAATTAAGAGGATTAAGGAATGCGGTCTTAATGGAGGCCTCATAATCGCTCCTTCCCATACACCACAACCTGGAACTCCAATAGAGAACATAGTAGCGATGTATAGAGCAGCGACTTCATATAAGCTATAACCTGTAACCTTTAAGTTGAGGAATGATTTATAACATGATGATAATGATACTTAGGATAAGGAAGCCCATATCCGGAGGAATAATATTATCATATAGGTGTACTGGGGAGTGTAAGCATTGTATGTATGCATGTTCTCCTAGATGGAGTAATGACTGGATTGATTTAAACTCACTTAATGTGATACTATCTAAGCTTGCCCAGTTCTTCTCGGAAGTGTATCCTAAGAATGCTCATGGAGTACTTGGTATAAATTATGGTCTTCACTTCACAGGAGGAGAACCTTTTCTAAATTATGACCTGTTGCTTAAAGCTGTCAAGATCGCGAAGGAAAAGGAGATACCAGGAATTTTCGTAGAGACGAACTGCTTCTGGTGTATAGATGATTCGATAACTGAAGAGCGATTTAAGGCACTTAAAGACGTTGGGCTTGATGGAGTGCTTATAAGCGCAAATCCGTTCGTAGTAGAGCACGTTCCATTTGGAAGGATAAAGAGGGCCTTTAGAATAGCATGTAGAGTATATGGGGAAGACAATGTAATGGTGTACCATCCTATATTCTTTAGGCAACTTTTAGAAATGGGTATAGATGGTACAATGAGTTTCGAAGAATATCTTACTAAAGTATTAAGATACGATAAGGATGGCTTTATGAAAGGCTTCAATCCAGGAATAATCCTACCTATGGGTAGGCTTCCTTATAGGATAGGCTATCTGTACAAGCATTATCCAGCTAGGTACTTCTTTAAGGAAAGCTGTTTAGATGAGTTGACGAGACCGTGGCATATCCATATAGACTGCTATTATAATTACATTCCTGGATATTGTGGTGGAATCTCACTAGGCGATGCAAGAGAAATAGATAAATTAGTAGTAGAAGGAATAGATCTTGATGATAGACCGATTCTCAAAGCTCTTGTAGCTAATTTGGGCGAGCTATATGATTTCGCGGTAAAGGAGTTCGGCTATAAGGAGAGGAAGGAGGGATATATATCTAAATGTCATCTATGCGTTGATATACGTAGACATATAGCGCTTGAGACTTCTGAGTTCAAGGAATTACGCCCTAGGGAATACTACATTCGCCTCATCTAAGCATATGCTTAATAGAGGAGAAGGTTTATTTGTCATGTTGTAAAATATACGGGATGGAGCGATGAACTAAAAATTAATGCTGATATGTGATGATGCTTGCCCCCCAGTGAGCTCTTCCTTGCTATTAATAGGATAACTTCTTATGATACTCCATGTAATCCTCTAGGGCGCTACATAACGCCTCTATATTCCTTAATGGCACGTCTGGATATACGCCAGCTGTAAACATGAGTCCTCCTCTCCTAGAGCCAAGCTTAATTATGGCCCTCCTTATATGGCTCCTTATATCTTCTGGAGTTCCAAATGGAAGTAACCATTGTCTATCTATATCTAGATCTATGCATACCTTCCCCTTACACTTCATCCTTATATTCTCTATTCCATTGACCCTATCTTGAATATTCAATACGCTCACGCCTGCTTCAATTAGTTGATCTACTACTTCCATTACGTGGCCATCTGTATGAAGATACACGTGAACACCATGAGATCTGATTAATCCAAATATCCTCTTATAAGCTGGAAATATGAACTCGCGAAATGTACTAGGGCTTATGGGCATCCTGTCCTGATTGCCTAAATCATCACCGAAGACTATAATGTCTACGTTCATTCTGAGGATTCGCTTTACGAGCTCTAGATTATATTCGAGCAGGATATCTATGAGCTTATATAATTGTGGAGGCTTACGCACGAAATCAACCATGAGATTTATATATCCTCTAAGATAATAGAGCCTTTGGAAGAAAAAGCCATGGGGCATGTAGACTATAGCTAATCCGCCAACCTCACGAGCCTTTCTTACTTGTTCTTCCACTACATCCCAGCTTATACTAGGTCCGCCTTCTACAGGTAATCCTTCATCGGGATCAGGTACTTTGAGCTTATCTAAGTTCCTCCAATCGCTTAATGGATGTTTGATAACCTGTCCCTGTAATCCATCTTGTGCAAAGGCCCAGACACAGCCCCAACTATCGACAAATACATTTCCCTTACGTTGAACTCCAAAGTTATCAAAGTCAATGCTACCTCTCTTAAATCCTGGAAATAATCTCTTATATCTTAATGCCAGATCTTCAAGTCTTTCACGATACTTATGCCAAGTAGCTTGAGAGAAATATACCTTACATGGTATGAACTTCGGATATCTCATTTCGATAGTCCTAAGGAAGTTATCCCTCCATTCCTTAGGATTCACGATATACACTCAAGTTACCACATTATATAAATTTAAACTAGGTAATTAGTACTTGATAGCTTAAGGGATTTCAAGTACCACACGCTTACCCTTATAATTCACAATGTTGTCAGGCATTCTTTCCTTCTCTATACCTATGCCTTTTCCCTCCTTAACTATCACTACTTCAAACCTAATTTCATGTAGAGGATATATTCCCTTCTTATCTCCTATGATAAGTATCTTGTCTCTATCCCTCCATTCTATTGGTATTAAGGCGTATTCTCCTCTTTCGTAATTATATGTCTCGCCATCATCATCGTACAAGTCAAACCTCCCATCCTTACCTGGGTATATTCTAAGTTCAATTGAATTAATCCTTTCCATTGCATTTCTTAACGTTGGAGGGGCCATTGGCAATATCGCTCCCGCCCTAACAAATAATGGTATTTTATCAAGGGGTGCTGATACGTTTATATACCTTCCTCCTGTATATTTCCTACCGCTCCAGAAGTCATACCAAATACCCTTTGGCAGATATACTTCTCTACTGTATGTAGATGGCGTCGTTATAGGAGCTACTAATATGTAGGGGCCGAACATATATTCATCATCTACTTTTAACGCCTCTTCATCATCAGGAAAGTCCATAACTAGATGTCTCATAATAGTGTAACCTTCGCTATAAACTTTCCAGGCCAACGAGTAAATGTAAGGTAACAGCCTATATCTTAACCTTATATATTTTACCAATATCTTCTCGACATCTGACCCGAATCTCCATGGCTCCTTTGGATAATACGTTCCATGAACTCTCATTATTGGACAGAACGTCCCCCATTCGAACCACCTTACGAATAACTCCTTATAGCCTTCAGTTTTTGGATTACCACTGAAGAACCCTCCTATATCCGTAGTCCAATACGGTAGCCCTGACAAGCAATAATTTAAACCAGCCCAGATCTGAGTCCTGAACGTCGTCCAATCACCTGTTATATCGCCTGACCAATTGATCACGCCATACCTCTGGATCCCTGCAAAACCCGATCTTGTCAATATCAATACCCTTCTATTGGAAACTCCTCTCTGTCCTTCATATATTCCCCTCGCTTCGAGGAGTGGGAAAACATTAAGGTATTTAAACATCCTTTCATTATTTATCACTAAATCATGTTGCCAAGTAGTGTAAACTAGCATGGGTTTGATCTCTGGCTCTGTAGCATCAAGCCACCAGCCATCGATTCCAAGTTTAAAGAAGGCATCCTCTATCTTCTTCCAGAACCATTTCCTACTCTCGTCTTTAAAGACATTTATAAGACCTGTATTTGGAATTAGATGACCAAGTGATTTTGCCTCCTCGTATATCTTTGTCTCCTCGCCAAACATTGGCCATATGGATATTATGACCTTTATGCCAAGGTCATGTATCTCCTTCACCATTCTAGCTGGATCGGGGTATACAGATTCATCAAATCTAAATGCATTCCAGCCATGCTTTCCCCAATATCTCCAGTCTTGTACGATCACATCAATAGGTATGTTTCTTTCCCTAAACATCTTCGCTACTGAAACAATCTCCTCTTGAGAAGCATATCTCTCCTTAGATTGCCAATACCCAAAGGCATACTTGGGAAGAAGTACTGCATTTCCAGTAAGCCATCTGTAGCTAGCTATTACCCTATCTAACGAGGGTCCATATATGAAGTAGTAGTCTATATAATCGCCGGCTTCAAACCATACTTTAAGCCTATTTCCACGGAACTCAAGAACTCCCATTGAATAAATATCCCAAAGGATTCCATAGCCCTTACTTGAGACCATAAGTGGAATGGCTATATCGGTATTCCTCTGCGCAAGATATACAGTTCTCCCTCTATAATTTAAGCCCACGTGCGCTGAGTAACCAGCATGTTGTCCTAAGCCGAATATTGCCTCATCATCGCTTAAGAGGAACTCCTGAAGTAGATTATACGTTTTAATGCCCAGTATGTCAACTTCCTTGAACTCCCTACGTACTTCCCTAAGAGATCCATTATGCCACTCGATCTCAATTACCCCCTCATCTCGATCAATAGTAGCCTTAAGTTCATCTGTGGATATAATGCGGATTTTTCCCTTATCCTCAACATGATAAGTAGCGTCCTTAGGCTTCCTTATGACCACTAGGCTCTCCTTTAATTCCCTCTTGGAGGGCATATGAGTTATTCTTATTATATTCGATGCGTAGACGCTAATGCATGTTGTATATGAACCGAGTCCTATCTCGATATGACTTGGCATAGCTACGATAAGGAGTTTTAATAGGCAGGGTTTTTAAGTTTATGCATACGCCAGCAACATATCACTCACTATACATTCCCCGTTTAGCATAATACAATAAAATAAGGTACACTTCCTCACCATTACGAAATGAAGACGTAGGATAATATCTGAAAATCGATATCGCCCCTTAAGATGAGTTGTTTTTCATTTCCGCATAATGACAGAGAATATAGAAGCTAAGTTTGATAAAATGATTTCAGTTGTCACTAGAGATGAGAGAAGATTTCTATTAGGTATACTATATTGAAGGAGTATAGAAGCTATAACAGCAGCCGCGAGACCATGCGGTACTATGAAGCTAAGTTTTAACCTCTCCTTTCTGTCCCTAATAACTGGCAGTAGCGCTAAATGCCTCGCAAGCATCATACATATTATCATTATGACGGCGTTAAGGAAGAACGTGTAACCTACGAACTGAATGTCAAAGAGTATGCCAAGCGCTATGTAGAAGAATGTCCTTACAAAGAATGTGATCTCCTCGTGGAAGTATACTATGACGTGCCTTAACTTAAACGGTTTCTTCATCCCTAAGTATTCGCCAAATACTCCCGCGTTGCTTAACACCAATCCTACAACTAAACAAGCAATGGCTCCAGATCCCCTTACAACTTCTGTTATAGAGTATAACAGCAATAAGAACGCTAGCGTTAACATATAGCTGAACTTCATATGCTTGAGAAATCTCAATACCTTAATCCATATGACACCACTGAGAAGGCCTATTACAAATCCTATGGAGAAATTACCGATTATGCTATGAAGCGTTTCGAAAAAGGCCAACTCACTATTACTAGACATGAACTGCATTAATGCAAGGCTCACCACTATGACGAGCGTATCACTAAATGTCGAATCAAGAGTGATGATAACCTTTATGTCCTCAGAATCCGTAATTCCTCTCACAAGAGGGATCGCAACTACACTACTAACCCCTCCAAGAATAGAACCAAGCAGTAGAGATTCAATTAATGGCAATCCTAGAAGCTTACGAGCAGGAAATGATATAATGATAATAGAAAACGAGATGTATAGTGTAGAGGAGAGTATTGCCTTCCATAAGTTCTTCAGCACTTCAGATAAGTTCAAACTAAGGCCAGCTTCGAAAAGAACCACTACTAAGGCTATGTTTGAAAGTATCATAAGGAGGTTCTCGAAAACACCTGGCGACAGAATGTTAAATATCGGACCTATTAAGACGCCAGCTATTATCAGGATTATCGCTTCAGGGATCCTATATTTTTCGAATAAATACGATGCTATAAATCCAAGGAATATTATTAAGGAGACGTCGATAAACGTCTTGACATAACTCATTACATCTCGCCTTACGTTAAAACAACTACCTATAGCTTAGGTAAGTTATAATATAAAACTTGTGGTGAGCATAGAGGAAGCCTTAAATAGCTAAGAGGATTCAATTCGCTAAATTCTTCTCATGATGGATGAAGCCATTTTCCGTCGACCAGTAGGTATCTACGTAATTCGTGTTAGCTTAGATCCATGGGCAGCGTACATTGCGTGAAATATCGCTTTCACGCAACCATTTATTTTCATTTTTCGTTTTTCACCCTATCTGATCTAGCTCCAAAGCATAATTTCTAAATATTCCACACCAGCTGCTATTAGCAATATGAACGCCACATATATCATTATCTTCAGGGAATATGACAATCTCTTTCCATTTACGGAGGCATAAAGGGCTAATCCATACGCTAATGATTCCAATATGCCATGGGGAAGGAATAGGGGTAATATGTGGGATAATTTCTGAGATAAACTAGTCGTATAGCTTAATAGCGCTCCTAGGACTATACCAGTATTCATTGTTATGAAGAAGAATGCGAAAATCCCTATATACGGTAACGTCATGGGTAGTGCCCACATCAGATTGTTCCCATATATCCTCAGCCATGGGAAGCTCGATCTTAATATCTCACTTACTTTCCTTGACATCTCCTCTCTTATCCTCTCCCTTATGGGATTAAGTGATGGACTGAGGAATAGGTGGGCTGATATGAGGGCTGTTGTAATTAGTATTAAGTAAAAGAGGCCCGCATAGATTAGGGTATATTTTATGATTTTCCTCATCTCGATCCCTAATAGGCTTAATTCGTTAAGGCTTAAATTCATTTTCATCTAAGATTGGATAACTTTACTCGGTCTATAGGGGATATTTACTTACTCTCCTGCGATCCATGTTTATGTAATATGGATGGAGTATTATCCTAGTAATATCAGGATATACCTCCTGGTATTCTTCAATACATATTGCGTTGTGCTCATGGGAGGCGCGTCTCATCATATCTCAGCTACCGTGAGGTAGCGTCATCGCACCCGTTTATTGATCCTTATCTAAAAGGGATAAAAGCTTTATGCTACTCCCATCATTTCATCCCTAAGCTCCTCAAGAAATCTTATCATGAATTCATGCCTTCGTTTAGCTATCCTCTTAGCTTCATCAGTAAACATGAGATCCTTTAGTTTAAGTAGCTTTTCGATGAAATGGACTATGCTCTCTCCTATATTCCTCCCTCTCACTCCTGACTCAATAAAGCATCTCGCTATTCCTATTGCGCCTATTGCATCAAGCTTATCGGCATCTGAAATTATCATTGCCTCTAGGCTTGTCGGCTTAACGCCCAAGCTATAGCTATGTGCAATTATAGCCTCTTTTACTTTTTCTATCTTATCCTTAGGGAAGTTTTCATTAAGGAGAAACTCCTCAGCCATTTTTGCGCTTATTAATGCATGGTGTACGTCCTTTCTCTCACTTTTCCTACCTATATCGTGTAGTATTGCTGCAAGTGCTACTACTTCTCCATCTATTCTCCCATTATAGGCCTTTGCTATCTTCATCGCATTTTTATAAACTCTCATTACATGGTCGAAGCCATGGGCTTTCTCATCCTTTAACGCTTCCTGAGCTAGTTTTATTGCTTTTCGTACTATTTCTTGCATCATCTCATCCCTATCTCTAAGTTTTCCTAAATTAACTATTTAATACTTATCATTTGATATTGTAAACTTAAAAAAGAAAGTTTAAAATATAAAACCTTGTGGTAGAATGAAACCAACACCATGGAAGCCGTATGTATCGATCAATCTCCCGTTTAGGAAAAACATTCTAGATGAACTTATGAGGGGTTCCTTGAGCTTACTCAGAGGACTGAAGTTGAGCTATATTATATATGGTCCTTTAGGGGTGGGGAAGACTAGTATCCTTCTCTCGTTAATCGAGATGATTAGATCAAATGCTAAGTCGTCAACGCTAGTCCCAATATACGTCGATTGTAGTAGACATGTGCTAACGCCAGGCGATCTTCTCAATCCATTCTTAGCTGCATTAAGCTATACTGGTCGTATTGAATATCATGTGATGGGCGAAATTGCTAGAATCATGAGTTCAAAAGACGTAGTCCATTTGATCAGGATGCTTAATGAGAAGCTAATAGATGCTAATATCAAGTCCCTATTAATACTAGATCACGTTGAGGAGTTGAAACATTTATCACGTTATTGGGATATGAGGCTAACCCCAAAGGGTATAATTGAGGAAATTATGAATAGTGATGCAATAGGCCTTATATGTTCTTTTACAAGCCTAAATGAGGCTAATAACATGTTTGGAGGCCTTATAGATCTCTTTATTGTTAGAAAGGTAGATAGGCTTAATAAGCATGATACTACTCAACTTCTCTCTTCTCTTCTTAAAGATATTGTCATAGATGATGATTCCCTAGAGTGGATATATGAGCTTACGAGAGGCCTTCCGCTACACATACATCTGCTTGCTGCTGAGATACTCTCCAGAGAAGTCAAGAATATATCTATAGACGTGTTACGGGAAATAATAAATAGCGCGTTAAACGAGCCACATAGTATACTTCACATGGGTTTACGCATCTATCATCATGAGCTCCTGAAGGTGATTAGAGGAAGGAATATGATTGTGAAGCTCCTGCTATTGATCTCTAAGGGGATATCATCCGCTTCATCCATTGCAAGGTCTATGGGAAGGCCAGCTCAATATATTACTGAGTACATTCGAAGATTGATAGAAGTCGATGTTTTAGCTCATGGTGAGCGAGGAGTAATAATTAAGGATCTCCTCTACATTAAGTGGCTTTCAAAGGAATTCCCTTCTAATTTCCCTCTAGGCTTCCAACCATGATTTATCGCCCATTCTTCCAATTTTCTCACGTACTCCTTCCTAAGTCCTAAATATACTCCTCCGTCCTTTCCTCCAAGCCATCCCACTGTAGTTCTATTTGGAGGTATTAATCCCTCTAAATCCGGTGCCTTTACCCTAATCCTTGTGACGTAGCGTTTCATAAATTTAGTTGGCTTGATTATTATCTCAAATCCTCCGCTTATACCTTTAATTCTAACGTAATATCCCTCGCCAGGTTCTAGTAATACGTTCATACTTGGATGTTCTATATCTATATGGGTAACTCTCGCACGTGAATATCCTTTTACGTGGACATAAACGTCGACTCCCTCAACTGATATATGAGGTGGTTCTAAGTAAACCTCGGCCTTTATTGGTATCTTGCCTGGCCCTGGGCCTGTCATTATCTCTTCCTAATATAGTACATCTGAAGCGCATATTATATAGTAAACTTACACTCTTGATACACCTCATAGAAGGTGGTTTTTAAGCTACATAAAAGTATGTTTGGCAAACTCCCTTCCGATAAGTATATAACCATGAACTTAAGTAAGAATTTAGAGGAGAGGTGTCAATACATGGTAAGATGTCCTAAATGTGGAGCTGAAGTTGAAAAGCCTGTAAAGACTTGGCAACTTGCTCCTAAGGGACGTAAACCTGTGACCATAGGTCTCTTCAAGTGCCCCAATTGTGGAGCATACTTCAGGAAGGGCGTGAAGGAATAGAAGGAATTGACAGTAATGTACAGGGCCAGCATTAAGCTTACCGAGTTAGACTGCTTAAGATAAGCCTAGAAATGGAACACTTATATCCCCCTATTTTTACATACCCTTACGATGACCAGAATATTTAAGCTAGAGGCTATGGTTATAGCAAAAATCTCAACATTTGCGGCTCTTTATGCAGTCCTAACTCTCGCCCTTCATCCAATATCGTACCTAGTGATTCAGCTACGTCTCTCGGACGCTTTGATACCACTCTCAATAGTCTATGGGCCTGAAGTCGCAATTGGAGTATGCCTAGGCTGCGTCGTAGCTAATCTCTTTGCTCCCTATGGTCCAAATATACTTGATATAACGCTTGGCTCCCTTGCGAATCTAATAGCCTCATATACCGCATTTCGACTAAGAAGGAGAGCAACACTGGGTTGCATAGTAGCTGCAGTAATAGTGGGCTTAATAGTTGGAGGCTATTTATGGATCATAACAAACGTACCTCCCTATGTCACAATAACAAGCGTTACGATAAGTAGCCTCATAGCGATAGGAGCTATTGGAAGAATATTAGTTGGCATAATTACCAAGGTGTTAGAGGAACATGGACTACGCTTGCGTTAAGTGCCGTCACTAAGGCGCGCATTATCTCAATCGCTATATTCCTCTCGTATGGGAACCTCGTATCGAATAGAATGGCGTTCACCCCTAACTTCCTTATCTTCTCCCCGAGTATGGCTACCTCCTCAGGTATTGATCCATTAGGCTTAAGGGGTACGTTTGCTTTACAATCCGTCACTATGACTAATGAGACCATTAGATTCTTATGTTTTGCCTTCTCCCTTGCGATAAGCCTATATGCCTCCAATAACGCATGTGATAATGGAGTCTTCCCTCCTGTTGGAGTCTTCTCTATTGCCTCAAGTACCCTTCCATAATTCCTTGTTGGCTCTACGACCACCTTTGCCTCATACTGTCTGAATACTATAAGTGAGACGAAATCCTTGTTTATATACGCCTTTTGAGCTAAGTTCCATAGGATTCCCTTCGCTAGTTCGATTCTCCTTAGCGCAGCCATAGATCCGCTTGAGTCAAGTATGAATACCGTTAAATGAGGAACGGGTTTTCTACGAACCTTTTCTCGTATATCCTCATCCCTTATCTCTAGGGGAAGTTTAGGTCTTTCTCTTAGCTGCCTTAAAGCTGCTGCCCTTAAGCTAGCATCAATCGCTATATCCCTTACGTTCTGCGGGTCTTTAGGTATTACATAGCCTATATATGCTCCTGAAAGACCTCCTACCTCCTTAGCATATATTCTCCTAGTGGCTCTTATACCACTTCCGTAATGAGGTTTAAACCTCCTTGGTATGTCCTCTATTTTAACTCGCTTATCCACTCCAAATACTCTTTCTCTAAAAGGATGTGACCCTGTATACGGAAGGTATCCCGTTTGGTAGTATGCTCCCCCCATATCATATGCTCTATACCTATTCTGTCCTGCCTCCTCCCTTTTTCCTTCTCTTGCTCCTTCCCTACCTACGGCTCTGAATGTTGAGATATCCCATCCTCTTAGATTACGAAATTTATCGAAATTCCTCCTTATGTTCCCCCTCTCGAAACCTAGACTTTCTAAAAGCTCTCTAACGTTCCTTGACGTTATGCTCTCAGTATCGAATACCGAGGTCTTAAGCCTATGCGGAAGGACTAATTCTAATGCTGCCTTAAGATCATCTTCATTCACGTTTCTCCTTCCATTAAATGCTGCAATAGCCTTGGCTGTTCTAACACATATTATCTCAGCTCTATGTGTCCTTACCTTCAGTTCACTCATTATCTTAGCAACGGTAAGCACTAACTCATGATCTATCTTAACTTCCTTTAATATCTCCCTTGCAAGCTTTATCCTCTCCCTAAGCCTCTTCTCTCTCTTCTCATACTTAGCTATGAAGCCCTCTGGATCCTTATAGAATTCCTCAACTCTCTCAACTATTTCGCATCTAAGCTCTGGATCATCTATCACTTCCATATCAACTACGAGGCCAAATCTATCAAGAATCTGTGGTCTTAATTCTCCTTCCTCGGGATTCATGCTTCCAACGAGTATGAACCTTGCCGGATGACGAACGGAAATACCTTCTCTCTCTACTATATTCCATCCTGAAGCAGCTGCATCTAAGAGAACATCTACTATGTAATCATCAAGTAGGTTTACTTCATCTATGTAAAGGATGTTCCTATTTGCCTCTGCTAATATTCCTGGTTCAAGCGCCTTTATTCCCTCCCTTATCGCCTTTTGGACATCAAGAGTTCCAACTACTCTATCCACTGTAGCATTCAAGGGTAGTTCTACTACGCGCATCTTCCTTTTTTCAACAGGTAGCTTCTCCCCACGTAGCCACATCTCATAATGAATATCGCACATCTCTGCTGGATTTCTTGGATTACAACTAAATGGACAACCTGCTACAACCTCAATTTCAGGTAGTACTTCTGCGAAGGCTCTAACCATTGTTGATTTCCCGGTACCTCTATCTCCCCTTAAGAGAACTCCACCGATAAGGGGATTTATAGCGTTAACTATGAGCGCAAGCTTAGCTCTTTCCTGTCCAACTATAGCGGTGAAGGGAAATACATGATATCTACGCAAGATATTATCACCATTTCCTTAATTTCTCTTACATCCTATTGGTATAAGAACTTTCCGGAGATTGTGACTAAATAGGCTCCAATACTATTGCGCATACTCCATATTTTTTCTCTTCTTCCTCAGAATAGAATTCCCTATATATTGCGACAGCATCTTCAAGTGAGGTAACATTAGGTAATACCTTTTCTATCCCAATGTTACGAATCATCTCCTCAAATGAGCTAAACTGAAGTATGTTCAATACCTTGAAGTATGCCTCCCTTCCGTTCTCATCCATTAACTTTATGTAATCGCCTACATTTATTTTCCTCCTCTTCTCATCGTATAGCCTTCCCTCAACTGTCTTCTTCCCCTCAATCATATAGTCTAGGAACATGGACTTGACGTGCATTACATGTAGTTTTCTCACTTTAATCATATTCTTCAAGTCGTATACTTCACCGGGTTCTAACCTTTCGTTCACTGGTTTTACCAAGCAGGTGTCCCTTCTCCTATTTACGTATATAATGACATCAGTATCTGCCCTTACGCACTTATCCGTAGTTATCAGTATGTTTTTCATAGAGGTCCTTAGGAATACTCCTACCTCTCTCTTTGTATATATCTCGATGTCATTAACGCTCTTAGTTACCTCAATTTCGGATGGGAAGAATACTCTAATACCTTGAATGTTTACATTATCACTAATATTAATTAGTATAGCGTTACCTCTCGAATTAATATAAAATGAAAAGTCCCCATAGTATATTAGGATCAATGCCTTCACCCTATTTTCTCCTATGCTATCTCTTGTATCCTATGTCCCTAAGGAACTTCTTCCTCTCTTCCTTCTCCTTCTCTCCTTCAACACCTAGTGAAGAATACCCATCTACAACTCCAATGACTCCTCTCCCTTGATCCGTTTCTGCAACTATTACTTGAAGTGGATTACCTGTGGCCGCGTGAATTGTAACGAGCTCTGGTACAGCCTTTAATCTATCTAACACGTTAATTGGATAAGCATTCTTAAGGTATATCACGAAGAAATGTCCCGCTGATACTTTCTTCGCTGCCTCTATTGCTAATTTTACCGCCTCTTCATCGTTTCCATCATATCTTATGAGCCTCGGCCCAGATGCCTCACAAAAGGCAAGGCCGAACTTGATATTTGGAACAGCATTGACCATTGCTTCATATATATCCTCAACGCTTTTTATAAAGTGCGTATGTCCTACTATTACATTATAGCCCTTTGGTACGTCTATTTTGACTACTTCAAACTTAATGCTCATTAGGTTCCCCTCACTAATCTTAGAATTTAAACTGGTTATTAATGTTACGCAATTAAGGGAACTAAACAATTCTCCCATAAGTTACTTTTCTTCTTAAATCCCTTCTCTCCTCTATTTCCTCCATGAGTTCCTTAATTATCAAGTCCTCATATTTGTATACCTTAAGTGGTACGGCGAACTTTAATCCAGATGGTGGAGAGACGAGTAATGCTTCTCCTCTCTCCAGGTTCTTTATCTCCTCTATAGAATCCTCCAGATAAGGAGTATAATTGACAACCTTCATGTAGTCAGGTCTAGTGGGGAGAGGTAATATTATTTTGGTTAATTGCTGTCTAATTATGCTTTCCTCTAACTCCCCTGGCATTTGCGTTACTGTACATAAGCCAACCCTATACTTCCTTCCTCTCTTACTTATGGTAGTAAATATGTTTTCTCTCCTTACGTCCCTATCACTCTTTTTCCTTAGATATTTATGGGCTTCTTCCACAAAGATAAGGACAGTAGGAAGTCTCTCCCAGGTCTCGATGTCGTATTTCCTCTTTAATTCATAAAACTTGAATATTCTTCGTGCTACTATGACTGAAATAAGCTTCTCTTGAGGCTCTAAAGCCATGGGCATATCAATTAACACAACTTTTCCTTTAGTGACACCCTTTATAACGGCATCTACTGCATCGTACACGCCTTCATCAGTAGTAAATATATCCTCATTGCCTATCATTACGTTTAGTTTCCTCTGGACTGCTGTTATAGTGTTTTTAGGAATGCTCCTTCTAAGTCTTGTGAAAAGCACATCAGGGTCGCTTTCGATAAGTGTTAATAACCACTCCTCCTCGTATTTTCTCCACATGATCCAAAGTAACGTCTCCTGTGCTGGCGTGAACTCTCCTGTATCTATTAGATCCTCTGGTCTAAGTTTCCTTATATTTATCTTAAGGGGATAGGCCTGCACTTCCCTAGAGAACTTAACTTCATTGAAGATGAATTCATACCTATAAATGCAAGGTTCATTAACTTTAGGAGTTATGTAGAAAAGGCTTTTTTCAGCATATTTACTATGTATTAATCCTAACGTACTACTGCTTGCTCCTTCAAAGTATTCGCTTTCTGTATCAACAATAACCATGGAGTATCTATTTTCATGGTTCCTCATGATGTTCCATGCTATCACCTTACCTACGTTTGTTTTCCCTCCTCCCGTAATCGATACTATAAGTAGATGATGGGGGAACGCATCCTCTCCCTTTATCGTAACCTTCTTCTCGGCGACTTTATGCTCCATTCTTACATATCCTAATTCTATATCTCCTTCATCCAGCTTAAGTTTTGAAAGAGTTTCCTCATCCATCTCCTCTACGGGCGAAAATATTCTAGGAACTGACGATGGACTTTGTAAACGTCCCTCGGATATCTCTGCTATAATTACTCCTATCGCGGTATCGTAATATTTAAGTTGCCTATCAAATATCCTCATTTGAGAGTCCACCATCTGGACTAATGATAATCGAGATAACTCCAATGGATCGAAAAGCATTATGGGCTTAAAGTCAACTACTCTTATCACATAAGTCACTCCATTGGACGACCTGACCTTATATAGGTCTCCTCTTTCTACATTAACGTTCTCGGCAATTCTAAACACAACTTTATTGCTTTCAGTCCAAATCACTACGCCTACCTTCAAGTTCTTCCCTCCTAAACATTACTAAGTCGAAAATATCATCGCTGAAATTAACCTTCTCCTCTACGAGCATTCTTAAAAACCTTAGTTCGCTCTTTCTTATTTTTGAATCCCTATGTGCTCTTATTAAAGGATAGGGATATCCTGGATGGGACGAATCTTCCAATGAAGGAAGCATCGCGATTATTCTGTCTAAGTCATCTTCCTTTGGACTATAGATGTCTACCCTAAAAGCTGGCAAGTTTTTATTAATACCAATCTTGACGAAGGTAATTTTCACCGGGATTGATAACTTATCCTCGGGAAATAATGGATAATAGTACCAACGGTTAAGTCCTAGCACTTCAGCTCTCATGCAAAGGTATCCTGCAAGAGGCGTTCCATCTTCGAGTTCTATTGAAGAAGATTTAGATATACCTATCAAAGTGCAGCACTTCCTCATTGCACTCCTTAATAGCATATCTAAAAGCTTTCCATTCCTAAGGATATTTGCTCTAAACAATGGTCTATCTATTAACAATACCTCGGGCTCTTTATTCACTATTACCTCAAGTATCTTATTGTATTCTATTATGGCTAACTCCTTTAATGCATATTCCTTAGACTTAACCGGGATAAGCCTATAGCATACATCATCTATTCTACTCTCGTTATTCTTAAACTCTTCAACTACCGACTTTACAGCATAAACCTTAATGGAACCAAAGTCCATTAGAATTCTCATTGAGACGTCAATAACAAATAGCTTATTAGGGACATCTCCTATGTAACTGATTGGCCTAAAGTTATCATCATTTAATGGCACTCCCTTAAGAATTGTCCTTCCTCTTCTCATAACTGGTCTACATCTACTTCCAGATAAAGCATGCACTCTGAGAACTCTCAACCTACTTGCTATTATTCTTAAGTCATCTTCAAGATACTTGATTTCCCCTATTTTAAGCTCTGTCATGCTTGCACCTTATTCCTGTTCATATTTGTTCTATTATATTCACACTATTAAATTTTGTTCAATACTCATTTCCTGCGACTAGAACTTCAGCTTATTATCAGTATCACATTTATTGTTACCAACTCAGGATGTTTCATACCTTTTTTAAGATTCTATACGGATCTCCTACTAATACCGTAACAATAATATTGTTACAATACCGCAATGCTTAATAACTATTAAAGTATTATGTATACTGTACAAGTAAGGGTGCTACTAATGGTCTCGATTGCAACATTCATAGGACCTTATGTAAAAGGCGTTCTTCAAGGGATAAGGTATTGGAACTCCAAGGTTCCAATACAACGAATATACGTAATATATGACCGTCGTAGAAATGCTATTGCACGCTTATCACAGATCAACGCCGATAATATATATAAGCTCGTCTCTTCTGCTCTTCACGAATTGATACGTATTCCCATAAATATGGGCTCATATGAGGACGTATTCTCAACGTTGTATGTACTAATTAGATATGAGGAGCAGATAAGGAAGAGCAACGTATTAATCGACATAACTGGAGCAAACGTGAAGGTTCTCAGCGCTTTATTCTCCTTATCCCACATATTCCCAGAGGTTAAATTGTATTCCTTACCAGTTAGGGATGATTTAATAGCCGACCTAAGTATAAGCGTTGAGGAGTTCTATGAAGAACTTGATAAGAACATGTTTGAACCTTATGAGATTCCGCTTCCAAAGCATGATCCCTTAGAGATCAGCTATGAGGAAGAAATGATATTATTGATTTTATTAAGACATGGAGGTCGCGCTAATTCAATAAGATCGCTTATTGAGTGGTATGGTGAGGATCCCTTGGATCCTGCTGTTAAAAATAAATTCAGTCGTCTTATTAAAAAGCTATCCGATAAAGGGCTGATAGAGGCTAATCCAAGGGCAAGGACAAAAGCTATTTCTTTAACGGAACTTGGTAGATCTATCGCCTTAGGAATTAAGAAGTTCTATAAGCTAAAGGAGAGCAACTTTGATTTATCTTACCTTGGCTTCCATCTCGAAAAGGAATACCTGCTTCCATCCTAGTTCAGTAAGCCTTGTTGCAAGTCTCTTTAATACATTGGATTTATATGCTAGGATTGCTACATGCTTCACTACATTTGGTTCCACCCTAGGACAGTAGAACCTTATTATTAATGGCGTATCTTCAAATACCCCATAGGCCTCACGCATAATATAATCCCCTTCTTCTAATACCTCAAGCTCTATTTCCCTAAAGGCTAATGCTGCATAGCTATTGTCATAAGCTCTTACTCGCCTTATCCTCCATATCTCAACGCCAGCAAAACTAAGACTAACCTTTGCATCGTGAATATCCTCGTTCAACTTAAATATACATATACCTGTGGGTCTCCTATAGCGGATGTTATTGTACACCTATATCATCTCCTGAACATGACTCCTTTATATCAAGGGTTACTTTAGGGTATTTAAAGATCTCTCTGAATTTCCTGAGATATCTTGCGTATGATCTTCGAGGTATAATTCAATAGATTGTAAACGTTGAGGGCCTCCGTTTTGTAAAGTGGGCCTCTGACGAGCTTGGTGGATAGGTATACATACCAAGTTACCTCATTTGGATTTCTATATGCCTCATATTCTAAATCGCCAAGCGATACGTTACCTACAGTAAATGAAAGACTGAGTACATCGACTGCCTTAAGCCCTACTATGAAGTCGGCTGGCTTTACCTTTTTAAGAAGGGACGTTATTCTCTCATCTCTTTCCAAGAGCTTACCTAGTCTATTATTTGGCGTTAGGTCCATAACACGCTCCATTAACATTTCAAGGGCAGGTGATGGTACGAAACAGGGTTTTCTCTTTATGATACCCTTCCATTTCAGCATTACCTCGAGAGGTTTCAACATACGATATAGTTTCTTACTATTTTCATTCATTTCCTCTTCAGGCACTATTATTATTTGAGCTATGAACTTATCCCTGAATTCAAGAGACCATGGAACGGGCTCCTTCTCGTAATATAATATATCGAATGCTGAATCCTTCATCTTTATGAAAGCGCTTCCTGGTTTCCCCTTCCATTCCACTATCTTATCCCTTAACGCCTTAACTACCTCTGGCGTGAAGGCATCTTTTTCAAATCCCTCAAGCCACCTCTTAATACTGCTCATATTCTCATCACGCTAACCTAATATAACTAAGCCCTAAATAGATAAATAAGCGTATGTCCTTCATAGACGTTCACTGTCACATATACGAATTTGATGATGTAGTTAGCACGATAAATGAAGCTCTCTCTAAAGGAGTTAATAAGATAATAGGCGTAGGCGAAGATCCGGAGAGTAATCGAAAATTATTGGAAATTCATGAGATGTTTTCCGATGTCGTCTATCCATCGATAGGCTTCCATCCTTGGGAGGCGGCAAACGCATCAAGAGATGACATTAACGAGTTCAAATTGCAAGTTGAAAAATACTCCGATATAATAGTTGGAATAGGTGAAGTAGGGATTGATAAGCGGTTTGTTAGGAGCGAGGAGAAGATAAAGCGCCAAATTGAGGTATTTGAAGTTGCCGTAAGATTGGCAAGAGAGTACGACTTACCATTGAATATTCACTGCATGAAGACAGAACGTGAAGTACTAAGAATACTAATTGAGAACGATATAGTTAAGGCTATATTTCATTGGTATACGGGGAGTTATGAAGTACTTAGGGAGATAATACAGCATGGATACTATGTTTCCGTTAATCTATCCTTACGTTATTCATCAAGAGCACGAGGTGTAGCTGAGCGAGCGCCATTGGGTTTAATACTTCTTGAATCCGACTCTCCATACTATTTCAAGGGCGAGTACGCGACTCCTGCAAGTGTAGCGAAAGTTGCTGAGCTTTTAGCAAGAATAAAGGAAGTTGATTTAAAGACGGTAGCACACATTACCACAAGAAGCGCTCAACTTCTATTCAGCATATAACATAAAGGTGTTAGGTCATGTCCTTTGATCATTATTACTCTGAACGACCTAGAGCTAAATTAAAGCTCTTCAAGATAGAGACCACGCTCAGAGGCTTCCATCTGACATTCTATACAGCAAGTGGTGTCTTCTCGCCTAAAAGGATAGATAAAGGAACTAGATTACTTATAGAATCGATGATAGTTAAAGATGGTTGGAGGATAATGGATTTAGGAACTGGATATGGCCCTATTGGGATAGTAGCAGCTAAATTAGCGCCTCATGGAATCGTCGTAATGACTGACATAAATAGAAGGGCCTTATGGCTTGCAAGATTGAATGCTAGAATTAATGATGTCGAGGAAATAGTCGATATACGATTTGGTTCGCTCTACGAGCCTGTGAGGAATGAGAAATTCAATACCATCATCACGAATCCCCCTCAATCGGCTGGAATGAGTACCTGCATTAAGATAATCCAAGAGGCACCAAGATATCTCGTAAGTGGAGGTATGCTTCAAATAGTCTTTAGACATAGTAAAGGAGGAAGTCGATTGGCTAATGTAATGAAAAGTGTCTTTGGCAACTGTGAGGTCTTAGCGAGTAGATCTGGATACAGGGTGTACGTTAGCGTCCTAGAGAGCGAATAAGGAGTAGGTTTAAATCCCCTTTTAGGATACTTTGTTAGGGCTCACCATGACTAAGATAAGATACGTCTGCAGGGATTGTAATAGAAAACGAGGAGGCGGATATTTTAGCTTAGAGGAAGGGCAAGAGCCCATCTGTCCATACTGTGGCTCAAGGAACGTAAAGAGATTAAGCAAGAGCTAGTGACTTAAAGGCTTCTTCCGTGATATGAATTCCATATCCTCTTAAAAGTAACTTTAATTTGCTCGATTCTTATTAATGGAGAGATGATGAGGGTACTCCCTCAGGACTTTTACTTAAGACGACCGGATATAGTAGCGAGGGAACTTTTAGGCAAACTTCTGGTTAGGGTATATAAAGGCATTAGGCTATCTGGTTTCATAGTTGAGACAGAAGCTTACTTTGGAGAGGAAGATCCTGCCTCAAGGGCTAGAAAAGGCGGAGATCTAGCTATGACAATGAGAGGGGAAGTCGGTATAGCATTAGTATATGGAGTTCATAGACAATGGCTTCTTAACGTAGTAGCGCATGAACCGGGAAATGCAGGAGCAGTTCTTATAAGGGCGATAGAACCATTTGAAGGGATTAACATGATGAAGAAGCTAAGGGCTGTAAACGATATAAGGAATTTAACGAATGGCCCAGGAAAGCTAACTCGTGCTCTAGCAATAGATAAGCGCTTCCATAAGCGACCTCTTTTCCTTGAATATGAATCTCTAAGGATAGAGCAAGGAAGGATTGTAAAACCTGAAGAAATAGGGGTATCGTTTAGAGTAAACGTAACAAAGGACATGCCAATCCCATTAAGGTTCTATATAAAGGATAGCAAGTTCCTTTCGAGGTAATTACTTAAGCTCATTCTATAAAGCTTAGGTTTCATTGACATTCTTCTGAAACTTATCATCCTATCGATTATGCATAATTAAATGGTGTTTGAATGAAATAATACCATGTATGGAATCCGTAGATCCATTGGATATAACCGTATTGAAGGAGCCATATTACGATATGCTTAGCGAGCATTTCGCTCGCCTTGTATACGAATTAGAAAGACATCGTGAGCAGCCTAAGGACATTTTCTCATGGCAAGTTACGTTAAGAAAAGCCTTAATGAAATCACTTGGGGACTTCATGTACGAACGTGGTGATCTTAATGCGAGAACTATTGATAAAATAGAGAGGAAGGATTATGTAATTGAGAAAGTAGTATTTGAGAGCATACCTAAGCTATACGTCACTGGAAATTTATATATACCCAAGAGCGCTGACTTTCCCGTTCCTGGCATACTTCGAGTCCATGGTCATTGGTATTATGCTAAGAAGAGTGCTCACGTTCAAGCAAGTTGTATCGGTCTAGTCAGAAGGGGATATGTCGTCCTAGCTATTGATACGTTTGGTTATGGTGAGAGGCGTGTCCAAGGATCACATATTGATGGTGTTTGGCTTTACTCCGTCGGGCTTACACTTCAAGGGCTCATATTATGGGATAATATTCGAGCACTTGATTATCTCATGAGCAGAGATGAAGTGGATCCTAAACGAATAGGTGTGACTGGCGCCTCTGGCGGTGGTAATCAAACGATGTACTTAGCGGCGATCGATGATAGGGTAAAGGTCGCAGTTCCTGTAGTATCTGCTGAGGTCTTTGAAGATCAAGTTGTTTCAGGTAGATGCATATGCGAATGCATACCTGGAATGTTAAGATTCGCCAATGTGCCAGACATCCTATCACTAATAGCGCCAAGGCCTTTACTAATAATTAATGGAATTAAGGATAGAGGCTTCACTATACTACGTGCTAGAAAAGCATTCCTCAAGATCAGGGAAATCTATAAGGCATTAGGATGTGAGGATAGGGTCGCTCTTGTCGAAGTTTATCATGGACATGGATATTATAAGGAAATGAGAAAGGCTATGTATACATGGTTTGATAAATGGCTTAAGGGTATTGAACATGATGAACAGGAGGAAATAATAGAGGTAGAGTCTGAGTTATCCGATACTCTGGACTGCTTTAGAGAATTCCCTAAGGATACGCTTACAATTGCTGATATATATTATCGTAAGGCGGTGGAGCTTCGTAAAAAGCGAAGAATAAGAGATTTAAACAAATGGAGTGATATTAAGAATGAATTGAAGAAGAGAATTGTTAAGGACGTATTCGGAGGATTTCCTGAAAAATGTCCTCTTAACGCTAGAACCTTAAGAACTATCGATTTCCTCTCCTATTGTATTGAGCTAATCACATTTAGAAGCGAAATGGATATCATAATACCTGCAATCCTCATAAAGAGGGGTTTCTCTAACATAAAACGCCCCGTGATAATCTATTTAACTCCATTAGGGAAACATGCAGTAATGGCTAGAAGGGATGTACAAGAACTCGTCGATAAAGGGTACGCAATCCTCTCTATAGACTATCGAGGAATAGGCGAGACTGAATATGATGAACTAATAGCTACTAAGAACTCATTAGTCGTGGGCAGACACATACTTGGAATGCGAGTTTACGATGTTATTCGAACACTAGATTACATAAGTACTAGAGATGATTTAAACCAAGAAGATATATCTTGTTGGGGAGAGGGCGAGGCTAGCCTTATAGCCTTAATAACAGCCGCAATTGATGATAGGATTAAAAACGTCAGGTTATACAAGATGCCTGTTACGTTAGAGTCTAGAGATGGCTTCAACCTTCCTCCTAGCGTATTTGCGCCAAATCTGCTAAAGTATGTTGACATACCTGAAATCGCAGCAATGATTGCCCCTCGTGAGCTAACTCTGATAAAACCCGTTGATCCTAAGTTAAGACCTCTTCGAATCAAGAATGCAATTAAGTGTTTCGAAATCACTACTAAGGTATATCAGCTAATGGACGCAGAAGATAAGTTCATCATTCATGAAAGCAACTATATCTAGGAATTAAATTGGTGAGGGCTCATTTTTTATGGTAACTATATTCTAGGACGGGGTGAATAACTGATGTTGTTTAAGGCATCGAAAAGTATGAAGATCTTATTTATAGCTTTACTTATAACATTACCTGTGATGTTCCTTATGATGTCAAATAAGGATATTTTAAGAGGCCCTGTAGAGACAGTACACGTCAAAATTTCATGGAATGAAATCATTAAGCTAGGAGAGTCAATAGAATTCGAAAGCCCCTACGCAAAATGGAAGAATGGACCCCCGAAAGATCCTAGTTTCTTTCCGCTCTGTGTCTGGCTTCAGAATCCTAAGAACGCCATTAAATACAAGGAGTTGGGTATAAATGTGTACGTAGGCCTTTGGAAAGGCCCCACTGAGGAGCAACTTGAGGAGTTACGTAAAGCTGGTATGTATGTTATCTGTGCTCAAAATGAAGTTGGTCTCAAGCATATAGACGACCCTATTATAATTGGATGGTTGCAACCAGACGAACCTGATAATGCACAATTACTTCCAAATGGAAGTTATGGTCCGCCTATTCCGCCAGACGAAGTAATCAAGAGTTACATGAAGATGAAGACTGCAGATCCATCACGACCAGTCCTACTTAACCTAGGTCAAGGTGTTGCTTGGGATGAATGGTATGGACGTGGTGTGCGAACAGGTCATCCTGAAGACTATCTAGAATACATAAAGGGATGCGACATAGTCTCATTTGATATATATCCCGTAGTTCATAAAGACCCAAGAGTCGCTGGTAAACTCTGGTATGTTGCCAGAGGAGTTGTGCGTTTACGTGAATGGTCAAATGGCCAGAAAATAATATGGAACTGCATCGAGACTACTCGTATCGACAATCCTAACATAAAGCCTACCCCACGTCAAGTAAAGGCTGAGGTTTGGATGTCGATAATCCATGGCTCAATGGGCATCATCTACTTTGTTCATCAATTCAAGCCCGTATTCATCGAAGCTGGACTATTAGCAGATAAGGAAATGTCTCAAGCCATAGAAGAGATAAATAAGCAAATCCTTGAGCTAGCTCCCATCTTGAACTCACCAACCCTTTACAGAAAGGATGCAGTAAGCGTAGAGAATGAAACGCTAATTTCACCTATAGCACTAATGGTTAAGATGTATAATGGAACGGTCTATATATTTGCTGTGAACGTTCAAGAAAAACCAGTAAAACTAAAGCTCACCATGGAGGGTATGCCTGAGGGCTATGTAGTAGAAGTATATGGCGAGAATAGGATAATCATACCTAAATCATCAACGTTTGAGGACTACTTCGATGGACTTGACGTTCACATATATAAAGTGGTGAAGAAATGACAAAACTACAAGCATTCCTCTCCGACCCGATGACTAGACAACTCAGGAAGTCAGAAGTAGTACTAGCCCTGTGAAGATGGCAAGGCAGAACACCGAGCTTTAATGAAGAGAAGGGGTTTGGTATACACTCTGAAATCGATAATGTCGTGAAGACCTTATATGACAATAGTGTATGGTATTATGGTACTGCGAGCTTAGAAGAGGATTGAAGCTCACAGGAATTACATCAGTTAATGAAATGATATCAAAAGCCTTAGAAGGCTTATTTATTGTCTAGAATTTTTGTGGTGGCCCCGCCGGGATTTGAACCCGGGACCACGGGCTCCGCAGGCCCGCATTAGGCGGTGTTAACCGAGTCCTATCCAGACTAGACGACGGGGCCCATGATAGTATATTAGTAGAGGGGTGTTATAAGCTTGTCACTTCATTTACGCTACATTCTCTCCGGTGCTGTAATGCCCAATAAGTTTAGGGCATTCTTAAGTACTACCTGTACCATCCTTACGATCCAAAGTCTAGTTAGCATCAACTCCTTTGGTTCTGCCCTGAGGACAGGTAGTTTATCGTAGAATGAATTGAATATGAGCGCTAGATCGTTTGCGTACTCGGCTATGATATCTGGTCTTAATTTATCTGCTGCTTCGGCTACTACGTCGGGGAACTTCGATATCATTAAAATGAGCTCTTCCTCATATCTATCCTTTATGAGGTTTGCGTAAGGCTTAGCCTCCCTTACTGCACTTCCCGCTTTTGCTAAAATGTTAAATGCTCTTGCATGAGCATATTGGATGAAGGGTCCACTATTTCTTTCAAAGCTAAGTACCCTATCCCAACTGAAGACCACTTGTTTTAGTGGTGATACCGATATGAGTGCGTACTTTATTGCTCCTATGCCTACAATCTCGGCTATCTTCCTCTTCTCATCCTCACTTAGGTTGGGAGATCTCTTATCAACCTCTATCCTTGCCCTTCTGATGGCCTCATCCACCATTTGGTCTAACGTTATGTATCTTCCTCTTCTCCCTGACATGCTCATTCCTGGAAGGCTTACTAACTCGTAACCACAGTGTATTAAGTTAAAGGCATACTTTTCATAACCTAGCGCTATTAAAGCTAGCTTGAGTTGGAGTTGCGCTACCTTTTGATCCATACCTATTACATTTATCACCCTATCAACTCCACGTTCAAATTTCCATATGGTATATGCTATATCCCGTGTCGTATACAGTGTTGTCCCATCGGATCTTATTAACGTGAGCTGAGGCACCTCGTAGTTATCGGGTATGCCCAATCTCGCTTTAAGCTCAGGTCTCTCCTTAACTAAAGCATTAGCGTTGAAGACTAACGTCCCCTTGGAATATGATACAAATGGGGTTTTCCTTAATAGCAAAAGTATCTTCTCCGTCATGCCACTCCATGACGTTATCTCGCTCTCCCAATCGAATGAATCAAACGTTATGTCAACTTTAGATAAGGTCTCCTTGAATCCCTCTAATGCTAACTCACATACCTTCCTAACTAATGTAACTACACTGGGATCACGTCTCTCATAAGCTAATACTATCCGGCTTACATCGAGCTCTGGATCCTCTCGCTTGTTAAACTCATCGACGAGCTTATCAAAGATCTCAACATTTTGCTGTCTTAAGTCCGATAATATACTAACTATTGAATCTATCTTCCTTAGTAGCTCTGAGTAGTAATCATTAAGCCCTAATGCCCTGGCCCTCTCAAGCTCTATTTTGTACCTCCTGAGGTCTAGCAGAGTAGACGTAATGGCATAGATGAAGCCTATTACATGATCCGGCTTAGTCCAAGGCTTAGGTTCGCCTAGAAGTTTATACCCATAGGCTGCTATTGCAACCTGACGACCCATATCATTAACGTAGTAATGTCTATATACCTCATGTCCTCGCCATTCCAGTAGCCTAGCTATAGAATCGCCGAGAAATGCATTCCTCGCTCCTCCAATATGAATTGGATGTACGGGATTCGCGCTTAGGAATTCAACAATTACTTTTTCCCTTCTTCTCGCTGGGTAGAATCCGTACTTCTCGCTAAGCTCTTGATATGAGCTCCAGATGGTCTTCGCTAACTCATTTATGTTGACGAAAAAGTTTATGTATCCCCCCTCAACGCTGACTTTAGCTATCATCTTGCTTTTCTCTACTGCGGAAGAAATAAAATCTCCTATTTTCTCAGCTACTTTTACTGGATTCTCTCCTATTTTTCGTGCTAGAGTGAACGTCTTAAATGATAAGTGGCCATGAGCTGGCGGAGGTATCTCTAAGTCTACCTCTACCTTAACGTCCGGGAAGAGCTCTGAAAGAGCTCCTTTAAGAACCCCTTCCACTTCATCTCGGAAATATTTAAAGGGCGAATATATCATTAGCTTGTTCACCTTACTGGATAGAAGTAGTAGGCAACATATTTATTTTTCAGTTTGTAAGACGGTAGAAGAGAATGCATGCAAAGGCGAATATTCTTCCCCTATGCTAAGATTAGGAAAGGACAACATGAGATAATTGAGAAACTACTTGAGGTATTAGATAAGAGGATGAATGCCGTATTTGAAGCTCCTAGCGGGATTGGCAAAACTATAGCCGTGCTCTCCGTAGTTGTCCCCTATGCTATTGAGCACGATCTAAAGGTATTCTACATGTGTAGAACACATACTCAAATGAGTAGGGTGATTGAGGAGCTTAATTCGATGAGGAAAAAGGGCTACGAAGTATCTGGCATCATGCTTCGTGGTAAAAGTGAGATGTGCCTTTTAGAAAGTCTAAGACGATTACCCTATAAGATAATGGTGAAGCTTTGCGAAACATATAAGGCTAAGGGTATGTGTCCATACCATCTGGCGTTTAAACAGGAATCCACTGAAAGGTTATTAGAAACACTGAAAGGCGGTATCCATCATGCCGATAGATTGTACAAATTAGGAAAAGAGCTTGGCATATGTCCTCACGAGCTTAGCCTTGAGGTTGCCAAAAGATCCAGAGTCATAGCCTTAAGCTACCTATATTTACTTGATAGTGACCTAAGGAAAGTACTACTCATCAACATGGATAAAACATTAGATCAAGCAATTCTTATCTTTGATGAAGCACATAACGTAATTGAGGTTGCTCAGGAGGTTGAATCAATTAGTATTACTACTAAGGATATAGAAAGCGTTCTAACAAGCATCAAGGAGATAAAGGTAGGCAAGGTAGCGAGGAATAGAGAAGAATTCGAGGAGTTTAGTAAGTATAAGTACGCCGTAGTTAGAGCGCTAAAAGTCATGAGACAACTGCTTTTAGAGAAATCAACTAGGGAAGAAAAACTGTACTCAGCGAAGGAATTCATAACAGATTTCGAACTCAAGACAAGGGAGAGTTTGTTAATCGTAATGGATTACCTAGAGCGTCTAGTTAAAACGGCAGTCCTAAGGAGAAGACGGCCTAGAAACATGCTAAGCATAGAGGAGTTCATAGATTTCCTAAATAAATTAATCGATACTACATATGATGAGCGATATGTTCACGTCTTGTCTCATAGAGGGGATACAGTGATCTATTCCGTATATTGTATTGATCCTCAAGTAGCAATCAAGCCGATAGTCGAGGATTCATTTATAACGATACATATGTCAGCCACATTAAGTCCCATATCTCACTATGTAGAGATATGTGGTATTCCTAAGTCTGTAGAATTCAAGGTAAGACCTGTATATGCGGGCAGGGTGAAGGCACTGATAGTAGAGGGATTGACCACAGCATATGAGGAGAGAAGTGAGGAAATGTATTCAAGAATCGCCGATTTCCTTTCAGAGATAACTTCTCATCTAGATTGTAATACCGCTATTTTCTTCCCTTCGTATGAGGTAATGAATGAGGTATTCTCAAGAATGAAACATATTGAAAAGCCCATCTTTGTGGAGAGAAGAGGTGAGTCGACAAGAGAGATTGAGGAGAAGATAAAGAAGTTTAAGGAGTGCTGGAGAAGTGGTGGAGGTTTGCTCCTGGGCGTACTTGGTGGTAGGACTTGCGAAGGAGTCGATTATCCCGGAAGGGAGCTTGAAGTAGAGATAATAGTTGGCGTTCCATATCCAGAGCCTAGCCTAACCACATATGCTCAAATGAAATATTACGAGGCTAAGTACGGTAAGGAGAGAGCATTTGAGTATGTATATAAGGTTCCTGCTATGAGAAAGGTGAACCAAGCAATAGGAAGACTTGTGAGAGGTCCAGACGACTATGGCGTAGTATTGCTAGTGGACTCAAGGTATAAGGCCCTTATGGAATACCTCGTTGATTGGATAAATATATTAGGCACTCAATCATATGAGAGAACTAATAGAATACTAGAGTCAATAACGTCTATCATAAGGAAATTCAGACAATTAACGTAGCTAAACTTGCTATTCTTGGCCATCTCTCAGCTGCCTCTCGTGCAACTGGTCCATGTATCTCAGTTCCCTTAGGATCTCCCTCAGGAGTTACTATTACGACGGCGTTATCCTCAAAGCTTACCCACGTTCCATCAGGCCTTCTAAAGGGCCTTCTCTGTCGTATTACAACTCCCCTTAATATCTGCTTCCTTAACTCGGGCTTGCCCTCTCTAACAGAGACAACTACCATATCACCAACTGTTGCGCCTGGTATTCTACGATGAACCGATTTTGCATGATGTCCAACTATGCCTATTATTCTTACCACTTTGGCGCCACTATTATCAGCTACTTTAACATAAGACCCTAGGAATATACCAGGTGTATATCCCCATCTATATGAGACGCCTACTACCTTTGCGCCTCTCTTCGCCATTATTCATCCCTCCTCTTTTTATTTGAAAAATGATGTATAATAAATTTATTCTCCCTTCTTTCCGATAACTACAAAGTGAACTGTCTTAGCTATTGGCCTACATTCACCAATTATTACTATATCACCTTCCTTAACTTCAATACAAGGCGGTAGATGGGCATGTATTTTCTTTCTCCTCCTCTCGTACCGTTTATACTTCGGGACGTAATGAAGGTATTCGTGGAGCACGGAGATAGTTCGTTGCATCTTCGTTGAGACAACTCTTCCCTCAAGGATTCTTCCTCTTACTGAAAGTGTGCCATGCCATGGACATAATGGATCATCACAGGTTTTAGGTGGTGGATCTACACCTGGTATTCCAACATGTCTCTTCATATCACCACCTCCTTCTAATAACTTTTTTAAGTCTATCCTCAGGTCTTCCAACTATTAATGAGCCTAAAACATCCACTAACGTTCCATCTGGTAACGTAAATCTAAAGGTGCAGACCGATTTAGGGATAATTTTTGACTTTCCATCTTTATCGAGTATAACTAACATATTCTTTGTCTCATCTATTACAAGACCCTTAATCCCAACTAGATATTTATTCTTAGAATCAACAACCTCAGCATGAAGTCCTATTAGTTCATGCCTATATATGTTTGTAGGAGTTATCTTCGTCATTCATTTCTTCCCTCTTTCCCTCATTCTTTTCAATTCCTCCTCTCTTTCTATAGTCAGTATCCTTGCTATAGCCTTTCTTATTTCCCTTATCCTGCACGGATTGTCAAGTTGTCCTCTTGCTAAAGCTAATGCCCTTAATCTAGCTAGTTCTGCACGAAGCTCCTCGAGTTTCTTCCTCCTTTCATCAGGGCTCATCTTCCTTATTTCATTAGGCCTTAATATCGCCATTATTTGCCTCCCTCCTCCTTCTTCTCCTCTTTCTCCTCACTTACTTCCTTTATCTTTATGTCATCTGGATGGGGCACGTCCGGTAGTGTTATCCTAACCTTTATGCCATAGACTCCTGGTTTAAGTAAGGCATACGTTACTGCCTCATCTACCATGGCCTCTGCTGGATGTCCTGATTTATAAACAACTCCCGCTGTGTACTTCTCAGTTCTTGCTCTCTCACTCCTTAATTTACCACTTATAACTATCTCAGCTCCCCTTGCTCCAGCCTCCATTATCTGTCTTAGCGCTATAAAAGCTGCCCTACGGAATCGAACACCCCGCTCAAGTGCTCTTGCTATACGCTCAGCCATTATCTTAGCGTTTAGCTCAGGTCTCTCAATTGGAACCACGTCTATTTGAGGATTCTCTATGTTAAATAATTTCTGTAACTTCTCCGTTAGCAGACGGATATTTGATCCCCTTCTCCCTATAACCATACCGGGTCTCTCAGCATAGATGGTGACCCTAGTTCCTAAAGGAGTTCTAACTATATCAACACCTGCATATCCCGCTCTCTTAAGCTCCTGCTCCAAGAACCTATCAATAAGCATTTTCTGAATGCCCTTTTGAATAAAGTAATCCTTTACCGTCATGCTATCTTTCCTCCAAAACTATCTCGACATGCGTTAACTGCTTAAAGAATGGAGTGGCCCTACCAAATGCACGTGGAATATACTTCTTTATCTTCATGGCCTTCTGTGCACAAGCATGAACGACCCAAAGACGTGAGGTGTCTAATCCCTTATACTCTGCGTTTGCACGAGCATTTTCCAGAACCTCTAATATTGCCTTCGCTGCCTTTACTGGATACCTACCTGCAGGCCATCCGCTTAGCTGACGTTTATGAGCTACCTTTCCGTGAAATCTCCTAAAAGGCACAGGCCTCCTTAAGGCTATTACCTCCTTTAATATCCTCTCTGCCTCACCTATATGTTTACCCCTTATCTCCCTACATATCTCTACGGCATGCTTAAAGTGTATCCTCAGGTTCCTTCCAGATGCCTTAGCGGTTCTTTCAGGATCCAATTCCTTTACTGAATATCCCCATGTAGGCATCTTATTTCACCATGTGATGAACGTATCATTAGACTAAGTAGTGTGAATATAAATTTAACTCTATAGCCTTACTTAAGTGGTACGTACATGGATGATCTAGTGGCTCTGAGTCCTGGCTCACCATGCTTTACTATCTTTGTAGTTGGTGCGAACTCGCCGAGGTAATGTCCTATCATTTCTGGAGTTATGGTTACTGGAATGAACTCCTTCCCGTTATATACATGTATGGTAAGGCCTACCATCTCGGGTAGTATTATCATGTCCCTAACATGGGTTCTTATCACTACGCGCTTACCTTCCTTCATTAGCTTCTTTGCCTTCCTTATTTTCTCAAGTAGTTTCCTCTGTGCAGGAGTTAGTCCCCTAAGTAGGCTCCTCCTCTGCCTAGCTGGGAGCAACTCTATGAATTTATCCATACTCATCTTCTGTAATTCCTCTATAGTATATCCTCGATACGTAAATTTCACGGGCATTGCTATGACACCTTACTTTTTATGAAGAATGGGGATATATAAAGGCTTCACTCCTCCTCTAATTTCCGATATCTCATCAGCTTCCTATGTATGTATATGTTATCAGCAATTAGTAGCAATACAACGGTTATTATTATGAAGTCCTTTATTGGAAGCCTTCCTATTCCCGGGACATAAACTACCGACGGTATTATTTCACTTACCCCCACTCCTCTCCCAATTAATGTAACATTTGCAGCGAGTACCGAAATAAGTACTGATGGTATCTCAGGAGGTTTATATGCATTATACTCATGGGAGTACGGTACGTAATAGACCACCTCTAGATCACCTATATCGATTATATCCCTCTCATAAGGCGATGTGATTGTCGCCTCAACTGGAACCCATCCTATCCTTGGCAAGTAGATCTCGGCCCATGCATGAAATCCAAGGAGTATGAGCTTATCTCCACTATATCCAAAGATCATGCCCTCATACCTATTTGCTGGAATTCCAAGTCCTCTAGCTAAAGTTACGAAGAGATCTACCATATGCCTACAAACGCCATAGTACTTCTTTTTCCCCTCAATCTCTATGGTCGTGTTTAATATCTGACTTGCCTTAAGCCTAGAGTATGGGTAGTCAAATCTATCCATGTAATATGTGTTATAAGATAGCCAGTTCAGTAGTTCCCTAACTACATCATACACCCTTAATGAATCAAGTGGTTTACCGTACCTTGAGATAAGTCCCTGTTTTATCTCCTCAAGCACCCTTTGGACAATGGTAGTGTTGTAATCCCAGTAATAAGTAGGTCTCGTGTATATCACGTAATCCTCTCCTAGCTCCTCTCTTGCTTCCCTAATCGTACCGCCTGGGCTTAAGATTAAGGAGGAACCATCAACACGATATGCGGATATACGCATTTTCACTATAATTATTGTCTCCTCACGTGGCGCCTGTGAACCAAGCCCGAGTGCTAGTGCGTGATGTGAAAATCCATAGGTATCCCGCATGGAGCTAGGGACTTCAGCATAACTTCTAGAAGCAGGCAAGTATATATTAAAGTCATAGTAAGTAACTCCAGTGAACGTAAGGCTTCCCATTACTGGTTTTACGCTCTCTATCTCCGCAGTGGACCAGAAATTGTTAACGAAGAGCGGGATTAGGACACCTACAGGTGCTCGTTGAGTACCATTATAGATTAGAAGGAGTTTAAGGCTTACTTCAAACTCCTTTTCATCATAAAGTTTAACGTTATTCGGTCTCTTAACTACATACTTAGGGAACACTATGGCTGCAGATGTAATGCTGATGAATCCTACTATTAAAATAAGGAGAACTGCTAATGCTATGCTAGTATTTTTCAAATATATACACCTCAGTATCAAGGTAAATACTATACTTAATTTACTTTACGCTTCAATGATTCCCACCTTAAATATCTCTATGAACCCTTAGCAAAGTGGGGAATAATGAGAAGCGATGTTGAGAGAATTGCAGTAGAGGCCGTTTCCTACCTAATTGCCAAAGCGAGGGGATCCTGCGTTACATTCACACCTAAAAGAGTAGCTCAAGTAGCAGGTCTTGATACAAAGCCAGTAACGTTAAGTGTAGTAAAATATGTGCTTGAAAAGATGCGAAGTAGAGGATTAATAAGCATATGGGACTCTAAGAGGAAGACAAGATACATAGTAACGAAGGATAGTCCCTTGTGGAAAATAGTTAAAGCAAAGGGGGAGAAGGCCTCATTGTCTGATATCACGTACATTATAAGGTAGCCCACGCTCCTTTACCTCTTCGGGTACCTTATCAATCCACCGCTTGAGGAAGTCTAAATCCTCTCGCTTGTTTCGTAATTCATCCGGTAACAGGTGAGGTATCCCCTCTATTATTGGGTACCACCGTCTACATTTCTCGCAAAATAGTATTCCCTCTTCTATCTCCTCTTTTTCGATAAAGATGAAAAGCTTTAAAGGATGGTGTTTACATATAGGACATCTCAGTATCTCCATTAGCCATCTCTTCAATTTAAACACCTATTCATGTTTAGTACTAATTCCCCTATATCCTATCATGATGCTTTCTCCACGTAAAATTGCACTATATGGCCTTTGAATTCTACTTTATCATGTACCTTAGGCAGTTCCCTTACTGTCACTACCTCATCCGCACCGCATCGTTCCTTTAATTCATCCATCACATCGTTGAGTAGGTTAAGCATCTCCTTTTCTCCGGCTATATAGAGCTTTATCCTATCTATCGGCCTCAATCCAAGCTCCTTCCTCTTTGCCCTCACATGGCGTGATATATCACGCATTAGTCTTTCAGCCATGAGTTCTCTCGTCTCCTTTACATCTAATCCTACGGTTCCAACTGTGGTTGAGCATGTTTTTATATGCTTATCCTCTCGCGGTGTCTCAAAGATTACTTCTTTAACGTTAGCGGCACGGAGTATTACTTCTCTAAGTGGACTAAGGCTCTTATCCTCAATATAGAGTGCGCGACATGGCCATCTCGCCTTAATCCCTACTTCCTGCCTAAGCCTCTTAACTGCAGTTAAAACTTCCCTCAATTTATTGAACATCTCCTCTAAATCTTTTCTTACCTTATCCTTATCGACAGAAGGCCAGGGTAACATATGTACGCTATCCTCTTCCCTACCTAGTATCTTCTTCATGACCTTTATGAATATCTTCTCTGAAAGCATTGGATTTAAGGGAGCTGCAAGCCTTAAGAACCTGTCCAATGTATACTTAAGGACGTGAAGAACCTTTCCCGCTTCAGTTTCATCCCTCATCCTTTCTCTAACCAATTGTATGTAGAATCTGCTAACATCTTCGACTAAGAACTCGTATAATTTCCTAGCATAATCCGGAATCTGGTAAGATTCGAGATCCTTAGTAACCTCCTCTATTAGACTGTTTATTCTGGAGAGAAGCCATTCATCTTCTGGAGCTAGGTCTGTCTCCACTTCCTTATGGTATTTAGCCAGTTGGCTTAAGTAATTATATGTGTTTATGAATATCGTTAAGTACGTTCTAGCCCTAGACAGAAGTCCATACCCAAACCTTTGATCCTCTCCTGGTGACGTGGAGATTACTTGATAGAACCTAAGTATTTCCGCACAATACTTTTCTATTACCTCATCGGGTAGTATGACATTACCTAATGACTTGTGCATTGCGACTCCTCTTTCGTCCGTTACAAAACCATGCATATATACACGCTTGTACGGTAATTTACCGAAGAGTATTGCTGAGAGAACAAAGAGTGCGCTAAACCATCCTCTTATCTGATCCTTTCCCTCTAATACTATCTCCAACGTCTCCCATTTTGAATAGTCGCTTATGCCCTTTACCTGAGGAAGTACTGACCATATTACAGACCCTGAATCTATCCAAACATCTATAACATCAGGCACCCTTTTCATGCTACCGCCACAATTAGGACACTTGAAGACTATTTTATCTATGAATGGTCTATGTGGATCCTCTATACGCTTACCTGAAAGTTCCTCAACTTCCTTAATAGATCCAACTACAATATAGTATCCGCACTTCTCACATATCCATATTGGCAAGGGAGTGCCCCAGAATCTCTGCCTTGAAATACACCAATCCTCTATGTTCTTCAGCCAGTCTATGAATAGCGCCTTAGCCCAACTTGGAATCCACTCGGTTTCCTCAGCAAGCTTCACCAATTTGTCCCTATAATCTTTAACTCTGAAGAACCACTGCTTGGTAAGCCTAAATATCAGGGGAGTTTTACAACGCCAACAATGCGGGTACTCATGTACTATTGTTCCATATTTCACAACTAGCCCTTTTTCGTCAAGCACCTTAACAACTAGCTCGCTAGCCTCGTTAACGTTCTTCCCTTCAAAATAGCCTCCATCCTTATCGAATACTCCCCTTCCATCAACGAACGTTATTAGTGGAAGGCCTAGCGAGGTTCCTATTTCGAAGTCCTCAGGTCCGAAGGATGGCGCTACGTGAAGACAGCCAGTTCCTTCATCAACATGAACATATTCGGCACTTGTGATTATTGTATGACAACGTTCATTCTTTTCCTCAAGCTCCTTATGAATCGGTACTTCGTTTAATAATGGATGTACATACTTCTTACCTTCTATTGCCCTACCTGGGAACTCGTCCACTACTTCATATTTCTCCACACCAAGCTCCTTTAAGAGACCTGAATCTACTTGATATTTCGATAAAATCCATAGTTCCCCATTTGCCTTAACCTTCACGTACTTTTCATCGGGATGTACTGCAATCACCATGTTTCCTATTAGTGTCCATGGTGTTGTGGTCCATACTACCACATAACAATCCTCATCAAGGAGCTTCACCTTAAAATAGAGACTGGGCGATCTCTTCTGTTTATACTCATACTCATGTTGTGCTAGTACTGTTTGACACCGAGGGCACCATCCTAGAACCTTCCATCCCTGATAAAGCCTACCTAAATTATGCATCCTCTTTATAGTCCACCATACACCATCAATGTACGTAGGATCAACAGTCAGGTAAGGTTTCTCCCAGTCCATCCACACGCCTAGTCTTCTAAACTGCTCAGTCTCAACTTTGACGTTTGTAAAGGCAAGTTTCTTGCATTCCGAAATGAACTTATCAACACCATATGCAAGTACATCGGTCTTGCTCTTGAAGTTTAATTTCTTCTCTACCTGAACCTCAATTGGTAATCCATGCATATCAAAGCCTGGCGTATCGACCACATCATATCCTCTCATACGCCAAAATCGTAACACTATGTCCTTTAACGTCTTATTCCATGAGTGTCCTAAGTGTATAGGTCCCGTTGGATAGGGAGGACCATCAATGAAATTAAATACAGGCTTGCCTTTAAGGGAACTTTTAACCTTATCATAAACTGACTTCTCGCTCCAATAATTCAGTATCTCCTCTTCCCATCTTCTAATCCTGTCAAGCATTTCAGCTTTACCCCCTCAGCTGACTATACTGGTTCGCCTTGTCCTATTACTTTACTTAATATCCTCTTATAAACATAAATAACGTGGGATTCATTAGAGAACATGAGATAATATCATTGTAGCTAAAATGCGTGGTGGGGCCGGTGGGATTTGAACCCACGACCTCCGGCTCTCTTAGGCCTTGTGCCGGAGTCGGCCTTATAAGGCCGGCGCTCCTCCAGGCTGAGCTACGGCCCCATTTCCATAGTCTAGAAGTATATGTTTTTTATTTAAGCTTAACGGAACTTAAGCTTATCAATTTCGCATTAGTGAGTTAATATGTATCTCGCGTTTAAGCTAATAGACATTACGTGGAGGAGTAACGTATGGAAAGGACTATGGTAATAAAGATAGGGGGCTCAGTACTTACTGAAAAAGGAAAAGATGAATTAGTTGTAAGAAGAGAGGTAATCAAGGGAATTGCGAGAGAATTGAAAAACATTTGGATGGAGATGGGCTTTAGGTTCGTTATAATCCATGGGGCTGGTAGTGCTGGTCATCCGGTTGTAAGAAGGTATAACTTACAGGAAGGACTTATTGGAAGCGTACAGAGATTAGGCGTGATGGAAGTTCAAAGGAGGTTAGCCATCCTCAGGTGTGAGCTTATTGAGGAATTCCTAAATGAGGGCTTGCCTGTTTTCTCAGTTAATACCTCATCTATAATTACGTCAAGAGATGGAGACATAGTAAAGATATTCATAGATCCTATAATTAGATCGCTAGAACTAGGCTTCATGCCTATTCTTTCCGGAGATATTGTTTTTGATGAGGAAAAAGGAGTTGCTATATGCTCTGGAGATAAGCTTTCCTTTGAATTAGCAATGAAGCTTAACATAAAATTGATAGTCTTCGGCGTTGATGTGGATGGAATATATCCATCCCCCGATCTGAAAGGTGAGCCCATAAGACTGATCCACTATGGTGATCTAAGTACAATAGTTGAGAAGATTGGAGGATCTAAGGGAATTGACGTAACTGGAGGCATGAAAGGTAAGATCTTGGAGGCACTTTCTCATCCCGCGTATTTCAAGCAAGGTGGTGAAGTTTGGATCCTTAATATGCTTAAAAGGGAAAGCCTCATTAAAGCCCTTAATGGAGAAGGTAACTTCACTAAGATAGTACCCTAGCTACTTCCTACGTCCACATCTCCTAGAGGCTATGTGACCTACCTTAGCTCCAGGTGGTGCATGCCTTGAGACTGGTGGTGCTCCCTTTGGATGTGCTCCACCTCCATGTGGATGTGCATAAGCTCCCATTGCTTTACCCCTTACACGAGGCCATTTCCTAGCTCTTGCCTTCCATTTATGATACGCCTTACCTGCCTTAAGTAGAGGCTTCTCGATACGCCCTCCTCCAGCTGCAATTCCTATAGTTGCCCTACACTCTCCTTTTATTAGCTTCATCTTCCTGCTCGGGAGTTGTATTATAGTTCCACTCTCTGTGTGGGAGAGCACTACTGCATATCCTCCTCCACTTCTAACAAGCTTACCACCATCTCCTGGCCTTAACTCTATATTGAATATCATAGTGCCTTCAGGTATTGCTTTAATGGGCAATATATTTCCCTGTCTTATTGCCGCCTTTGCTCCTACCTCTATCTCTTGTCCTAATCTGATTCCCTCGGCTGCTATTGTTATGAATTCCTGTCCGTTTTCGAGAAGTATCCTTGCTCTAGGAGCATTTGCTCCTACATCGTGAAATATCTCAACTACTCTCCCCTTAATCACTCCTGTTAGCTCCTCGGGCGTTAGGGGCGGATAGCGTGCTGGTCCCTCTCGTCGCCATGAGGGAGACCTGAATGTAGGTGTTCCACGCCCCATCCTTTGTACTAATAGCCTTTTACCCATTCCATTCACCTCTTATCTAGAATATTCCAAGTCTAGTAGCTATATCCGACGCACTATATTCAGGAGATAGTGTTACATAAGCTTTTTTCTCTCCTTCAGGCGTTATGAGAGTGTTTACTTTAACGACTTTAACATTGAAGAGTTTTTCAACAGCTTCCTTAATCTGCTTCTTAGTAGCACGTCTATCCACTATGAACACAAGCTTATTTAGACGCTCTATCTGCTCTATAGCCTTCTCGGAGATTACAGGTCGAAGTATTATCTTATAAGGATCCATCTCCATTTCCATCACCTTACTGGAAGAGGTTCTCAGATCGTAATACCTCAATCGCTGAACGAGACCATAAGGTCAATCTGCCCGGTACTCCGCCTGGAGCTAGTAATTCAGCGTTAAGATTCTTAACTAGAGTTACATCGACACCAGGTAGGTTTCGTGCTCCTCTAAATATTCCCCTATCCTCAGCAACTACCACTAGGACGCTCTTTGGTTTTTTAAGTCTTCTCCCACGTCTCTTACCCTTTCCAGCCCTTATTCTAGTATTCTCCTTTGCTCTTTCTACATCGGCCCAGAGGCCGAGCTTCTTGAACGCCTCTCTAACCAGACGTGTCTTGTTCAATTCTTCTATATCATTTACTACTATAAGAGGTATCTCAGGAACATAATCTACTATATGTCCCCTCTTCTCCACAAGTTCCTTAATTGCAGTAGCCGCTATAGCACTTCTTATCGCAAAGCGCCTCTCCTTCTTATTTATCCTCTCATGAATGACTTTCTCAACTCTTGGCGGATGTGGTCTAAATCCGCCTACAGTCATTGGAGCAAATGCTGCTCTACTACTACCCTTAATTCTAGGTACTCTCGCAACGCCATATCCTGGTCCCCAGCTTTCTGCAGTCGTCCTCTTTCCAGCAAGTCTATCCCTACCTTGTGGCTGTATTCTGGCCGTAATAGCCGAAATTACTGCTCGCCTTATTACGTCTACCCTAACTGGAGTGAAGAATATAGGTGGAAGTTCTATTCTATCTACAGGATTGCCTTCAAGATCGTATACATTAACTACTCGCAACTTACGTCACCTCAATAGGCTTTATGCTCATGTAAAGTATCTGAGGCTTACCCGCATGCTCTACATCCCTAGGTCTTATCGGATATCTCAACTTAATAAGCCTCTTTATGGGTCCAGGTACAGATCCCTCTAGGATTATGTAATCGCTCCTTACAATACCATAATGTTTCCATCCTCCACTCGGATTTATATCCTCACCATTATATCCTATCTTAAGGATACGCTTATTATATTCAGTCCTCTGGTGGAAGCCCATTTGGCCCGCCTGAGGCGAGGTGAACATTGGGCCTGGATGCTGAGGTCCTCGGGTTCCATGTCCTCTTGCTCCCTTCCTATGCTTGTGCCATCGAGGAGCTATCTTTACTCCAAACCTCTTAACAGGCCCTTGTGTGCCCTTTCCCTTAGTTATGCTGATAACATCAACGTAATCGCCTTCTTGAAATACATCGCTAATCCTTACCTCATTACCGAGAAGTTTATTCAGGTACTCAAATTGTTCCTGAATGGTACCGCCATATACCTTTATTTCGAATACCTCTGGTTTTTTCTTACCAAGACCACTAAGTCTTGGTTGGGTTGCAACAATAGCTCTTAACTCGGCTATTGCGTCGAGAGCACCTTGGATCTTCTTAAGTTGCTCCTCTGTATTGAATTTCTCAGGGATTGTGAATACTCTCTCTAAGTCATCTGGTGGATCGCTTACCCATACCTCACCGAATGACTTTAAGCCATAAGGTGTTGCCACATATGCTCTAAAGCCGAGAACTCTTAACGGAGGAGTCTCTATAACTGTTGCAGCTTTAACAACCTCTCTTCCGAAGAGCGGACTACCTTTTCTATCTTCTATTGTAACTAAATGAAGCATACCTACCTTATATCCTGCGAAGCCGAGAAGTGTAGGCTTCTCTAGATCAGGAGAAGGCCAGTTCCTAATCCTAGCTACTATGCTACGTGCCCTTACCCTTGGCCAATATGCCATACTTCCTCGTCGTGGTCTATTTGGACACATTAACTCATCCCTCGTCTTGCCTTTTTAAGAAAAACTATAGAGTTTAAAATATTTTCCCTTTGTGAGCTCTCATCTAGGTATGATAACGTTTAGAATTCCTAAGCTGATAAACATTGCCTCTTCAGTTCGAACAGTTCTCGTGCCTTGTAATGGTATGAAATTTATTACATAGTCAACTTTAGCTTCAAGATCGAAACCCTCATCCCTTGCTATATCATAAAGCCCCTCTTTAGGACCACCAAATATCACGAGTACTTTCTTCTCTTTAGCAAGCCTCTTCTTCAAGGAGTTCCATATATTAGTTATGAGCACTCCATAACGGGAAGTAGCTATCTTAAGATAATCCTCCATATCGCTGAGTAATGATTGTAGAGAACTATATGTCTTGCCCAAATGATAGCTCCAATAAATCGGTACTTCCCCTTCGTTAATGATCTTTGCCTCAATTCCCTCTTTAGTTCTCCTAATGAGCCTTAACATTTCGACATCTCCATTTCGATATCTCCTCCTAACTTCTGAAAGTGGAACATAGGCTGGCTGGGCGAGTCCGATATCGAAGTATATTTTACCTTCCTTCTTATCTACTTCTATCACACATCCTGTCCTGTAGGAAAAATCTATTGCTTCGTTAATGTCTTTAGAAACAGCATGAGATGGACTTCTAAGTGGAGGAAGAAGACCCACGTACCTTAAGCTCTTCTTTAATGGTATGTACTTACGCAGATATGGGGGCGTGATATGATAGGTGAGTATATCACGTATGAGTTTTTCTTCATCAGGTCTTCTTCTGAAGAGAACTAACTTGGTTACACGAAAAATAGTAAGTGAACGGGAGATCTCTCCAAGTTTCTCTGTTTTCTCTCTTAGGGATGGTAGTTCACTGACTACATTCGAGGGCAATGCAACTATAAGCTCTCCTTTTCTCTTAAGAGGAGGCCACTCTCTCATATCCTACTTTGCCTTTGCCTTCCCTTTTCTGGCTGCCTTCTTGGAGCCCTTCTCGCTACTCGTACCTATTTGTAATAATGTAGTTCTCTGCCTTCCTCCCATGATATATCACCTCCATATTACTCTGCAACCCAATAGGCTACCTTTCCCCTTTTTATTTCTTTCACACGTCCTTCTTTCATTAGTAATCGCAATACGTAAAACGTTTGTGAGTGTGTAAGTCCAGTCTCACGTACTATTTCCGAAGTAGACATCTCCCCCTTTTCTTTAAGGAGATTATATATTTGTTCCTTACGCTCAATGATTCTATCGGTCATTCTCCTAGGCACGTACTCACCGATATTTAAAATAGACATTCGAACGCTTAAAATAATTTTTAC
>Ga0180300_10000022_pt1 | contig 52683 bp, 62 predicted proteins | sample GuaBasSediGuay15_FD_121798 | JGI IMG/M metagenome (GOLD analysis project Ga0180300, IMG submission 121798) | Subseafloor sediment microbial communities from Guaymas Basin, Gulf of California, Mexico - Guay15, Core 4569-2, 21-24 cm | ecosystem: Environmental > Aquatic > Marine > Hydrothermal...
CGCCAGTTCCCGAACAGCACTAATATGTCCACGCTTTCGCTCGTAAATGGCCACAGGAGGGGATTATATGCGTGATGAAACAGATCAACAAATACGTGAAGAAGTGCGCCTATCTCGGCGGATACTAGGAAGTTCAAAGATGGCTTCTCCTCGAATCTTACATTGAGAAGTTTTTCTACAAACAACCCGTAAAATGGTAGTGCTATTGCCGCGATAATCCATGAGAAAAGAAGACAACCCACAATACTGTGGAGCACAAGCCTATCGTGAGGGTACTCGAAGCCTATGAGCAGAAGCACCGGCACCTCTATGTCAGGAAGGAAACTTCCTACCACAAGACCTGTTAAACTTAATCTTCCTCTGCCAGCCCTATTGAGGATGTATGCTACAGGGTAATGGAGCGGGGTTGCCACCACTGCGACCATCTCATGCCATTTTGTTTCTTTTTTGAGGAATAATACCCCAAAAGCTTACCTGAGGTATACGGCATCTTGAAAAACATTAATTTAGAGACTATCACTTCACAGCAATCGCATAACCCCTGCAGAAGGTTTAACTTGTAAACGGAGAGAAGTTCCTAAAGTTAGCCGGCGTACTTTTTGTGTCCACGCGTTTATACACGTATGTTCGAGAACGATGCAAAGACGTGATTTTGAGAAATGACCGCTTTTAAATATGAGATTTCGAACTATTCATGATGTACACCATTGATCCCTAATCGTTAGATTGTTAGAGGTGGTTAGGTTGGTCAGCATCCACGAAGTCAAAGTGGGAATTCCTGGAACCACGGTCCCTCCTTTTGATGATGTAATAAAAAATGCGAAGAGAGCAGAAAAGTGGGGCTATGATTCCGTATGGTGGCCCGACCACTTAATGGGATGGGTTCCCGATGTTATATGGACGACAGAGTTCACTCAGATGGTTCTACGAGTGAAGAGCCCCCATATATTTCTTGAGCCGCTCACGACAATTGCCGCTGTTGCAATGAGTACTTCTAAGATCCTTCTAGGGACCTGCGTGACGGAGTGCTTCAGAAGGCATCCGGCGATGCTCGCACAGGCAGTCCTCACACTTGACCATATTTCTAAGGGAAGAGTGATTCTGGGAATGGGAGCGGGAGAGGCGGAAAACATAGAGCCATACGGGTTACGCTTTGAAAAGCCCGCCTCTAGGCTTGAGGAGGCAGTTAAACTGATAAAGACTCTATGGCATTCTAAGGGGAAAATAAAATTTGACGGTAAATTTTGGAAACTTGAAAATGCTGTGTTCGATTTAGAACCGTATGAAGAAGGAAAATATCCTCCAATATGGATCGGGGCACACGGAAGGCGCATGCTTGAGATTACCGGGCGATTGGGAGATGGATGGATACCCGCCTGTGTTCCGGTGGACGAGTATGGCGAGATGCTGAAGATCATAAAAGACTCCGCAAAACGGGCCGGAAGAGATCCAGACGAAATTACACCCGCCCTCTTCACGTACGTCGTCATAGACAGAGAGCACGAGGAGTGTCATCGCATTTTCAGGAGCCCCATTATGAAGGCGTGGGCACTGACGGCCCCCGACTGGTTGTATGAGAAACTCGGATATACTCACCCCTTTGGGAAAGGATTTAATCCACTGACGCAGTACATCCCGACAAAATACACACGTGAAGAAGTGATCAGGGCATTGGAGAAGGTTCCGGAGGAGGTGTGCGAGCACTTCTTCTTACATGGGACTCCCGACGAAGTCATCAAGAAGATAGAGGAGTATGCAAAACTGGGGCTGAGACACATTGTTATGTGGAACATTACGTACTTTGGTGACTTCAATAAGGTCCGCTCATCATTTGAGTGTATGGCAGAAGTTCTTAGATACATAAAGGGATGATGAATTCCGCCACATTTCTGCGCGGAGATATTTCATATTTCGAATATCCTCGGGCGTCCCGGACGGTAGGGATGCCTCGGTTTGATAATATCCTCAGGGGACCTTTCAACTGGTGGCTGAAGCGGGCGTCTCATGACCACGACCGGCTGACGCTCCATGCATCTTGCACAGTAAATGCTTCCGTTTGTTCCTATCTTGAAGGTGTCATTCCCACATTTTATGCACTTAAACCACGTCATGTTTTGCACCAATATTATTTTCTTTTTTTCCGTTATAAAATTTTAGAAAAAGTTGAAGATTTGGAAATCGTGTTTGGTGAGATGTGCCTACGGTTTGGAGGTTTTAGATGTTCCATGGGAGTATAGCACGGGGATTGGCACAAAATGCTTATTCATGAATTCTAAGAACCCGTTGTTTCCTATTAATGCCCCTGCCAGCGTTCCTATTATTGCGATCTCAACCCATGCTTTCGCGATGACCATTACGCAAATAGCGATAGCCACGTTAAGCGGCAGTCCGAATATCTGTGGCAATAGCACTAGGAAGTACATTATTGTGAACAACATCTCCGGAATGTAGGATAACAAGACTATAAGTGCCGCCATCAGCGATTTGTTGTTCCGCTCCAGTACATTCATCGTTTTAAATAGGATCCCCGCTGTCGCCCCGGTTAATGCCTTTCCGATCGGTAGACAAAGCAAAGCCACCACTCCGGCACCTCCAACTACATATCCGAACCATATTCCTGGCAAGATTCCAACAATTGCACCCGCAACCGCGCCTGCTAGCGGCCCACCGAGCATTGCAGCAATTATTGTACCCACATGAGATATATCGATAGATATTCCTACTAAGCCTCCTGTCACGGTTAACAGAGGCGCTGACAACGCGAATAGTACGTTCCCGAGCGCGCCCATCATCGCAATGAATGCCACAAACTTGGATCGCAACATTTTATACTCTTGCACTGGTTACACCTCCTCCGGAGCGTGCACTAATCCTTAGAATTGTTTTCCTTAAATAAGTTGCTACTCAGAAATGAGAAAGTGATCTTGACATACGTCACCTCCAGAAGTGCGCAACTATGAGACCCTTTTCTTCCCTTAGAATGCCAGATAGGCTATATTTTGAGGCCGCACTGAGAATTTCATCCGCCGAAAATAGCACTTTGAAGTTATAGCTTGATAATACGTTTGAGAAATACTGTATCCATATATTGTCGGTTGACTTTGTCAGCACGAGAAACACCTGTGCATTTTCATCAAGCCGCTTGAAAAGCTGTTCGAGTGGCATGCTTACTTGCGGTGGCTTCAATACGCATATTATTGTGGAAAATTTCATGTTTGGGAGTGAGGAGTGATACTTGGCGGCACCTTCGAGGTATCTTTCCATAACTCGAAGTATTTTTGTTATTCCCGGGAGCATATTTGATATTGCGGGTATCTCTACTAATACGTGTAATTCACTTTCGGGAAATCTCCTTATAAGCCAACGTGCTAGTGATAATGGAAAAATCGCACTACATAGAACCCTATCTCCCTTGCTTATTTTTATGTCCGAGAGCAATGCCTCCCAGAAATCTTGGAAATTGGACCAGAGGTTTTCGAGGGGCGACAGGAGGTATATATCCAGCAGTTTCTTAAGTTCGTTCCATCCCTTATCTGTCAGGTAATATAACCTCTTTTTCCTCTTTCCCTTCTTCACCCACTCTCCCTTTATGTAACCTCGGGCCTCAAGCTTCCGTAGCGTTGGATAAAGCATTCCCGAACTGAGTTCATGTCCCCTGAGTTCTTTAAACGCTTTTTTCAACTCGTAGCCGTGGAGGGGTCGGTCGGTCAGCATGAGGAGTATTTGGAGTTGGAAAAGGCCAAGTTCGGTGACCTTGAAGATGTTTGTGGCCATGCGCGTGCGCTCCATCGATTCTTTAATTTCCCATTGGAGGAGTAGATATCTCTTACAATCTTGATTTTTCATTTCTTCTTTTTAAGTATATATTTCACTTAGATTTTCGCGATTTGTTATCTCCTTGAAGACCGGGTGACATATGGAAAGCGAAAGTGCGATGCTCGTCTGGCGTGTTCCTACTAGTTAGCGACTTAAGAAATAGATATAAGGGCGCAGAGGTTAAATGAAGCCGGGGATCAGGTTGGAAGAAGTCGAGGCATATGTGCTAATAGTCGTGAGCGCGGGGTCCGAGCAGGACGTCTTGGAGAAACTCAGAAATATAAATGGAGTTCAGAAGGCAAGGATAACGTACGGTCCTTGGGACATCGTCGTCGAGTTGCGGACGAATAACATGCAGGACATGTATAAGGCGATCACGGAAATCCGAAGAATACCCGAGGTTGAGCACACCGAGACCCTAATTTGCGCGTGATATCGGGAGATTATCAGGACTTCTTGGCTTTACATCGCGTTCTTGAGCATTTGCTACATAATCCTACTTCCACCCAACATATCGGACAGATCCTATAGGTTAGATTTTTCTTCCTGATAGACAGAACAAAATTCCCGCAGATTTCACATTTTATTGTTGATAACCTTCTTATGCTACCAGTTCGTGGAAGAGGTCTCGTCTCCCCACATGATATGCACTTTATGTATCTCTTGCCTGACCGCGCATGATGAAGTATCATTGGACTTCCGCACTTGGGACATGCAGCCAATGTGTTCCTTTCCAACTGCTCTTTACGTAACTCCATCACCGCCTTCCCGATATGCTCTCTTATCGATCTGATCCTACTGCGTAGCTTGTCGAACATCTCGAGGAATTCTCTCCTCGTCTCTTCCACTATTTCAGTCCATCTAACCCTTCCATCCATCACTTCCTGCAACTTCCTCTCTATCTTCGCTGTAAAATCGGGAAGTAGGAACTCCTTCCATATCTTCTCAAGATTCGTTATTAGCGCCTCTCCTATCGGCGTTATTACGAGGGATTTCCCCTTTCGCACAACGTAGCCGCGCTTCTTGTTGGTTTCTATGTGCTGAGGGCGTGTAGAGTTATGGACCAATATGAACGAGGATACTGTGAAATTGGGTGCATCATCGGATACCGAGAGGTCGTATACGTAAATGTCGGGAGATGCCTCTACTCTCCTAACCGAGAGTACCGGTACCGTAAAGATGCCATTGCTCAATTTATGCCCATCACCGCCATTGATGATCGGATCTTTTCCTATACCTATGACCTTGGGAGATATACATACAATACGATCCCCAGGAGATATTTTCCCCGCCGGAACTGGTGTTATTGTTCCCATAATTTCTGAGTATACGAGATGATCTTCTGTTGCAATAAAGGATCCTGCTGGTGTATCTATTCTCACGAGACTCTCCTCAGGCAGTAGCTTCCTGCGGGAAACGTACTTTACATTTCTTATGCACACTTTTCCATCGTCTTCATTTAGTGAAATGACCCGCATGTCTCCAGGAACTTCCCTTAACTCGGTGCCATCGTCTAACCGGCCTACGGGTTTTCCCAATCCGAATATCTCCTCGATGGGCATCTCAATCAAGTGTCCACCATTAGAAATTATGTTAACTGACGTGTCTCCAGTTAGGCATTTTGTTCCTAGGTTCAATTTCTCCATTTCCGCAATAAGCGAACTTTCGGTAAAATGCGGCGGCGGTTGGGTCTTTTTCTCCTCAACGTACACCCTAGAGACAGGTATGACATCCCCCTTAACCCTTCTGAGTGGGATCGGCGGATCGTAGTTCTTACGAGCCCATGTCCATACTTTTAGGAATCCTTCTTCCTTTAGAGTCAGAACTTCGGCAATGAATGGTTCGCCGTTTATGTCTAGGAGTATTCTCATCCGCGTTTCCACGGCCGGTGGCATGAAAAGAGCTAAGTACCTACGCACAATTATGTCATACGCTCTCCAGTGGTTTTCAGTTCTGAACCTCGGGTCGTGCCTTTCTGCGGAGTCAACGGGCATTATCGGCTCGTGGTCGCCTTTCCAGATAGTCCCCTGTTTTGGTCTGAGCCAGCCCATTCTAAGAATTTGGTCCGCAAACTTCCCGTACTCGCTGTGCCCCTTGAATTTGGAGATGTATGGAACGTGATCGAAGTCAGGCGAGAACTTATTAGTATCGGTACGCGGATAACTTATCAGGGTGTCGAGGTAGAGATCTTCGAGAATCTGCATTGCGCGCTCGGCGGTTATCGGAAGTATATTTGTGATTGTCTTTAGAGCGTCAGTGGTGTTGAAGGGAATAGGGGGTTCTATCTCCCGATCTTCTATTTTCACGTCGACTATGCGGGCGTACTTTGCGATCCGCACTCTTTTAAATATTTTGTCCACTTTACTTTTATCCCTGAAGGGGGACCCCTCGTGCCTTGCCTTAAGAATCTTGCCCTCCGTGAGGGGTATCTGGGCGATCACGTTCCAGTAGGGTTCGGGTTTGAACTCCCTTCTCTCTTTCTCCCTCTGGTATATCAAATAGAGAGTTGGTGTTTGCACCCTCCCAACGCTTATGACCTTGGAGTCCATGAACTTTAAAAGATCCTTGTGGGCCAGCGTCAACTCTCTCGTTGCCGCGAACCCTATCATTGCGTCTATTTGCCTTCTTGCCTCTACAGCCAGCGCCCAGTTCCACTTCGGTTCTATCAGGTTGTTAAACGCCCTCCTTATATCGCTGGGGACGAGTGTGTGAAGCCAGAGGCGTTTGGGGTGGAGGCGCGGGTTAACTCGCTTAATTATCTCGTATGCCTCGAGGGCTATGTTCTCCCCCTCCTCATCTGCGTCCGTCGCGAGGATGAGTTCATCGCAGATTTTTGCGAAGTGGCTCAGCATTTTGACGTATCTGGTATCCCTATACACCTTTGTCAGAGCATCCGGTTTCTCGATTATAAGGCGCGGATCTACGTCCTCCCAGCGTGAGAACTCCTCAATTGTGGAGTACTCGGTGAGGTGACCCTGTAGAGGGACTACTATGTACTCCCGTGTTTTGCCCCTCGCTATCAGCACCGGGATGTCGTAGTATTCTTTCTTGGAGATGGATGAGCCCGCAACTTTAGCTATCGCCAGAGCCTGCTTGTACTTCTCCGAGACCACGAGTACTCTCCGCACGCCGAGTCACCAGAAGAAGGTACCATCAACCGGATATTAGGATCAGTAATAGCCTTATAAAACGACCTCATTATGCCAGTAGCTAAAAAAGGAGGTGCGGGTGGGCCTGTGCCCACCTTATAGGCTTTCAATCGCACCCGCCTGTTGTTCCCTTATTGTCTTGAGGAGGGAAACAATGTTGCCCTTCGTTACGACAATTCCGGGTTGCCCTTCTCCGTAAATTACGATGGCCCCCCGCCTGACCATGAGCCAGAGGAGGAGTGCCAGCATACCAGCGGCCACTATGTACATGGGAATGTTACCGAGCATTGGTCCTATGACGCTGAACTGAAGGGATGCCCCTAAGATTAGGGCACCTACCCCTAGTGCTAATAACTCCATGATGCGGCGCGAAACGGAAGTTGTTCCGGTGATACTCTGAAGTCTAATTTCATGCATTTCAAAGCCCCGGCCTCTTGATCTTTTCAGGAAGATCACTCTCTGGTTCGTAACGTATGCGGTCCATCCTCTGCTTGCGGATTTTGAGACCTTCTCCCTCATTACATGAAGTCCACGGAACTCCTGAACGACCGTCTCTCCTCCGACTAAAAACTCGCCAATTGGCATCCGATAAAACTCCACTATTTTTTGGAAAATACGGAAAATTTCACTATACAATTATATAAACTTATTGCATTTTTCTACGGAATCGCAAATGAAATATTTTTGGAAAATATTCGTGACGTATGACATTCTTCCGGAAAGATTGTACGAAAGCCGTGATTCTACCAATTCGTCATTCCTTTAGCTACGATTTTCTTTTACCCTATCTCTTTACCGCAGCTTACACAATATCTGGCGTCAGGAGGATTCCTTGCCTTGCAGTTAGGACACATTTTCACTTGCATCAGTTGGATTCCTTTTTGCATAAGACTATTTATGACTTTTTCCCATAATTCTGTTGTGAGGCGTTCATCGGTCCATTTCTCCACTACGGATTGTGATAGGAGAAACATCTCCTTTTTGTCGAATAGTTCCATATAAGGAACTATGTACATTCTAAGGACCACTCCTCCGGGAACCTGAGCGACGGAGGCCTCGCACCCCGCGCGTTGCGCGCTTTTGAGAAAATTCGCAAACGGCATGATCTGTTTTAATAGAAAGGCCTTTAACTTACTCCCCCACACTGCCTTTACGAAAATTTCGTTCTGGCTCACCATTTTTCGCTCCTTCACCTTAAACTTGTTCTCGGCAAGCACGCTTTCGAACATTCTGAGAAATATCTGCATGTCGATATTAGGTATGAAGAATTCCCCATATGGCATTCTATTCACCCTTTCTGTACAGTTTTTTGATCCTCATCCTTACAATTTCTAACCGTACGTTTTAATAAAGGTGTATCGATGAGGTTGTTTGTTACAGAGTAATCGGAGGGTGTAAACGCGTGGCATCTTTAAAAAAGGGCATGGTTCATAGAAAGGGTTCAATTTCGCTGATGGACGTGCTGAATGCCGTCCGCGCAAATCCGGAACTTTACAAAGCGGGCGCAATAGTCTGCTTTATCGGAATAGTTAGGGGTATCGGGAAGGATGGCAGTAAAGTGAAGAAATTGGAGATAGAGGCCGCAGAAGAAGAGGCGAATGAGGTGCTTTCTGAAATTTGCGAGAAGCTCATGGCAAGAGATGGCATCGTTGATGTACACATTCATCACTTCTTTGGGGAATTTGAGGTCGGCGAGGATTTAGTTTACGTGGTCATCGCCGGGAGAAGTAGAAAAGACGTCTTCAGGGCGCTAAAGGACGCCGTTGAGATGTATAAGAGTGAGGCACCTCTCTGGAAGAAGGAGTATACGGAAAAAGGAGAATATTGGGTTATTGAGAAACATGGAGAAGAACACTCTCACTCGAGCGACGACCCACATTTAGGACAGAAGGATGCGCCAGGCGGGACATAGGACCCGCAGTACGGGCAAAACCTTTGCTCTTCTATTATTCTTAATATGCCCGTGTTGACATCGAATTCGGCCTTCAGGAGACCCTCTGCCCTCAAATCTAGGATTACTCTGCGCAGATCCTTGATTCTGATTCTCAACTCCCGTGCGAGGCTTTCTAGGGATACTGTCTTGTAGGTTGTGATGGTATTGAGCACGAGATTCTTAATTTTCCTGTCCTCATAATACTTTCTCACCATATCCACAAATAAGAACGCGGCAAGTACTACGAACCAGCTGGTTCCAGGGAAGTCCGCGAACCAGCTCAATAACCCCCATACGAGGAACATTACCGCGGCCCCAAACTCGCTTAGATATTCTCCGTGGTAATGTAGTCTCCTAGGTGCCATCTCCTACACCCATGCTGACGTGAACAGACCTCAAGATTGAGTGTGGAGAGATACTTATTAAGTGAACTGTTAGAATTACAACTTTCGTTGCTAAGAGTAAGACGTCTTTCCGAAGATCGCAGAGACGATTAACTTCTAAAAGGAGTATTTGCAACAAATTTTCCGTGGGTTTGCGCGACTTAAGCGGTCGAGCGGGAACAATAACCATTTGTTAGTGATGATGCACTGATAATGCCACCTTTGCGACTTGCACATCTCCCCATTGAGGTTATTACCGACTTTTTGGCACATTCCCTATTGTGAAGTCTCTACAATTTAAGGAAAAATTATCGTCATTAGTCGGAAAAATATTATGTAAAATCTACAATATTTGGAAGAAAAATATCCTTAAAATACGTTAATGTGAAAGGATTATTAAATGTGAAAATGGGGGATAAGTAATGACGGAAGAGAAAGGAATTGCGGTCAGCAGGAAGAAGTTGCTGGCGTTTTTAGTAGTGATTCTGGTATGTTCGTTGTCCGTGGCAGGATATGTTATCTACACTATGTACTTTACGTATGATGTGAGGATTGCCTTTCTCACGAAGGATATACATCATCTTCCACTGATAATTGCGATAAAGAAGGGATGGTTTGAGGAGTATGGAATTAAGGCGGTGTTCTATGAGTATCCCAATGGTATGGCCGAGATGACGGCGTTTGGATCCAACGAAATAGATATGGGTTACTTGGGTATAGCACCGGCTCTCAACAAGAGGCTTAACGAGGGAATCAGGGTTATAATCGTCGCCGCTGTGAACGTTAACGGAAGTGCTATAGTGGTTGCGAGAAATTTAGGCATCAACTCGCTGGAGGATCTTAAAAACAAGCTTGAAGCCGGAGGGAAAATAGCCCATCCGGGTTGGGGCACTGTCCAACATTTCCTGCTAACGCGTGCGTTAACAAGTGTGGGTATGAGCGTTGACAGAATAAACAAGAAAAGTGTTCCTATGAGACCGGGAGATATGGAAGTAAAGCTTCATATAGGCGAAATAGTCGGGTTCATTGCATGGGAGCCCTTCTGTGCGAAGGCCGTTGTTGAGGGCGGTGCCAAATATTTGATTCTCAGTGGGGAAATCTGGAAGAACCATCCATGCTGTGTGATAGCGGTGCATGAGAACTTTTACAGGGAGCACCCCGATATTGTAAGGAAAGTTTTAGAGATACATGTAAAGGCCGTGGAATGGATTAAAGAGCACTTCGAAGAGGCGGTGAAAATCGCAGTTGAGTGGACCGGAATGAGCGAGGATGTCGTCCGATTGGCGTTGCAAAATGTTGCTTACATTTATGTTCCAGACGTTGGGGGAATTAAGGAATACTTAGAACTCCTAATCAACTATGAATACATAAAGAACCCGCCGGAGAATGTGGATGCGTTCTTAAACGAGTTCATAAACACAACAATTTTAGAAAGTCTGGTGGGCGAGTGATTCATAAAACCCTATGCGTTAAAATTGGTGATAAAACGGCGTCTGAGCGCATCAAGTACATAGCAGGCATTGGCGATTTGCTTTTATCAATCATGACAATCGTGCTTGCAGTAATTTTTTGGCATACACTTGCACTTTATCTCACATTTACCGGTTTACCGTATCTGCCGACGCCCATTGAGGCTTTCAGAGCCTTCCTGCTATCATTTGTAGAGAGAGATCTCTGGGGGCACACAATTATCGATCATTGTATTGCGAGTTTGGAAAGAGTGGGACTGGGATTTGCAATTGCATTCGTCACTGCAGTTCCGTTAGGACTTATCATGGGATGGTTTCGCAGTGTTAGAGTTGCCGCGTACCCAATTGTGGAAGTGCTGAGATACATACCCCCCATAGCGTGGATCCCCTTTTCAATACTCCTATTTAGGGTGACGCTGTTCTCGAGCGCGTTCATAGTATGGATAGGGGCGTTCTTTCCCATTCTTCTTAATACTATTGCGAGTACGAGGAATATTGGGAGAGCTCAGTTGGAAGTTGCAGTTCTGATGGGGGCTGGAAGAAAAGATCTCATGTTTAAGATAGTGGTGCCAGCAGCCCTTCCAGGAATAATCACAGGCGTGAGAGTGGGGCTTGGCGTTGGATGGATGTGTGTAATAGCAGCCGAGTTTGTCGGAGTTCCTGAGGGGCTAGGACTCGGGTATTATGTTTGGACGATGGCGGCGATAGGAAGATATGCGGAGATGGTAGCGGGAATGCTCATGATAGGGATCATAGGTTTATTGATGAATTATGCAATTTTGTTCGTGGAAAGAAGGATCCTTCGGTGGCGTGAAGAGGTTGCCGGGTACTAGAGTTAAAATCCGTGTAAAAAACGTAAGCAAGTCGTTTATTGGGGAGTTCGGGGAGAGAATAGATGCATTACATAACGTCACCTTTGATGTGTATGAGAACGAGTTCTTCTGCATTCTGGGTCCAAGTGGATGCGGTAAGACAACGCTCCTCAGGATAATTGCGGGGCTGGAGAGACCGGATACCGGGTACGTGGAGGTCGACGGAAGGAGAGTGAGTGAGCCCTTACGAAGAGTAGGCTATATACCCCAGGATTACAGTTTATTTCCATGGCGCACCGTTCTTGGAAATGTGGAGTTCGGTTTAGAGGTTTTAGGAGTCCCGGAGAGGGAGAGGAGGAGAATTGCACAGAAGTACATAGATCTGGTGGGTTTAAGTGGTTTTGAGAGGCTATTTCCAAAAGAATTGAGCGGTGGGATGAAACAGAAGGTTGCAATAGCGAGAGCATTGGCGATAAGTCCGGTAATGCTCTTACTCGATGAGCCTTTCGCTGACCTCGATGCGCAGACGAGAATGTATATGCAAAGAGAGATCTTGAGAATTTGGAACGAGGAGCAGATAACTGTACTGTTTGTAACTCATAGCGTTGAGGAGGCGGTATTTCTTGCGGATAGGATTCTGCTACTGACCGCAAGGCCGGGAAGAGTGAAAAAGATAATTAAAGTCGGTCTTGAGAGGCCTCGAAGAAGAACTTCGGAGGAGTTCGTTTCCCTAGTTTCCAAAATTTTGCACCTGCTGGAAGAGGAGTTGCACGAGCAACTTGTATAAAGGAATTGTAGTACTATTGGTTGCGATTGTAACACTTGTTTTTTCGATAACTCTTCTCAAAACGGTTTTTTAGAGGTAAAAATCATAATTCACGTCGTTTATAAGTGTTTCTTGGAAACGTGATTGTGAGAAGCAGAGGTATTCGGAGGTAGTTGGTTGAACAAGCAAGGCAAGGACAAAGGTTTCTTCGTTCCCTCGGAGAAATTGATCAACCGCAACATCATGGTCCTCATAATTGGCTGGATCATCTGGTCCCCCTTCTTCGACGCCGTCCGCTATTACGAGCAGTACTATATGGAGGCACTGGGGGCATCCTTTCTGATTATAGGAATGATATATGGGGTCTCACAGTTCATATTAGGCATAGTCAGGATTCCTGGTGGATATATTGCGGATAGATATGGAAGAAAGAGAATTATCGTAGTGATGACATTTATAATATCACTAAGTTATTTGTTGTATGCGCTTGCACCCATGCTTCCGCCGCCTCGCTGGATTTGGGTCTTCATAGGGGCTATCATTTCAAATGCGGCACTTATATATCAGCCAGCCCTTAATGCAATTATGGCGGATAGTATCACGCCTAAAAAGAGGGGGATAGGGTATTCTCTTTTAATGTTCCTCCCACACATTTCAAGCATCCCCGTGTATGCACTGGCGGCCTATTTTGCATACCGATATGGATTTCTCGTGGTGACACAAGCCCTGTATTTTGCGATCGTGATAGGTGGTCTTATTGCAGGCTTTCTTAGATGGAGGTACCTTGAAGAAACGTTGCCACTGCGGAGGGAAATTAGCGAAAACAATGGCATCTTTTCACATTATCGGGATGCGTTTTCGGTGATCTACAAAAGGCTTCTTCCATTGCTAATTGTGTTGACACTCTTTTCTTTATCGATGGGAGCCTCCACCTATTTCTCGCTCTACGCGGTTTATATGCTCAGGCTTGAGAGGGAGTTTTGGGAAGTCGTTGGACTCACGTCCACAATTGCGATGCTCCTAGTGATGATTCCAGTCGGGATGCTCATCGATAGGATCGGTAGAAAGAACATGATTTTCGTCTCGAGCGTGATGCTCACTCTTGCGTACGTGATGTTTTTGTCATTGAGACCGGGTCACTTTATGCTGAGAGTTCTCGTAATATTATCAATTTCCCTCTTTGCTATTTTTAATACGATGTTCATGACAGCGTCACGTGCACTCGAGGCAGATCTTGCACCTAGGGAGTATAGGGGCAGAATTTCGGCGATAATGAACCTCATATTTACGATTTCTATGTCAATAAGTGTTTTCATCTATGGGTATCTCTTCCAATACGTGAGTATGAGGTTACCTCTCATGGTGTCCGCGGCTTCCGTGTTAATAGCTGCATTGATATCCGCGATTGTACTAAAGGAGCCCACAAAGAGAGAATTATAGGCAGGGCCAAGTTTGCGGATGTCACCCTATTGCTTATCGAATTTCTTCATGAACTCCCTGACTATGTCCTCATATGGGTTTTCGACTCTGAGGTCTATAACTCGCTTCCCCTTTCTTCCTATCTCGGGGATAGATCCGATCGGTACGAACTTTATGAAGTTGGGGGTAACGCAAATTCCACCGCCGAGTTTTTGGGCCAGATCCATTATTATTCTCGGGTCCTCCTTCTCGGACTCTATGTACACTTTCAGTATGTCCGTTACTCCGCGTTCATCCTTCTCTATAACGCAGAGGTAGTTCCTGATCTCGGGGTGGGCAAATATTGCTCGATCAATGGCGTACGGACTGGTAAGTGTACCTCTTATCTTTATCAGATCATCTTTTCGATACTTAGGTGGGAGAACTCTCACGAGAGTCCTTCCACAGGAGCACTCATCGAGGATTACCCTAGAGAGGTCACGAGACCTGAATCTTATGGCCACGGACCCCGTTCTCGTCATAGTGGTGTATACGAGTTCTCCCTCTTCCCCCTCTCCCACGGGTTCTCCTGTTTTCGGATCCACAACCTCGACGAGAGTGTGATCCTCAGGCCAGTGTACACCATTCTTTTCCTCACATTCCGCTCCACTTCCCGCCTCAGTAAGCCCATACCCTATCCTTACCTCGGCTCCCCATCTGTCCTCAAGTCTCTTCCGCACAGTGTCGGGTAGGGGTTCTCCGAGGGCGTATATGAGGCGTATACTCGACTTTGCCGGATCTTTTCCGGTGACTTCTTCGTAGACATATGAGAGTTTGAGTATGAATTGAGGGATTCCTAAGATGACAGTAGGGTTGAATAGTTCGACTAGCCATACGTGTTGCTTCGCGGTTGGCATTTTACCCGCAGGTATCACGGTCGCCCCGATCTTTCTCGCTCCCTCGTGCAGGCATATACCAGCGAAGAACATTCCATAAGGCGTTGTATTGTGGATAATGTCCTTTTCTGTTACACCAATGACTCTGAGGTTTCTCGCCTCAAGACTTGTCTGCACCTCTACGTCATTCGCGGTGAATCCCACGATTGTAGGCAACCCGGTGGTGCCGGAGGTTGTGTGCCAAACTGCTATTTTATCGTCGCATATTACACCTCTGAAGTCACGCGCATAGTCATCCTTTGACGAGAACGGGAGTTTGGGAAGATCCTCGACCGTTTTTATATCATCGGGGTGAACTCCCGCCTCTTTAAACTTATAATGGTAAGTTCGTGACTTTTCGTAGGCAAGTTTCACAATGTGACGAAGCCTTTTGTTCTGAAGTTCTCTCAATTCCTTCCGTGGTATTCGTTCCGCGTACTCCATCAGAACCCCCACATATACGTATTGCATTAATAGATCACCATTATTCGTATATAAATATTTAAGACATAACATGCGTTTCAACGATCATTTTTATTGTAAAATACGTATCTATTCGTAAAAAATGTTCATCCTTGTGCACAAAATTTTCACTGTTCGTGACCCCATTATCTAAGGGTGTGCTTCTTGGCGCGACTTCTCACTACAAATGCGGGCGATAGGAGGGTCAGGGCGGTCGGCAGGGTACTCATCTATGGAGATTGTGTCGAGGTCATGTGGCCGGAAATATTCAGGCAAATGTGCAAAGGTAGATTTCCGCTGGCGGTATGCCTAGAGAACGAGCATATGAACATTGTGGGCTTCAAGCTTGCGACGATGATAAGGATATGCAAGCCGAAGGAGGTTGTGACCCTCACGATAGATGGATCTCCACATTGTGTGCAACTGCATATGATGGTTGAGGAAGTGCGGAAGTTGCTGAAGGATGAGAATACCGTGTTCAGGTACTTTGTTGTGGAGAAAGGGGATCTCATTGAGGTCGATTCAAGGTGCGTGAGGACTGCACGCTATCTATCGAAGATAAAAAAATTACTTGAAGTTAGCGACAGGAATAATATCGGGATATCACCTCAAAATTAAAATGATCGTTACGAGGAGATCGTGGTGTGGTGATGGGTATGAAAGTGGAACTATTGAGGTACACGGCGGATCCCGAGAGATTGATAGCGGCGGCTGCTAAGTCCTGTGCATCTAAGAGAACCACGACAGAGCTGCTGGAGAGATTAAGTGATGAAAAGGTTTCGGAGATCGTAAGAGATGTTGTGGATATGGGGCATCTTTCGGTAATAGAGCACGCATATTTCACCTTCTCGATAGATGGAATATCTAGGGTTACGACCCACCAACTCGTGAGGCACAGGATTGCTTCGTATAGCCAGCAGAGCCAGCGTTACGTCACGTTAGACGAGGAGAACTTCGTCATTCCACCGACAATAGAGAAGAAGGAGAAGGCGAAGAACCTTTATTTAGAATTTGTGAGAAAGGCCAAGGAGGCATATGAGAAGCTTTTAGAAATGGGAATACCCCCGGAAGATGCAAGATATGTTGTGCCTCAGGGCATAACAACCCATATAACGGTCACTATGAACGCACGAGAATTGCTACATTTCTTTAGGCTTAGATGTTGCTATAAGTCGCAGTGGGAAATAAGGAAACTCGCGTGGAAGATGCTAAAAATTGTGCGTGAGATCGCACCCGTACTCTTTCATAACGCGGGGCCATCTTGCCTTTCAAATGGCAGATGTCCCGAGAAGAAGTTTCCATGTCCAGTGAAGAAGCTTCTGGAGAGAGGTAAAAAGAGCAGAGAGGAGATAGAGGATTTCCTAGAAAACACGCCCTAATTTTTTCCCTTTAAGCATCCACTCCTCCTTCTCACTCGTTTACATTAATGTATACGCTTAAATCGTAGACGATCTTCATCTACATGGTGTAGGTTATGAAGGTTGTGCTAAGCATTCGAATAGATAAGGAGCTGAAAGAGGCGATGGAGAAAATCCCTATCAACTGGAGGGAAGAGATCGAGAATTTCATAAGAAGCAAGGTCAGAGACTATCTTAAGAGGAAATTTCTGGAGGAGGCACGAGTTATCAGGAGTAAGATCCCCGAACTTGAGATTTCTCATGCAACACTGATAAGAGAGGATAGGGATGCCAGATAGAGGGGTTGTTTTGGATTCTTCGGTGATAGCGGCATTATTTTTCCCGGAGCCTTTTAGCGCATGGGCCGAGACTGTGATTGAGAATTTTGAGGAATTTTTCACGGCGGACATAGCAGTTGCTGAGGTGTGCAACGTTGCCTGGAAAAGGATTCATCTTTTCAAACACCCGAAGGAGAAAGTTATCGATGCGCTCGAAAAGGCCATAAATTTCATAGAGGGAATCTGCCATATCGTGAAGGCTTCCGATGAGTACCGCAATGCAATCGACATTGCAATAAGAACTGGGATCACTTTTTACGATGCACTCTTTTTGAACATATCTGTTCAGAAGGGATTGAAACTTGCAACTCTCGACAAAAAGCTTGTGGGGAGGCTTAAGGACTCAAATTACGAGGATAAACTTCTGCACCCATACATTTCGTCAAGTGCCATTGGAAAATCCCGGAAGCGATAACATTAGGCTGTCGATTGCTACTAATTGCTGTAACTGGCAATTCCATTTAATCCGTGGTATACGAGTGACTTGTTGCGGAAAATTTTAGAGTTTATGAGTTCCTCTCAGTTGTTGAGGAGACCTTTATGTCAGGGATATCCTCTGCCGTTGCTGTTATGTTCCCGGTGATAGCTGTTGTGGGAAGGAAGAATTCTGGGAAGACAACACTAATAGAGAGACTGACAAGCAACCTGACGCGGATGGGATTTCGTGTTGCAACAGCAAAGCACGTCAGTATACCTAACTTTTCGATTGATCGTAAGGGAACCGATACATGGCGGCATGGAGAGGCTGGGGCGAATCCTGTCATATGCGTATCAGACGTTGAAATTTGCAGAATAGAGAGGGGAGTCTTCCAAAACCCGCTGAATCGCGTATTATCCCTAGTTCCCGCCGATATCGACTTATTACTGCTTGAGGGGTTCTATCGATGGATTGCTGACAATGAAAACATAGCAAAAATAGTATGCGTAAGGACTGCTGAAGAGTATGAGGAATACAGGTCCTCATGTAAAAATGTTTTGCTGTTCTGCTCAAGGAAGTCTCTAGACGGAGTGAGTAATATTATTAACATTGATGAGGAGTTCGAGCCCGTTGTTAGGAAAGTCATCGAGTACGTAGAGGAGTTTCAAGCAATAAAGAGCGTGCTTGAGAAATTGCCTCGGCTCAACTGTAAGAAGTGTGGAAGGGCGTCGTGCATGGAGATGGCGAGAGAGATAGTGAAAGGAACTGCGAGTTTCTCGGACTGCGTCGTGCTTTCGGAGGAACCCAAAGTGTTACTGAGGGTGGGAAATGTCAACATACCCCTACAGCCCTTCGTTATGGAAATCATTAGGAGGACAATCCTAGGAATGATTTCGACGTTGAAGGGGGTGAAGATAAGGGGAGATGAGAGAATACGTCTAGAGGTATTAAGTTGGGAGGGAGAACATGAGCAACGTGAAGATGAAGGGATTTAAGAGACTTGAAAGAGCAGATAATGCGCTTTCTAAGTACTTAAAGGCGCTAAAGATCAAGGTGATCGATGCGGAAAATGTGATGTTGGAGGATGCTCTCGGCAGGGTTTTAGCAGAGGATGTTGTAGCTCCCATAGATATTCCATCTTTTGATAGGGCGGCAATGGACGGGTACGCGGTTAGATCTTCGGATGTAAGAGGTGCATCGCCAAACAATCCAGTAATATTGAAAATAATTGGCGAAGCGTCAGCGGGGAAGGCATTTAAGGGTCGTTTAGGGAAAGGAGAAACTGTAAGGATAAGTACGGGTGCACCTATGCCCGAAGGGGCAGACGCGGTTGTCATGCTCGAATATGCCGAGGAGAAAGACGGATATGTTGAAGTAATAAAGGAGGTAGTTCCAGGAGAGAATGTTTCCGAGAAGGGAGAGGACGTGCGCGCTGGAGAGGTAGTACTTGAGGAGGGGACTATTCTTGAACCTCAGGATTTAGCCATCTTAGCATCTTTGGGTATTAAGAAAGTTAAAGTTCGTAGAAGACCAAGGGTTTTCGTAATGGCCTGCGGCAACGAACTCGTCGATCTGGTGCATGCACAGTTACCGCTTCCTCCCGGGAAAATCGTAGAAACTAACCGTCTCATGATAATGTCCTCATTGAAGAAAATTGGCGCCGAACCAATAGATGGAGGAATAGTCGGAGACGATATTAGTGAAATTATGGCGGCTATTTCATCTGGACTTAAGATTGCGGATGCCGTTGTAATTTCTGGGGGCACCAGCGTAGGGAAGGGGGATGTGGTTCCTGATGCAATTTTATCCCTTGGAGGAAAAATTATAGTGCATGGAGTAGCCATTAGCCCCGGAAAGCCCGTCGCACTATGCGAAGTTAAAGGAAAACCGGTAATTTGCCTACCGGGATATCCAGTAGCGGCCTTCATAGGATTTCTTTTGTTTGTAAGACCGCTGATCGATAAACTTCTAAGGATTCGGGGAATAAGGATGGAGAAGAAAATAAATGCCGTCCTTTCGAAGAGAGTTCCGTCTAAGACCGGGATAATGGAATTTGTCAGGGTATCCCTTGTTGAGAGCACGGATGGGTTGATAGCCGAGCCTATCAGAATCACCGGAGCAGGGGTGCTCTCGAGTTTGAGCAAAGCGGATGGTTTCCTCGTAGTGCCCGAGGATGTTGAGGGCTTCGAAGCTGGTAGTAACGTGGAGGTGGTGGCTTTAAGGGATCATTTGAGGAGGATGAGAAAGGGTGGAAAGGAGGAAGATATTTAAAACTCTCGTAACCCTCGAGGAGGCAATTAATAGGCTTTATGAACATTTTTCTCCTAGACCGGTCGGTGTGGAGGATGTGCGGCTGGAGGAGGCACTGGGGAGAGTTCTGGCAGAGGATGTATACTCTAACGTGGATGTGCCGCCTTTTGACAGAGCGGCGATGGACGGGTATGCCGTTAGAGCTGAAGATACTTACCGCGCGAGAGAAGACCGTCCGGTGAAACTTAGGATTGTTGGAAGAATAAAGGCCGGTGAGGTTCCTAGTATTTACGTTAACAGAGGGGAGGCTACAGAAATAAGTACTGGCGCACCGATGCCCGGTGGCGCAAACGCGGTCGTGATGGTGGAGAACACGGAAGAAAAAGATGGATATGTTTACATTTACAAACCTGTAGCCCCGATGGAGAACGTGCAGCCAACGGGATCCGACATAATGATGGGAGAGATGGTACTTAGAAAGGGGCAACTTTTAACACCGAGGGAATTGGGAGTACTGGCTGCAATTGGACGTACTCGTGTTGTGGTGTATAGGAGACCTAAGGTCGCGGTTTTCAGCATAGGCGATGAGATCGTGAGTCCGGGTTCAAGGCTTGAGCCAGGAAAAATATTCGATATAAATGCTACAACCATATGCGCCGCGGTTCGTGAGTGCGGCGGCGATCCTTTGTTCTTGGGAATCGCTCATGATGATGCTGACGAAATAATTACGAAAATACGAGAGGGATTGAGAATTGCCGATATCGTGATATCTTCCGGGAGCACTTCTGCTGGCGTTAAAGATATCCTTTATGAGATTGTGGGAAAACTTGGATCGCCCGGTATACTGGTCCACGGAATAAAACTGAAGCCCGGCAAGCCCACCCTTATTGGTGTGATAGACGGCAAGCCATATTTCGGGCTTCCAGGTTATCCGACTTCGGCGCTCATGATATTCTGGCAGGTTGTTGCCCCAGTAATAAGGAAAATGTGCGGCCTGAGAGAAGAAGAAAGATTGTCCGTAAGAGCAAGGCTAAGCTATAAGGTGTACCCACAACGTGGGAGACGAAACCTTATTCCAGTTTCTCTTGTGAGTAGAAATGGAGAGTTGATAGCTGTACCCACACCCGGTGGTTCCGGGTCCATCACAGCATTGGCAAATGCGGACGGCTATATGGACATCCCAGAGGGCGTTGAGTACCTAGATCCTGGTGAGACCGTAAATGTTAAGATGTTCTCAAGTATAATAACCGCGCCGGATCTCGTCATTATAGGGAGCAACTGCGCCGGCATAGGGCTGATTCTGGAACTTATTACCGAAATGTACGAATTTTTGAATATCAGAGTTCTTAATGTCGGGTCCATGGGTGGAATTATGGCTATAAAGCGGGGAGAGGCGGATATCGCGGGTATTCATCTGCTCGATGAGGATACTGGCGATTACAACATTCCGGTGGTCGAGAGGTACGGATTGCGCGGGAAAGCGGTACTTGTGAGAGGATACGTTAGGGAGCAGGGAATAGTTGTGCAGGCAGGCAACCCTAAGGGTATAAGAGGAATAGAGGACTTTGTTGATAAAAGTATTAGAATCATAAACAGAAATGTGGGGTCGGGAACTCGTGTGTTGCTGGATTCCTATTTAAAGAAGTTAGCGGCTACGCGGGGAGAAGACTTCGATGAAATGATTAAGAAAATCGATGGATACCACGTAGAGGCGAAAACCCATAGCGCGGTTGCGTCAGCAATAAAAATGGGGAGGGCTGATGCCGGGCTTGCGATAAGATTCTTTGCGGAGCGGTACGGTCTCGGCTTTATTCCCCTAAGGGAGGAGCATTTCGACTTCTTGATCTCTAGGGACTCGCTGAGCAAGCCCGCTGTCCAAGCCTTCATTAATGTGTTACGAAGTGAGCGGTTTCATGAGGAATTGGCACGAAGGTTTCCGGGACTCCGAGCAACGAGGGACACCGGGAAGATTATCTGGCAGTGATCGTCAGGCCAGTAAGGACTCCTTTAAGGCCCTCTCTATTCCCTCTTTCAGTCTTTCTAGAGTTTCTCGAACCGGTAATGCGCCAATTCCTTTGTCTACGGTGAAAGGAACCCATATCGGCAGAACCTTTGCAGGCATTTTACGAATCCGCGCCTCCCTTATCAATCCTCCCTTTTGTAACACGACCGGGTTGAATCGTACGTCTATGACTCCGTCGACTATGCAATCGAGTAGCAGGTCGAACTCCCGTGAGAGCCCTGGCATCACAGATGCGAAGACGGGAACCCACAGTTCTTTTACGATTGTAGATCTTATTCTTCTTATGAAATCCAGCAGACTTGTTTGGCTCATCGTTACCATGAGTTCAGTCAGCGAGTCTATTATCACGGCACCTTGCCCTATCATCCCCATATTTTCAACTGAGCTGTAGATCACAGAGTAAAGTTCGCTGGGATCACCTGGAGTTTTGAGTACGCGCATTACCTCCCTGAATTTCTTGTAAATTTCCTTAACCCTCCCGTGCATCTTTTCGACGATCCACTCATGTGCCACCCTGGTGCTGAAGCCGTCTATGAAAACTATTTTCTTCCTTTCTATGTGTTCTGTTATGTCCCACTCCATTGATAGGAATCTCTGTATCAGGGATAGAGGCGTCTGCCCAAAAACTACCATCACAACGGGTTCTCCGCGTTCGAGCGTTCTAAAGGCCAATTCGGTCATCATTGTTGTCTTTCCAGTCCCAGGTTCTCCTTTGATCACAACGAAAACATTTCGGGGGAAACCATCGGGCATAAGCGCATCGAGCAGTTTCATTCCGAGTTTTATTCTCTCGACCATCAACACGACCCCTTCCTTTACAACCCTGCTGCATTGGTCAAACAATATATATTTGCTCAAGCCTCAAATCTAAGTATCTTGATACAAGGGTGGGGTTAATGCTAATTGTAAGTAGGCTAATCCGCGTGGCTGCCATTGGGGTCGACATACTTGCGACGTTAATACTGATAAGCACAATATACTCCGCGGTGACAATGTTTCTATTTGTCGGCTCACCCGATCAGATAATTTCTACGAACGCCGCCAACGTCACAATAACGGCCATTGCCAGCGAGGAGGAAAACGTTCTGAAGGTAAATGTTCTGATGGATATAAATCTGACAATAAGGAATTACGGATTATATGAGTTTAGAGACGTACTCGTGTATTGTTTCTTCGTAAATAAGACCTCAGATAAAGTTTTGAACTCCACGCAACTAGATTTTACAAGGCTGGACACTGGTGGTAACATCATATCCCTCGGGGAACATGAATACCGCATGAGTGGAACCATAATCGTGGAGGTGCCAATACCCGAGGGTGCATCGTTAGAGGACATCAAAAGAGAGTTGCAGGAGGATTGCGCAATAAGACTGTTGCTTTCCTCGAAATACTCAATATTTGGGTTTAATATAACATTAGAGTTCCCAATCGGGGGAGCCTCATCATGAGAAGTAAGAAAAGAGAACCCTCACTATCAAGAGCCTTCTTTGCAATGTTTTGGACTCTGCTAACGATGGTTGTACTTCCTTATATGATCTTCTTCGTAGTGTTTGAGAGAATGGGCATAAGCGGACCCTTTGAACGCGCCATTGGAACGTATTATGAGACCCTTAGGAATATAGGAACCCTGATCGCTGGCTTCATGTTCCTTAAGAACTGTGTCCCTTATTACTCTAGAACGCGGGCATTTGGTGACCTTATGATAACATTCCTTTCGCTGATACTGTTCTATCAGATCTTCATGACAGTAATCGAGGTTTCCATACCGGGTTTGGCGATTGCAATAGATATACACGGCCTCTTTTACCTTTACCTCTTGGCGGCATTGCTAAGAATCACATCGAGAGCGGTGGAAATAATAGAGATAGGAGGAAGGGGTGGGGGAAGTGCAGGGTGATTGGTCGGAATTTCTAGATTATCTGCAAATGTTTTTTGAGACGATTGTCCCATACCTGAACAAAATATACCTGTGGCTCGAGAAAAACGTGTTTCCGCACCTCGTTTCAGTAGAACGGTTCTTTAGAGAAGTTCTGATTCCAGCACTTCCAAAAACGTATGAAGTTTACGTTGGAATTGCTGGTGCACTCGTAATATTGGGCCTAATTTTATATGTGAGATACCGTTCTAGAGAGAGGGTTGAGAGACTTGAGGCCGAGGCAGCAGAGTTTGAGGCGCTCGAGGAGTGAATGTATAGCGGTCTTTGATGTCGGAACGACCAATGTAAAGTCTGTCATCATAGACGTGGAGGGCAATGTGCTCTCAAAGTCCATAAAGGAAATACCGCTGATAACCCCAAGACCCGAATTTATAGAGTTGGACCCGGAGGTTCTATGGAAGACTGCAACAGAAACAATGAAAGAGGCTGTCAGAACCGCGGGAGTTTCTCCTGATAACGTGCTTGCGATCGGCGTATGCACACAGCGTGCGACCGTTATTCCCCTAGATAAGGACATTAAGCCTCTGTATAATGCGATCACATGGATGGATGGTAGAAGAAGCAAATCTGCCGAGAGCATATGGAAGCAAATAATCCAAAGAATGCTTGCAATAAAGTTCCTCTGGTTTAAGGACGAAAAACCCGAGATTCTGGAGAGAATGTGGAAATACGTGACTGTCGACACATACATGTACCTTAAATTGGCGGAAAGTTGTGTTTGCGACTTTTCGAACGCTGCTTATGGTCCCTTCGATGTAAAGTCTCTTAAATGGTCAGATCAGCTTTCAGAAATTTTCAAAGTTCCGATCGATAAATTGCCGGATATTGCAGAGCCTGGAACCGTCGTTGGGGAGTTGACATCAAGTGCTGCAGAAGAAATTGGACTGAAGAAAGGAACTCCGGTAATTTGTGGCAGTGGGGATCAACAGTGTTCAAGCATTGCGCTGGGGGTTGTAGAACGGGGAAGAGCGAAAGCGACGACCGGGACCGGCACATTTCTTGATGTGTGCGTGGATGCCCCACCTTTTGATTTTTACCAATCGGCTTTGAGGATATTCTGCCTTCCTCATGCCATCAAAAACTTATGGCTTCTAGAGGGAGTCCTACCAACTACGGGGGCCATTTACCGATGGCTTAGAGACAAATTGTCAGAAAATGTAGTGGAGATGGCGAGGTCCAGAAATGTGGATCCCTACGTGATACTGGATGAGGAGGCCGAAAAGGTAGGACCAGGTGCCGACGGACTGATAGTGGTTCCACTATTTTCGTTTTCTAAGGGGGTAATACATGGTCTAAGTTTGGAGCATGGACGTGCACATATAGCAAGAGCAATACTCGAATCCGTGGGATTCGGGCTTCGCCTCTTTCTCAGGTTCATGGAGGCTTTTGGAATCAAAGTAGAGGAATTGTATGTTGACGGTGGCGGCATGCGGAGCAGGCTTTGGAGGAGAATATTAGCGGACATTACTGGGAAGAAAATAGTGTTGCCCGAAAACATCGAGGACTGCTCATCCATTGGCGCTGCGATTCTTGCTGCATGGGGCGTAAAATTCTACCCATCGATCGAAAAGGCTGTTAAGGGAATGACAAGAATTGTCGAGGCCCTGGACCCGAATCCTGACAACAAGAAGGTTTATGATCAAATATATCCTAGGTTTGAAAAGCTAATAATGAGTGTGGCTGCCGAGTTACCCGTTTGATTGCGTTTTTTTAAGGGGTAAACATGTACGGCAGCGTCACACCCGATATTATTGACGAATTGAAGTCCATAGTTGGCGAGAAGCACGTTTCAACAAGTCTTGTCGATAGACTAGTTTGCTCCCGCGATCTCTGGTTCCCCATGCTATTCAAAACTCTAAAGGGAGAACTATGGCCAACGGCTGACGTGGTTGTATGGCCGGGTTCGGCAGAGGAGGTCTCAGAAGTACTTAAATTGGCAAACAAAAGAAGAGTGCCGGTGGTAACACTTGGAGGAGGGGCCGGGGTGTGCGGCGGTTTATCGCCGATTCGTGGCGGAATAGTCATGGACATAAAGCGTATGTGCAAGGTTTTGGAACTTGATGAGGAGTCGCTGACGGTTGTCGTGCAGGCAGGGCTCATAGGTATGGAGTTGGAGGAGTATCTAAATAGGAAAGGTTACACACTCGGTCACTATCCCCTGTCTATATACGCATCGACGATCGGAGGCTTTCTTGCGTGCCGGTCGGCTGGCGTTCTCTCCAATAAGTATGGCAAAATTGAGGATATGGTTATAGCATTGCGAGTGGTTCTTCCCACGGGGGAAATTATTGAAACGAAACGGGTTCCGAGGAGGGCAACAGGTCCCGATCTCATGCAGTTATTCGTCGGGTCGGAGGGAATTCTGGGTGTTATAACGGAGGCCGCCCTCAGAATTCATCCATACCCGGAAAAGAGAATATTTACGTCCTATAGGTTCAAGGATCTACACGCAGGGCTGGAGGCCGTAAGAAACATATTTAGGAGGGGCGTGAGACCCGCCATTGTCAGGCTTTATGATGAGAGAGACACAAAAATAACGCTAGGAAGCCTAGGATTGCCAGCAGAGGGCTGCCTTTTAATTTTAAGTTTCGAGGGAACAGAGAAGCTTGTGGACGCCGAGGCTGAGGTTGCCGATGAGGTTTGCAGACAATGGGGTGGTGAACAATTGGGCGATCTTCCAGCAAAGCATTGGTGGAAGCACAGGCATGATCAATACTGGAACCTGCCGCACCTGCTCAAAGGGTTTATGATCGTCGATACCATAGAGGTGTCGGCGCCCTGGGATAGGCTTGAGAGGTTGTACTGGGAAGTTAAGCGGGCGCTTGAGGGGCAGGGCGTGATTCCGATGGCTCATTTCTCGCACTTTTACCTCGATGGCGGCTCGATTTACTTCACATTTGTAAAGCCGAGAGAACCGAAAACGCCAATTAATGATGCTTATTGGAGGATTTGGAGTGCAGCGATGGAGGCGTGTATCAGGGTGGGCGGATCTATAAGCCATCACCATGGGGTGGGGCTCGTAAGGTCGCCATGGATGGAAAAGGAACATGGCAAGTCTTTTGAGATCATCAGGGCATTGAAGAAGGTTCTCGATCCAAATAATATTTTAAACCCCGGAAAATTGGGAATGGTGGGATGGAGTGAGGTTAGAAGAGTTTTCTAGCCGGATTTTGACCTGTTCATTATGCCTAAAAATGTGCAAGTACGTGTGTCCGGTTGCATCCGTAGTCAGGTACGAGCCTGTGTATCCGCCAAATAAGGCACTGATTGCGCACATGATCCTATCCGGTATGATAAACCTGAAGGACGAGGGTGAAAATGTTGCCAGGTACGCTTACCTTTGTACGACTTGTGGCCTCTGTAGCACGCCTCCATGGTGTGGTTTAGACGTGAGGCTCTGGGAGATCATTGAGGCTTTACGTGCGGACCTCGTTGATCAGGGCATAATCCTAGAACCCGTTAAGAGAGTTCTGAAAAGTGCTTCGGAGAACAGAAACCCGTACGGTGAGAATCTTCATGCAAGGTTTTCTAAAGTCAAACATGTGTTTTCGGACGATGCAGATGTTGTTTACTTTGTCGGATGCACAACGTCGTACAGAGTTCCGCAGATAGCCAATGCCGTAATCGACGTTTTATCCATAGCGGGGCTCAACTTTACGCTCTTAAAGGACGAATGGTGTTGTGGCTCACCTCTTATTAGGCTTGGGCTCATTGATCTTGCCCGAGAGCATGCGGAACACAATATCAATGCATTAAACGATATTGGAGCAAAGACCGTCGTTTTCTCATGCCCCGGATGCTACAGGACATTTAAAATAGATTACGAGAGGTTAGGATATAAAATAAAGTTTGAAGTCAAGCATGTTACTGAAGTTGTAGTTGATCTGCTTAAGAGTTTGAAGATACGCAAAAAAGAGGATATTACTGCAACATATCACGATCCCTGCCATTTAGGGCGTCATTTGGGAATATTTGATGCTCCTCGACAGATACTCTCGGTGCTCGGAATACAGATAAGGGAAATGCAATGGAGAAGAGAGAACTCTAGGTGTTGTGGGGCCGGCGGTGGGATGCTAATTACAAATAGCGAGGTTGCATATGCTGCCGGGAGAAGAAGAGTTGAAGAGGCTTTAGAAAGTGGGGTCAAAAATCTCATAACAGCATGTCCGTTCTGCAGGATCTCGCTCGAAAGGGCAAGTGGCGGAAAAATAGAGGTTAAAGACGTCATGGAATTGTTAGCGGAATCTTTAGAAGAACGTTAATTATTCAAATCCGAATCGCTTTCTTAACTCCCTAGACATTCGCTCCGGCGTCCAAGGAGGGTCAAATACTAACTCTATTTCTACATTTTCCGCTCCAAGTTCCTTTATTGCCCGCTCGACTTCTCTGAGAAACATCATGTAGAGAGGGCATCCAGGCGTAGTTAGTGTCATCTTTATGTAGACGTTCTTGTCCTTCACGTTGACTTCGTAGATCAGCCCTAGATCTACTATGTTCACACCCAGCTCTGGGTCATAGACCTTCTTCAGTGCATCCATCACCTGTTCTTTCGTGAGCAAGATCTGCACCCCGCCTGCACGGTCGACTAGATATACGTTTTACCTTTATAAAAAGTCCTCATTTTGCAATAGCACAAAAATAAGTACATCCTCTAGAGGCGTGGAGCACTCCAAATGGCTTGAGCAGTTCACGTCGACCCACTGGATGGTTGCCATATTTTGCGTATGCGGGAATATTATCTGGAGATTTCGAACGTGAGAGATTACGTCATTAGTAACCATACGGGAATGAGGAATAGGGACACTGCTGTGAGTATGGGGATTATTTGCGACGCCAGATTTACATTCAGTTTGTACTTCTCAGCGAGTGCGGAATTCATCACTGCGGGAGGCATACCCGCCTCTAACATTATCACTGATCTTTCGAGATCCCCGGTTGTGACGAAATCGAGAATGTAGAGATTAAGGAACGGGGAGAACACGAATCTGATAAAGGCGGTAAGTAAACACGCGCGTGCAAATTTATTAGCATTGCCAACACTTCCGGCGAGTCGATACCCTATTGTGAAGAGGATCACCGGAACCGTGGTATCGCCAATAAAGGACAGTATTGTGCTGGCCACGGCGCCAATGGTCCAAGGGCTCACAAGTATAACTATTCCTATGATGGATGCGGCCATTGGAGGGTATGAGAGGGCTGATCTTATGATATCCGCCATACGTGTTGACTCTCCCGAGTATGATGCGGCTATGAATGCGCCCATTGTGTTCATGAGGAACCCATTTATCAGCATGTAAAACACGACTGCCACGACTCCTCTATCGCCCCATAATGATAGCGCTATAGGAAGCGGGAGAAAAGCGGTATTTTGAAAGCTTGCGGTTAGTATTACGACGGCGCGGCTCCTATCATCCATGTCACGTGCAAATAAGCTGGTCAGTACCGATATTAGGAAAAACGATGATATCTGCGTGATGAAAGAAAACGTCATCATGAGGACTGCGGTTTCATATACTGCAACGAGAGACTGTGTCCCAAAGCTTTCAATTATCAGACATGGAAGGGCCAAATAGACTACGTAGTCCACAAGCGGGGATATGTCTCCACTGCGTGGTATCCCAGCTTTTCTAAACAGAAAACCTGCAAAGATGGGTGTATAGAACATTAGAAGAACCACGTGTAGGTTCATACGCTCACCCGGTATGTGACCTACAGAGGCGTGATGACTTCAATCGACATGCTACATGCATGGAGGACGGTCTACATAAACTTGAAATTGAGGTCTAAGATGCAATATTCGTCACAGCGGAGCGTATGTGGTGCATCAGATGATGGATCTTCACATACACAGCGTTTATAGCGACGGAAACGCGCATATCGAGGATATTGTCCGGCATGCAAGTAGGATAAGGCTAAAAATAATAGCAATTACCGATCACTGCTCGAAAACATACACTTACGTTGGCGGGAGGATGTTGAACCCCGATGTTGCAATGGAGCGTGCAGAAGTAATTTCTGAGGTAAATTCTAGGTACAACAACATTGTTGTTTTGAATGGCATTGAGAGTGATATTGATGGCGGGATTGTCGTCTTTCCTCGGGGGTTAAAGAAAGATTTCTTCGATCTCGTTATTGGTAGCATTCATAAGTCGGTTTCCGCGAAAGTATGGTACCAGTGGTCGCTATCGGCCATAAGAAGCGGGAATATCGACGTTCTCGGACACCCGTTCTCTTATGTAAGGGAGAATATTCCCTTTGAGATGGTGGAGGAGGTATTAATTGAGCTTGCCGATCATAATGTGGCCTTTGAATTGAATATGTCGTACGGACTGCCCCCAGAGGATGTATTGCTACTGTGTAAGGAGTATGATGTCCCCGTATCCGTGGGGAGTGATGCGCACTCGCTATTTAATGTTGGAATGGTGGATGCGGGATTTTCAGTTGCGAAGAAGTTTGGTTTGCGAATAATAAGGCCGCAAAAGAGGTATTAATTGGAAATTTGGTCGCAGTATGCTGGATGTGCCGTAATACAAGCAAGAGTTATTTGACGACGTATTCCGTCGAGTGGCAGAGTGTTAACACACACTTTGCTTATACCGCCCACTCATCATAGACGTGTGAGATTGCCCGCCGTTTTGCGCGCAATTTTCTGAGAACAATATGATAGGCTTATAAAATCTTAGTGTGCTTTACTCACACAAGACAGTCCAAGTGGCGGTGAACACTTATGCCACCAGTAATCGACGAATCAAAATGTGAGGGCTGTGGTGAGTGCGTGGAGGCGTGCCCACAGGGAGTTCTTGAACTCGATGAGGAAACGGGCAAGGCAAAGGTTGCACATCCTGAAGAGTGTGTGGAGTGCGAGAGCTGCGTCGATGCTTGCCCGAATAACGCCATCTCCATGGAGTGACCCTGTCCGAATGATCTCTCTTCGATCTATCCTCATTTTATTTTTCTCGGGAATGGAACACTATGTGAGGGGCTTCCGGTAAAAGGATTTCTTGAAGTGCCAGAGAGACCGCATCAGGAGACCCAGGAATACATGCCACAAGGGCTCCCCTTATTATCCCCGCGTCGGCACGAGACGCTACGGCTGCTGTTCCTATCTTGTTAAACGAGAGCAACCTGAATATTTGACCGAACCCCGGAAGACGCTTCTCAAATAGAGGTTCTATGGACTCTATTGTAACGTCCTTAGGACTGACGCCCGTACCGCCAATGAACACTATCACATCGGCTCCTCCTTCCAGGGCTTTGAACAGCGCACTTCTTATTTTAGAAGTCTCGTTTGGAACGAGATCGCGCAGAACCACCTTGTGACCCTTCTCTCTCACCAGTCTTTCAGCTAAATCTCCAGATTGGTCTTCTACCGGTTGACCTTTGATCATTTTGTCATACCGTGATCCGGATACTGTGATTATCGCAAAAGAGAGGCGTTTGGGGGCAGCACTCTTATGTCTCTCACTTACGACTGACATGCATATTTACCCCCGCCGATTATTAACATTAGTCATAATGTTTATAAAATGATTCGGATAGTGAGCACTAACAGGCCAACGGTGGTGAGCCGATGTTGTCACCACTGCAATTGGAGCCGCGGATATTTGAGATCGACGCTGCGACCCTCAAAGTGACCTTTGAGGAGGAAAGTTCCCCTACTCGGGTCGGTTCATTTAATGGCACCGAGATCTACGTATGTAGAGGCAATACCACACCTCCAAATGCGAGGAAAGTCTCCATTGGGGATGAAATGTTTGCGATGAACCTCGGAGATCTGATAAGGATGTTATTTGACACGGTGCCCGCGCTTACAAAATATAAGAAGGTTTATGTGTGCGTGGAGCCCGTACATCTCACATTTCCGTCTCAGAAATATGACAGGATAAAGTACGTCCACTGGTTCGTTGTTAAGCTTGTTGACCTCCTCGGTGAGGGCTGATCAGACCTCGAACGTGGCTTTCATTCTTATTCTTGTCGGTTCCTTTATTGTGTTTAAAACTATTGAGTTCCTTTCCAGCCTGCGCAACAGCTCTTTTATTTTTGAACTCTCATCACCCGTTGTAGTCGCCTCTATCTGAACACTGATCTCCTTGAACTTCGGAAGTTTTGTTCCGCCACCGCTGATTCCCTTGACCTTTATTTTTGCCTTTTTGAGGTCAACTCTCATCTTTCGCGCTTCTTTTAGCAATTCGTACATTATACTACTACCAAGGGCGGCGAGAAGCAGATCTTTGGCCTCGAAGCCGGTCTCACTTTCGGATGTTGGAGTCTTGGGAGACTTTACGAGAACTATTGAGCCATTTGACATGGATTTTATTTCCTTCTCGTATACGTTCCACACGACCGATACTATACTCTTCTCACGCTCATTACTCACAACATTTCACCACGCGGTACGAGGATTGCAGTCTTCCGTCCTAATAAACTTTTCGAATTACGGGGTGAAATCGGTTTCATAGGTGTTTTTGTCAAATAGACGAATTCTATCATGTGAAAATATGGGCCGCGTTATACGTCGCTAAAATATCCTTTTCTTGAAAGTCCCTGCTTTTTTACGTCAGAGAGTGGCAACTTTTACTGGAATTTGCTGAAGGAGTAGGCGATAAGGTTTTGTTGTTCGTGGTTTGAGGATTCTTAACACAGAGGTTGAGAATTTTTTAAATCGACTTTTCAAGAGATATTGTGATGATACATGCGGTGGTTTTGATAAAGGCAGATACGGGTGAGTACTTACTGGACAGAAAGTACGGCGATGTCGAGGTTGACGAGTGCTGATAGGTGGTCTTATCGATTCTTTGAGGAAGTTCATAGAGGAGGTCATAAAGGGCAAGAAGAACCTAGAGAAGGGAGAGTTGGAGGAAATAAAATATGAGGGTTCCGAGGCGTCTTTGAAGACTCAAAAACCGCATATCTCGCAGTAATTGCAGACTATAGGGACGATACAGAAAAAGAGAGGCGCTCATAGATATACTTAGGATAGTGGATGAGGAGTACGGGGATATTATAAGGAACCGGCATGGTGAGGTTTCGAGGCTGGAAACTCTCTCATAAATCATAGATGAAATTCTCATGTTCGGGAGGGTCGGAGAAATCGCACCACTTACGATGAAGGACGCATTTCGGCTTGCCGAAGATTTCGGGTTGCTGGACTCTGATGTTCTCGAAATAGCAAGATTATGTAACGGGCAGTATACAATTCCTGAGATCGCGAGGAAGATACAACGTTCAGAGCAGGACGTAAGAGAGTATAAAGAAGTTGATGAAATTAGGGATCGTCGCAATGGTTTATCCTAAGTGTCGGAGGTAAGGTTTAAATCATCTTCGCCCAAGTATTTGGCTTCCGCTGACTATGAAGAAGAGTGCTAATAATACTAGTGATGGTGGGAAAAGGAGAGTTATTGGTTTCCATCCAACCATCTGCTCGAACCAGGGTTTTATTAGTGTTGCGTGGAGAGTTCTTCCCACGTATAGTATCATAAAGTCAATGCTACAGAGCAGTGCACCAGCTCTTATGTGGCCAGCGAACTTCCATGCTATGAGGAAGAAGAACATGGGTATTAGAAGCGCGTATATTGGGGCAAATATGTAGAGCAATAGGAGCCTCATTAGTCCTATGTGTTCTTCTGGGGATTAATAGTGTCACACAACCTATTATCACCGGGGGGAGTATAAACAGATAGTATTGGAGGAGTTTCGCCCTACCTATGAAGAGTCTTATCGCAATGGCCGCGCTTATGCACGATAGCCCTATCCACTGGAAGAATGTCCCCAATTTTCACCATAGGAGTTCGCCCTTTTGGTAGAAGTCGTATATTATGTAAAAAGGCGCGCCCAATGGCGAGATAGATGATGAAGAGTGCAATGGCAATGTTAAAGGTATTTCTGCTTTCGCGGTAGCGGAAAATGAGATAGTAGCCAAGGAGTAGCCAGTAGTAGCCAACAACAGCATATCACATCCCGAATGCTATGGACTCTGATACTGTTTCGAACACCAGCATAAGATGTACAACCCTAGTTTTGAGAAGTAAGGGCAGATGATAATACAGATCAAATACATTTAAAAACTTTGCACGAACCACTGAACTCCGGGATAAGATCCTTCTCTCCAAAAATCTAGAGACGAAATTGTATAAATGCCGTTATCTGCGTTTTTTGACGAAAAACCTATGTACGAAAACGCACGAGGATGTCTTTCTACGAGGATCGTGAGGACCTCTTTTCTCTGATGAAGCTTTCAAGGACATCTTTCGACTCTTTAAATCCCCTAGTTATCAGGACATCACCAGGTTCTATTTTGAGGTTTGCTTGCGGGTTTATGAACCATTTATTGCCACGTCTTATTGCAATTATCGAAATTCCAGCTTTTTCATCGAATTCGGCGTCCTCCACGGTGACTCCCGCAAATGGCGACCTTTCGTCAACCTCTATCTTCATTATTGTCTCCTCAGTTTCTTCTATAGCATATCTTAGTACGGGATGTGCCTTAACTCCTCCGATTACGAGTTCTGCCATCCTCGATGCTGCGTCAGCGATGTTTTCGGCCGCAACTCCGAGCCTCAGCAGCCCCAGCACCTCCTCTTCTTCCACTTCCTCGCTCTTCTTCTGTAGTATCTCGAGCACCTTCAATTCAAATTTCGTGTAAAGTTCATCCATGTGTTCCTCGAGTTTTAGAACCTCCTCGGCAATCCCCGGATCTTGGAATATAAGCGCCGAATACGCGAGATCTACCATTATCTCAGACGTGTTTTTCATTTCCAGAATCATCTGCTCAACTTCTTTCCAGTGTCTTTCTCGGTCCATTTCATCACCTCCGGGAGGGAGGGAACAACCCCACAGGCTATTCTTTCAAGTTCCTCCACGCCTTCAGGCGTCCCCCTCGCTATTATTACATCGTTTTCCCGTATCTCAAAGTCTTTATCGGGATCCAATATCCACTCCCTTCCTCTCCTAATTGCTATGACATCTGCACCGACCCTTGCCTCCAATAGAAGATCCCCGAGTTTCTTACCCACAAGCACACTATCTTTGCTAACCTTTATCCTAGCAACCTTCTTTTCGGCACGAAGGAACGCTGAAACTATGGCCCTATGTGGAACAACTCCTAGAAAGACTAGGTTTGCAATATCAGCCGCTGCGTTTGATATCTCGTCTGCGGAGATTGCAGTTTTCATAATTGCGAGCATCTGCTCCGCATCTTCCCTATCTCTGACGGCGAGGGCGGAAGTCATCAATAATAGGTTACATAACTCATCAACCTTTTCTTCCAGCCGCATAACCTCTTTTGCGAGGTCTTTATTGTTGTAGAGGAAAGCAGAATACGCGAGATCTATCATGAGACCTGAGAGATCCTTCATTTCCTTTAATAGTTCGAGCACCGGAATTGCTTTGTACGTTATGCGCTTATTGCCCAACTTCTTTTATTCCTCCACTTCCTCCATGTTACACAAATTCTATATTCCTACTCCTTTTAAAGACTTTTGTCCTGCTCTCTTATTCGCGAGACTTGGTGGACTCTTTTAATTGTCCATGTTTCTTCAATTTGGCGGGATTTGGGCCCAAAGACCTTATCCTCTCGACAAACTCTCTAATTATCGATGCAAATTCGGCACCCATCGCGGCGGAAACAAACACCATCTCCAGCCTCTCCGGCTCTATTCCTATACTTTCAAGGATTCTCTTTGCAAAAATCACTCTCAGTTCTGCCTTCAGATTCCCATCAACGTAGTGGCATTGCCCCTTTAGGCATCCAGCCACCAGAACTCCGTCTGCTCCTTCCGCGAACGCCTTAAATATATGGATTAAATCCACTCTCCCCGTGCACGGCACCCTTATTATTCTAATATTCGTCGGGTACTGGATCCTGCTTGTACCCGCTAAGTCCGCCGCGGCGTAACTACAATGCCAACAGCAGAACGCAACTATTATCGGATCAAAATGCTGATCCATGTCACACCCCCAAGATCCCCTCTATCTGCGCGAGTATTTGCTCATCCTTGTAGTGTTTTAGTTGTATTGCCCCAGTGGGGCAAGCAGCGGCGCACGTTCCACAACCCTTGCATTTCAGTTCGATAACCCTTACGGATTTCCCTTCTGGGGGAAGTTCTAGTGCATTAAATGGGCAAAACCGCACGCATATTCCACATTTCCTGCAAAGATCTTCATTTACCTCTGGAATTATAAGGTCAATTGTTATCTCTCCTCTCGAAAGGAGGGATGCGGCTCTTGCCGCGGCGGCACTTCCTTGAGCCACCGAGTCCGGTATGTCCTTCGGTCCCTGCGCACATCCACAGATGAATATTCCTGGTATTTTCGTGTCGATAGGCTGGAGTTTAGGGTGCAATTCTTTTAGGAAACCGTCTGGCCCCACTTCTACTCCCAGAATCTTTGCTAAGTCCTGTGTACCCCTAGATGGAATCATCGCGGAAGATAGCACTACAAGATCCGCGTCTATGACCATGACTTCATCTAACACGACATTATATACGTACACTTTCAACTTTCCACTTTTTTTGTCCTCTTCTACCTTTGACACACGACCCTTTATTATTTTTACTCCTAATTCCCTTGCCCTGTCCGCGTACTCTTCATATCCCTTTCTATACGCTCTTATGTCGATACAGCAGATGTATACTTCCGCTTGAGGGTCGTGCTCAAGTTTTATCAGTTGAGCGTGCTTTAGGGCAACCATGCAACACACACTACTACAGTACTTATTGAATCTGTGATCTCGTGAGCCCACACACTGTATCATCACAATCGTCTTAGCGGGTTTTCCGTCTGCTCTTAAGATCTCACCGTGTGTGGGGCCTAAGGGATCAAGCATCCTAGCAAGTTGCATCTGCGTAACCACGTTATCATATTCTCCATATCCATACTCAGTTATAGGAGACGGGTCGAACTCCTCGAAACCCGTTGCAACGATTATCGCCCCTACCTTCAGTTCTAATTCTTTCGGTTTTTCGTCGAAGTTTATTGCATTCCTCTCACAAACCTGTGCGCACATTCCACATCTTATGCATTTATCCGTATCAATCAGATACACACGGGGAATTGCCTGTGGAAACGGTATGTATATTGCTTTTCGCATACGCATCCCGAGATCAAACTCGTCGGGCACGAGAACTGGGCAAACCTCCTCGCATGCACCACATGCAACGCACTTTTCTTCATCAATGTGTCTTGGCCTCTTCAATATTCGTACTGTAAAATTGCCAACATGCCCATCAACTGAAATTACTTCTGAGCACGTAAAGAGAGTTATATTGGGGTGAGATGCCACTTCACTCATCTTTGGGGAAAGAATGCACATAGCACAGTCATCGGTCGGAAAAGTCTTCACCACACGAGCCATGTTTCCGCCTATCGATGGGGATCTCTCCACCAGGTAAACCCGAAAGCCCTGCTCTGCGAGATCCAATGCCGCCTGTATTCCCGCAACTCCTCCACCTATTACCAGTACGGATTTTATTACCGGTATTTTGACACTCTTTACCGGTTCTAGCCTTTTAGCACGTTCGACCGCCGCTTTGAGCAAGGCTTTTGCCTTTTCAGTTGCCTTTCCCGGTTCATATAGATGCGGCCATGAACAGTGTTCTCTGAGATTCACCATCTCCAACAAATACGGATTAAGACCGGCTTCGGAGATGCATTTTCTGAATGTCGGCTCGTGAAGTTTGGGAGAGCAGGAGGCTACAACCACTCTGTTAAGTCTATGCTCTTTTATCGCGTCCTTGATCAACCTCTGCCCCGTTTGACTACACATGAACATGTAATCTTTAGCGACGACCACTCCCGGTAGTTTTTCCGCAAATCTTCTTACCTCTTCAACGTTTATAACGCCAGCAATGTTTTTTCCGCAATGACAGATGAAAACTCCCACCTTTGCATTATCGGGACTCACTTCTCATCTCCTCAAATATCGCTTTTAAGTTGAAGATCGGGAGAATTCTTATTGCGCCCTCAGTACATGCCTCGACACATTTCTTGCAAGCAGTACAGAAGACTCTCTTGTACCTGATGGTTCCGAACCCGGGTATCCCGTCGGGAACTATTATTGCCCGTTCAGGCATTCTCTTTGCGAGTTTCCTTATGAGTTCTACGAGTATTCTTCGATTTTCCGATCGTATTTCATCGATGTTGAGATGAGGGTCAAGAAAAATGGACAAGTCTAAGACATTTTCAAGTGAAAGAGCATCGTCTTCGCACACGTTTATACATTTCCCACATGCAATACATGCGGCAGGATTGTAATGTACTTCTCCAAAACCTTCTAGTCCTTCGGGTACCTCTATTGGGCCCTCAGGCTCCTTTATCGCGAGTTCTCTCAATAAATTTAGTAAAAGGACGCGTTTTGTTAAGGGCTTTGACATAAAAACACTCTTAACCCCTTATCCTTTTTTAACAGCATCCACTATTGCTCTTATTGAGTTTAGCAACTTATCGGTTTCCACTGATACCACGTCGACGTATCCGAGTTTATCGGGGTCGTATCCGAGTTCTTTTAAAACCTCCTTTGCGAATGCTACCATTCGCCTTGCCCTGACGCTACCATCTAAGTAGTGGCAACTCTTTTCGCCACACGCTATTACAAGGACCGCATCAGCGCCTTCTGCAAGCGCTTTCAATATGTCTAACAGTGATACACGTCCAGCGCACGGGAGCATAATCGGGTACACGTATGATGGGTACTCCTTTCCCGTGATGCCTAAAAGGTCAAGTGTCGCGTATGCACATTCTTCGCAACAGAACGCGATCACTTTAGGAGACTCGTTATCGAGAGACTTTGCAGTTCTCAGCACCGCTTCTATCTGCTTGAACAGCAGTCCCCGTTCATAATCTCTTAGTTGCAGTGCACCCGTTGGGCAAAGAGCCGCGCAAATTCCGCATCCGTTGCACTTCGTAACATCTATCACCGGCTTGCCATTAACGAGTTTAGGTGCGCCGAACGGGCAAACCTCCTCGCATGCACCACATTGGCTACATAATTCCTCTCGAACAGCTGGTGTATATGTCTCCTTCGGGATTCCATTCCTCAGGAACTTGAGGGCTCGTTCGGCGGCGGCTGATGCATGGACTATAGCATCTGATACGAACATTGGCGTATATGCGGTTCCACATAGGAATATTCCACGTTCCCTCGTGTCCGTCGGTCTCACTTTCGCGTAAAGCGACTGGAGGAATTCATTGAGTTTTCTCGGCATTTTAAGGCCTTTAAGGAAGCCTGCGGCGTTTGGCTTCAGTGTTGGGGTCAGTACGACGAGATCTGTTTCTATTGCCATTATTTGTCCCGTTATTGTGTTTTCCAAATATGCCACCGGCTTCTTCGTCTCCGGATCCAGATCTACCGTTGCGAGATCCCCTCTAATGAATATTACACCCATTTCGCGGGCTTTCTGGTATAGGTTTTCCGCGAAAAACGGAGATCTTATGTCCATGTACGATATTATCACATCGATGCCGCGCTCGCGGAGTTTTATTGCGTGCTTGAGAGCATAGGTACAGCAGATCCTCGAGCAGTAGGGATTGTCCTCGACCGTTCGGCTACCCGTGCATAACGCCATTAGAACCCTCTTTACCTCCTCACCTGTATCTGGGCGAATAACCTTACCTCCTGTCGGACCTTCTGGATCAAGCATTCTTTCTAATTGGAACTGCGTCACCATGCTCTTTATCTTTCCGTAGTTGTAACCAGCGTATTTTGAGGGGTCTGCCTCTCTCATACCCGTCGCAATCAGTATTGCTCCCACGTTTACGGTAATCTCCTTTTCTTCACCGTCCAGGGAAATTGCATTTTGCTTACATGCTTCGACGCATTTACCACATTTTGTACACGCGGAGAAGTCAATTGCGTAGCCTTCGGGGTATGGCACCTTGGATGGAAGGTATATTGCCTTTCTCTTTGAGAGACCGAGGTTTAGGTCGTCGGGGACCTCCACCGGGCAAACCTTCGCGCACTCCCCGCAGAGCGTGCACTTCTCCGGATCAACCCCCCTCGGGCGCACCTTTATTGTAACCTTGAAGTCCCCGGGTTGTCCCTCGATCTTTTCAACTTCTGCACACGTGATCACATGCACAGTAGTTTCCTTAAGTTCCTGGTACAATTGTTTTAGAAGATCTTGTGGTGGTTTGAACGACGGAAAGAGATCCACGTGATTAGACACTATTCCTCCCAAAGTTGGGCTTTTCTCGACCAAGAAAACTTCCACACCGGCGTTGCTGAGATCAACTGCTGCCCTTATTCCGGCAACCCCTCCGCCTATCACTAATGCTGCGTTTTTCGGGGTTATAACTCTCGTTTCCGGCCCTTTAGTTTCCGAGATTCTTGCAAGTGCAGCCGCTAATAGAACCTTGGCTTTCCTAGTTGCGCCATCTCCATCACTTTTATGAGGCCATGCGCAGTGCTCACGTATGTTAACGAACTCTATCGGTACACTCAATCCGGCGCTTCCGAGCTTTTCTCTTATCACGTCTCCGTAAATTTGCGGAGAACACGCGAGCACCACTAACGCATCCACTTTACCTTTAAGTTCCTCTGCAGCCTTTTTTGCATCCTCATTACAGAGTTTGTCGACCAGTACGACCGATACCACACCGTTTTGTTCCTCAGCGAACTTTTTCACCTCATCAAACTTTATAACCCCTCCAAGCGTCCCCCCACATGTGCATAAGATCACTCCGACATTCTTCATGCACAACACCTCACTTCAGGGAGTTTAATATCCTTATTGTGGCCGCATATGCGTCATTCATGAGGTCTGGTATGCTCTTGGGGCCAGTGGCACATCCCACCGCAAATATTCCGTCAACCATCGTTTCCACGCCGTTTATCTCCTTTGTTTTTATAAAGCCATATTCGTCCGTCTCTATTCCGAGGATCTTTGAAATCTCCTCTGTGCCCTTGGAAGGTACGATTGCGGGAGTTATCACAAGGAGGTCGGCTTCGATTGTCTGGAGTGTCGACGTGTACGTGTCCTCAACGTATACCAGCAGTTTGTCCTTTTGCTTCTCAACGGCACCGACTCTTCCTCTTATGAATCTGACACCCTCGGCCCTCGCTCTTCTGTAGTAGTCCTCGTACTCTCCGAACGTTCTTATGTCCATGAAGCAGACTATGACCTCGATGCCCTTTTCTCTGAGCATCAAGGCGTGTTTGAGCGCGTAGGTGCAACATATCTTGGAACAGTAAGGCTTCAGCCTCTGGTCCCGAGATCCGCTGCATAACGTCATCACAACTCTTTTTGCCAGTTCCCCACTTTCTAGATTCTTAACCTCACCGCCTGTGGGTCCATTCGGATCCAAGAGCCTAGCAAGTTGTAATTGGGTAATTACATTCTTGTACATGCCGTATCCGTACTCCTTGAGCAGTGTTGGGTCGAGTTCCTCGAATCCCGTCGCCACGACAATCGCATCGACCTCCAGCTCCATGGATTCACTCTTCCCATCGAGGCTTATTGCATCGAATTTGCAGACCTCAACGCACTTGCCGCATTTATTGCAGTTTTCGAAGTCGACAACATAAGTTAACGGCATTGCTTGAGGATGCGGGAGATATATTGCCTTTCTCTTTGAGAGACCGAGGTTTAGGTCGTCGGGGACCTCCACCGGGCAAGCCTTCGCGCACTCCCCGCAGAGCGTGCACTTCTCCGGGTCCACACCCATGGGATGCCGTTCAAGCTTTACTTTGAATCCACCGTTTTTTCTTTCTACGCTCTTTACAACAGTGCGAGTTAGGATCTTGATGTTCGGGTGGTCTTTGATGTTGAGGCGATAATAACATTTCCTAAAGCCTCTCGTTCCCTTTAGCAATTCGGACCGTGAAATGCAAAGCCCGCAGTCATCCGTGGGAAAGACCTTGCCGACCCTAAGTATATTCCCCCCGAGTGTTGCCTCCTTTTCGGCGATAAATACCTTAATTCCAAAATCCGCAAGTTCTATTGCGGTTTGGATTCCGGCTACTCCGCCCCCTATTATCAAAACAGACCTTTCATTCGCCATTTGTACCTACCTACCTTATCTTTTTGAGAACGCGATCCACTTTAACCCTATGCATCCCGAGGCCCAGTTCCCGCGGGCTAAGGCCAATTGCGTACCCGAGGAGTTCGGAGAAGTAAAACACCGGGATGTCGAAACGTTCCTTAGTGAGCCTTCTTATCTCAAACTGTCCCATGTCGTACTGTATAAAGCAGAAGGGACACGCAACCACCATGCAGTCCGCGCCGGCTTCCTTCACTCTAACGAGTTTTTCTCGGGCCATCCTTATGGAGTATTCGGACATCACATTTCTAAGGCCTGCGCCACAGCATAGTGTTTTCATCTCATATTGTTGAGGGGTTGCACCGAGGGCTTCGACGAGTTCGTCCAATTTTCTCGGGTTTTCGGGGTCATCGAATTTCAGTATTTCGCTGGGACGGAGAATGTGGCAACCGTAATGTGCGGCTACTTTCAGCCCCTCCAGTGGCCTCTTCACCATCTCTCTTATCTTCTGGAGGCCAATATCATGATAAAACACCTCGAGGAGGTGCTTAACCTTCGCCTTTCCCTTGAATTCCCTATTTGCCTTAGCTAAAATTTCGTTGATTTTTTCTCTCATCTCCGCGTCCTCTGTGAGGGTCACGTATGCGGTCTTTAGGGTTTCGTAGCATCCGTTGCAAAGAGTAAGTATATCAAGCCCCATTTCATCTGCAACTGCGAGATTCCGCGCTGCTATTGCAAGCCACGTCAAGTAGTCCATGTTTCTTATGCCTATGGGATCAGGACAACACGTTGCTTCACGCATATCGACAAGTTCCACTCCAAACTCAGCTAGGACGTTTCGAGTTGCGTATTCCAGGTTAGGTAGACGAAGGGGTATCATACAGCCGAGAAACAGGGCGTATTTCATATTCATCCCCTCACAAGCTTTAGAAATCCTGTGGCTTCGAATATTTTCATTATCTCCTCGGTGTTTGGCTTGGGGAGTTCTGGCAGTTTCATTTCTTGTCGTCTCTTCAGGATGGCTGCCGCCGCTGGAATTGTAAACCCAGTTTCGACGAATTGTGACGCTATTGCCTTGACACCTTCAGGAACGTTGTTCTTCCTGGTTGCGAAGTTTCTAATTATTGAGAGGACCTCGGAGACCTTTACCCCTTGTGGGCATCTCTCGATACAGGTGTGACAAGCAACACATAGCCATATATCCGGGGATGAGAGAAGATCTTCCGTCAAGCCGAGTAATGCGGACTCTATTAGGAGCCGCGGGTTATAACGTCCCGTTATCTTCGTACTGGGACAACATCCGGTACATGTACCACATTGGAAGCAGTAATTTATTGTTCTTGCCTCATGGAAGTGTTCTTCGAGTTTTTTCCTAAATTCAAGGTCAAACTCCGTCTTGGGGAGTCTTCGTCCGAGCATTCTTTCACCTTCCTCAGCCTTGGGTTAATAGCAGGGACTTCACCCTGTTCCAGAGCGGGGTATTAACATCAGGACAGGATACGCTCTCTCTAGATATTCTTATTGCGCCGGGTGAGGGACACACCCTCACACATACACCGCACAACACACAAAACTGATTGAGGATACGTGGTCTTTTTGCATCAAGAGTCCTTAAAGTCTTTCTGACAACCGCCCTCCTGACCTTATTCTCCTCAACCTCGGGGTGGAATATTGCGTGCGCCGGGCAAGCAATAGCACAGAGGTGGCATCCCTCTCTGCACAATTCGGGCGAGATTTCAACCCGACCGTTGAAAACCTTCTCTACTTTTATAGCCCCCCTTCCGCACACCTCAGCGCACCAGCCGCACGCTATGCACAAGTCTCGGTTTATAATAATACTTCCATCGGAATCCTTCAGTATCGCGTTCCGCGAGCAAACTTTTGCGCACGCACCACAGCCGTTACATTTCTCCTCGTCTATTATGGCATACTTTCTCATGGGAGGAATAATGCCGTTCTTTATAAGCAGAGGCGTGGCTTCGGGTGTGCACCCCGGTTTCCCATGTTCGAAGCTTATCGCACCGAATTGACACACAACAGAGCATAGCCCACAAAAGGAGCATTTTTCGTGATCTAATGAGAATTTCACCTTAATACTGCCATCTCTAACCTCTACCTCTACAGATATGGCGTTTTTTGGACATGTGGTTGCACAAATACCGCATCCAGTACATAAACTCGAATTGTGCGATAGTTTCACATAGTAGGTGTAAGAGCGCAGTACAACGGTGAACCTACCGTCTTCATGCTCGGTAACAATTCTGGACCACAGCGGCATCACCCATCCCTCGATATCTTGCTCAAGAGCGGTGATACGTCAGACGCATGGGTGTTCAGTCCCAGCTCCTCGGGGGGTATTCCGAATGCGAGTCCTATCAACTCCGTTAGGTAAAGGACAGGTATTGAGATATTCTCCTTAAGGTCCCGCTTTGCCGCCTGTTGTCCCATATCGAATTGTATGAAGCAGAATGGACATGCTGTCACTATACAATCTGCGCCCTCTTCTGCTATGCTTCTCAACTTCTCGACCATCATTTTCATGCTGAGTTCTTGGTCTATTCCGCTCAGCGTTCCTCCGCAACATTCGTACTTGCCCGTATATTCTATTGGCTTTGCACCCAAGGCCTCAACAATTTTATCCAGAAGTTTGGGCTTTTGGGGGTTATCTGACGTCCTGAGTGCCCTGCCGGGACGGAAGAGGTGGCAGCCTGGGAACGTTGCTACACTGATATCTTTTAAGTCTGCAGACACTTTCTTCTTCAACTCGCCGACGCCTATGTCTTTGGCTAGTAGAATGGCTATGTGTTTCACATTGACATTCGTGCTAAGCTTCCTTCCCGCGGAATTCAGGATATCTTCGACCTTTTTCCTTGTGTTGACATTTTGCTCAAGTTCGATTTTTGCCCTAAGCAACGTTTCGAAACACCCGCTACATAATGTTAATATGTCGAGGCCCTTCTCTGCTGCAACGGATAGGTTTCTTGCCGATATTGCGAGAGCACCGTAAAAATCGAGAGAGTATAGAGGTGCTGGACCGCAACATGAGAACTCCTTAAGGGTCACGAGCTCGATTCCAAGTGCCTCTAGAACCTTACGAGCGGAAATTTCGTAGCTTATTGACCGGACCGGGATCGTGCATCCGAGAAAGAAGGCATACTTTCTCATTCTTATCCCTCTCTTATGAACACAGATAGTCCGGATGTGTTAATGATGGATTTTATCTCCTTTATTGTCTCCTGGGATGGTGATGGGTCCGGCAACCCGTATTCTTCTCTCTCCATGAGCGCAAACTCATCGAGTTCGAGCGCGGTTCCGTGCTTTGATATATTTGCCAGAAGCATCTTATATGCGGCGGGGAGGTTTCCATGTTTTGCTATGTAATTACGCAGTCTTGTGAGGATATCCGGAAACTCCACCGCCTTGGGGCAACGCTCACTGCATATGTAGCAGTATGAGCATAGCCACACCGAGGGCTCATTTATCAGGCGGTTAACATCTACCACTGCCGTGTGGATTATCCTCATGGGTCTAAACCTTTTATCCAACCTGCTGACAAGGCAACCGCCGACACATGTTCCACATGCAACGCATATTTGAATCTTCTCGGCTATTTCTGATAGCATCGAGTTACACCATTGAGTTGTGGCTATCAGATTTCTGAAACTTCTGTTTCTTAAATTCTTTTCATGCCACTAATTATGCTCTCTTCGGCATATATGCTAATATCTGCCACCCGGATTCTTCAAATTCAATGATTTAATGTAATCATCGAAAAAATCTTAATAGTCCACCATTTCTTTGATGCTCAAGTGTCGTTGCACTTTTAAGGCGATTTTTGTCTACAGGTATTTCTTATAAGAAACCTCGACAAAATATAAAGTTCAAACCCCTTGCTTTATTGAACTCTAACGTAATTCTTTGCCTTGTGGATCTGTTACGGAAAAGCAAGCTTAAATACACATTTGAATAATTTGAATAACTTGTTTAACTCGATGAAAATGGAGATAATGATGAAAGTTGGCGAAGTTGCGAAAATCTTGAACATCAGCAGGCACATTGCCCAAATGAGAACGGTGAGGCTCCCCGGCGGGCGGTACTGGATCCCAGAGTCGGAGGTGCGGAGGATACTTGAAAGCGGAGGCGATAAAGGACGTACACGGTTCCGATAGATGATCTCCCGCGGGCCTCATCGAAAATTTCTTCGAAATCAGGGGGAGGGCATTGGAGGAAACCCTGAGGTGCGTGAAGCACTCGAAGAGCGGGAAGGCCCACCCGAAGCTCGGCAGGAAGAGAAGAGGCTGAGGAACGAACTCCTCAAAGACTGGGGGTACGCAAACACCACGTCGACTCCGCAATAAACTCGCGATTGAGCCCGTGAAGGGCCGGATCTCCCTCCTCAAGAGGGGCGTGGCGAAGGAAAAACCAAAAATGACTAGGAAGATCGTGTACGTGAAAACATCCCTCTTCTCGTGAAGAACGGAAAAATAAAAATCACGATCACGCCCGAAGGCGGTACCTCGAAGTCGATCTGCCCCGATTTGACTACTTGCCGAAAGACTACGACGCAATCGGCGGCCAGCTCCTGACCGAGAAGCATCTGATAATAACGTTCAAGAGGAGGGTGGAGCCAGAAGACTACGTCGCGTTCAACGTGAACCTCACGAACGTCACCGCGCTCATCAACGGGAAAATCGTGAGGCACGACTTGAGAAATCTGTACCACGTCCACAGGGCGTACGAGGAGAAGAGGAGGATGCAGAAACTCTCCAAGACGAGGCCGAGGATCGCAAGGAGGCTGATAGGGGAAGTATTTTAGGAGGGAGAGGAACAGGGCGCGGGACTTCATGCACAAGTTGACAACCGCGATTGCGAGGGGCTCACATCTCTCAAGTGCGGCGCGACCCTCGAAGACCTGCCCGCTCTGCTCTGGCCGCATGGCGGCCTATGCGGGCAGGACGATGAGGTATAGGAAGTGCGGGTAGATCTTGGATAGGAACGTCGTGGCGTTCTGAACTTCGGATGTGGGGCTCGGGGGTTACCCCGAAAGGGGCGAGCCCGGAAAAGGTGATATACCCCAAAGCGGACATATGTCTATCAAAGATCACGTCCGCCGAACCCCGAAACACAAATATCGACAAGATGAGGGTTATGATTTTCTAGTGCCGGAGGTGTTTCCGGTGGGTGATGCCGTAATGGGACAGAACGCTCCGGCGACCGGAGACGTTCTAAAGAGGATCTCTAGGAGATTAGGTATGAAGTCTGTCAGTCAGTCATTCGAAATCATGAAGAATCTTGCAGAAACGCGCAATGATGGTAAAATTATCGATAAATTTAGCGGAATGCGCATTTTCATCGTTCCACCAAAATTTATGTCCCACATTATATACGCGTTCATCGAACTACTTGGGGAACGCCTAGGAACGAGGATTGTGTACGAGGCGCACATAGAAACTGGGAAAAACATGGTTCGCATAGGAAAGAGGGCTTTCGGGCTCGAAGGCATCGAGGCATTTGAGTTTTACTTCTGGCTACTGTCCTCATGTGGATGGTGGAAAATCATTGACTTCAGTTTCGATACAGAGAGGTTAAATGGCTATGTGCGGATGGTGCCATTATATCCTGCGATACTTCCCCAGAACGCAAAAAGAACTATAGCATTTCATCAGGATGCTGCGGGAGAGATTGCAGGGGCAGCCGAAGAGTCCTTTAATGTCCCGTTTATCGTAAAGGAGACTAGATGCACCGCCTCCGGAGATGAGTTTTGCGAATTTGTAATCAGGAGGAAGAATGAATGAGTGAAAAGGGTCTCGATAAGAAGTTGTTGGAGAGAATAAAATCGCTAAAAATGGAGAAGAATGGAGAGATAATGCTTCAGGGCTTTGCAGGAACTTTTGGAGTTAAGGATACTAACAGTATCAGGGATCTTCTCCTTTACGTGGCGGATAACTTCGGGTTTAAGGGGGCTGGGCCAATATTGTCAAGGGCGGGATACATGTTTGCACGTGAGTTGTTAAACGAATTCAAGGAAAAGGGAGCAGATCTCATCAGAAAGTTTTTGGAGTTTCTAACGCTTAACGGCTTCGGAATATTTGAGGAGAACGTTGATGAAACCGGCGGCGAGATTGTGCTGAAAAACAGCATATTTACGGAAAACTTTCAGAATATCGACGAGTGCATCGACCACTTCGTTGTTGGGATGCTAACAGCATTACTCGAGAGGGCATTTAATCGGAGATACATAGTACTGGAGACAGAATGTTCCGCAAAAGGCGACCCTTATTGCAAGTTTTCCGTAAAGCTGGCTCAATGAACCAAAAAATGTGAGCAAGGGTCTTTACGCCCGCGGACTCTTCAACATTTCTCTTGTTAATCTCTGAAATACCTCATGCACATTCTCTCCAGTTTTTGCCGAAGATTCTATGAATGCGTTGAACTTCAACTTCTCGGCGAGCGACTTCCCCATGTCGGTCGTTACCTTCCGCTCGTCCTTTAAATCTATCTTGTTTCCGACTAAAATACACGGTATGTTTCCGCAATGCTCCCGCACGTCCCCGCACCATTTTTCAACATTTTCGAAGGATCGCGGATTTGTTATATCGTACATCACAATCGCGCCAGCTGCCCCCGTGTAGTAGTATCTTCGAATTCTTTCGAAGACTTGGTGGCCCGCTATATCCCATATTGCGAGTTTGACACGTAGTCCCTTAATCGTTATTACCTTTATTGCGATGTCCGACCCCAAAGACGGCTTATAGCTTACTGGGAATCGGTTCTCGGTATAGCGCATTATTATGCTTGTCTTTCCGACCCTCTCATCGCCCACAACTATTACCTTAAATACGTACTCCTTCTCCTCACTCACCCAGCACTCCCTCCTTCATTTCCTTCAAACGGTCCTTTAGGGGCTGGGAGAGAGAGATTAGCTTCTCGACCAAGTACTCGAAGGACCTCGCATACATGGGATTTTCTGTCCATAGTCCTATGTCGTACGTCAGTAGGGGGCTCCAACTACCGACTAACGTTACAAGGCATCGGGATCCGTCTGAGACATAGCATCCAAGCGGCATTTCTCCGAGATTCCAGTGGTAGACCTCTGCGACTTCTGCAACCCGCTTGACGAGATCGAGCACGTCCCTTGTGACCTTGAAGCATACTATTATCTCCACGTTCTCTCTCGCCTTTTGCTCGAGCATGTTCACGAGAAGGGGGCCCCTGTCGTGCATCACATCGGGTGTAATTATTGCTTGAATGCGATCACGGGCCTCCTCTATCAATTCACGCATCACCTTATCTATCCTGCTGTAACCACTGATCAGCCACGCGGCCTCGCTCAGATTCCTTCTGAGCGAAAATGCTTCCTCTAACTGCTTTTCAAATAGATTTTTGACTTCTCTTACCTTCCTTATTGCCTCCTCATGTTCACGTTCCAGCGTTTCAAATATCTCACTTATTGGGAGAGCTAAATACTTGGACCCCCTCCCCGAGGCCTCCTTTATAACGAAACCTCTGCTCACAAGTTTGTTCAGGGTCTCATAAACATTAGGCCTAGGAACGCCTGATCTCCTCGATATTTCGGAAGCGTTTAGCGGTTTACCCGCTATTAGGAGTGTTAGCAACACTTTTGCCTCGTTCTGAGTGAGACCTAGACTCTCGAGTGCTTCCTGCAACTTTGTCAGTGACAATTCTGCCGCCCCCATTCACCTGACACAAATACTATAATAGTAATGGCTTATTTAAATTTGTAGTAGTATAAACTACATCAGAATTTACGTAGTAAAATCCTCTAAAAACAAATAATGGAGTAAGATTGTTGTTACTACAAGCTACAAGAAAAAAGTTATCATTTTGACAGATGAATGTAAAAAAGTAGCACCGGAAAAATTCACCGGGTGACCTGCAAGCGTGAAATCAAATTGTATAGTTCCGCCGCCTCTCGGTTTCTTTCGAAGTATTCCCTTATTGGTTTAAGTAGTTCAATGACCGCCTCCGCGGTTGCCTTTTTAAGATCATAAGGATGAAGTTGCCCGCTTGTATACATTTCCTCAAGTTCCTTATAGCTGTGCACCTCCACATCGCCGCCGTATTTCGCGGGGCGTTCTATTTTGAGCGTGAAGTCCTCCTGCGCGAACAACAGATACTTATTTATCTCCATGATTGGGTTCAGTTGCGTTTCCCTTGCCGGGCAGTACGCGTCCATAATCTTTTTCCTTATGACATCCGGAGGATCGTGCACAAATATGCAACTTTCTGGTATGCTTTTGCTCATTTTGAGATCGAGCAACCGCTCATCGGTGATTTTAGCGGAATCCATCCTACGCGCACCTTTCAATCCCGTAAGTAATGGGGTATGAACGGCAACCGGCTTCTTTCTGCCAAGCTTTGGTGCCAATTCTCGGCATAACACATGTATATTCCTCTGGTCCGTACCTCCGTACGCAACGTCGACATCAAGCAAAAATACGTCCGCCGCTTGCATGGGAGGATATATCAGCATGCTGAACTTCATTGCCGCCTCTTCCTCTTTCCTTCCGAGTATTGTGAGGGTCCTCTTTATTCTGGCGAGGGTTGATAGTTTTGCAACCCTTATCATAGTCTCTACGTACGTTGCCCCCATCTCGTTTATGAAGTCCGTGGCAAACAGGTATCGCACCTTCTCCCGACGAACGCCGAATGCGGTGAACACATGCTCCATGTACTTCGCGCATGCCTGTATGTTCTCGAGTTTTCCGCCGAGCTTCTCATTTGCGTATGCGTGGAGGTCGGCCCATAAGATTGTGAAATCGAAACCGGCCTTCACGAAGTCCCTTATCTTATTGATCGTGATGAGCCATCCTAGGTGCACAATTCCACTCGGCTCATAGCCTATATATCCCTTAGGACGCTCATTAGTTTCGAGAAGGTTCCTTAACTCCTCCTCGGTGAGAACCTCCGCTGTGTTTCTGGTGACAAGGTACATTCTTTCCTCCACGTCCATTTTTCTGCACCTCACTACGAATGATATGTAAGTACAGCAATGAGATTATCTGCACCGCTTGCATTCGATCTTTTCGCCATTACATTGTCAGCCATCGGCGTTTTATCATTTTGCATTTAGTAAATACTCGATGTAATTTAATGGTTTTCTTTAGCTAGATGAATTTGGCAAAAATTCGTCTAGGATGGGCTTAAATTCCTTATGAATATGATGTATGATGGACAATTTCTCCGATAAATTCACCAAGTGAATATATGATTGCCAATTCCGTCAGTTCGTTTGGCGTTACGTATTTATTGTTGCCATCTAGGGGGACAAATTTAATTATTAATTATAGCTCAGCGAAAATTTCACTGCATTTAAAATTCTACTTAAATACCTTACCCACACCGGTTTATTCTTCAAAACAGACTAATAAACTCTTTCCTGTTTTCCCTTACAATTTTCGTCCGTTCATGTTTAGGACCAAATGTGATCTCTTCCCATCTAATGCCTCTGAGGTTCCTAAGGGTCAGTTTCGTAATTTTTACCAAGCTCTCACATTCTCTAACCATCCTTACACGCGATTACATAATGTCTAATCAATATCAAAACATTGATCTTTCGACAACTTCTAGTTGCCGAATCAAGGGCATTTTGAGATCAATTACCGGTCAACTAATGCTTTCTTAATTGTTAATGTCATTCCGCCGGTAGGATGTTCCTTAAAACCGAACTTCTTGAAAAATTCCCTTACGGCGTTTCTTGGCAGAACTACAGGAATTAAAATTTCCTCAAAGCCTTCGGAACCGAGTTTTCTCACCAGCAACTCCATCATGAGAGAACCGTATCCTTGTCCTTGTGGCCACACCACAAACTCCATCAGCGATACGGATTTTCTCTTAGAAAAGGCGAGGAGTACCACGACTCCGTGTATGAATTTACCTATCATTAAAACATAGACTCTACGCTGGGCTTCCCTGAAGCATCTATCTACATATTTTCTAATTTCCTCACGCGGCATGCTGCAATAAAGCAGGGAAACCAGAAAAATGATCCTGTCGCGTACTTTTTCTTCCTTTATATCGTAACCGCATCTTAGCAGTTCAATACTTTTCCTCTTGCTTTTCTCATAATTATCGGAAATTCGCATTCCAGCGACCTTCTTTAATAAAAAAAGATGTTATGAGTGGATGATGGTATGTTTTGCTGATTAATGCTCATACTCGAACCTTATTCTGCATTTTCCTGGCTCGTAGACCTCATAATTTACCTTGTTGAACATATACCCAGCAACGGCGGTGCATGCAACACTTCCAGCGAAAGCCACAAGACAGATGGGGCAACCCTTTTCTCCGTGTCTTTTTGCCTCTTCTGCCATTGTCAGATACGAGCATCCTTCACATTTTATGTTTATGACGTTTTCGCCCTCGAATTCAAGTTCATAGTTAGAAATAACGTTTGCGTCCTTAAGGGTGGCGAGGATGTTGTCAACCATGACTTCGAATTGGGACTTGTTTATTGTTCCGCCTTTGAAGAATGTCTTTGAGATGTAATTAATGTCCTCGGTAACTGCTTCGGAGGCCTGCCTGAAGAGAAGTTCAGGGGTCAGACCTATCTTCTTCATGGTTTTCAGGAGCAAGAACAGGAGTAGATTTCTGAACTGTATTGTGTTTTCGGACACGCGCATCCCTCCATTAAATAATTATTTTACCTTCGCATCTATTCTAGGATAGGAATTTAGAAATTTTATCTATCGCCTTTCGCATCTCTACTAGGACCAGACCGACGTTTGCATCCGGTCTTGCAATTGCCGAGAGGACACTATCTTTAGTGGCACGCATTACACATATGATACCTTGGTCTCCCCTCACCAGTACCTCCTGTAACGTTCCCCTCTTCAGCTCCTCGAGCGCCCTGCTACCGATGTTCATGACAGCAGCCGTCATTGCCGCGACTAGGGTTTTATCAGCATCCTCTGGAAGGGCAGATGCCATTATCAGACCGTCCGTTCGCACGAGGGCGGATGCCTCTATCTCCGGATCTGATCTTTCCATCTCCTTGAGCACTTCCTCTAGAGATGCCCTAAGCGATTTCATTCTGGCTGACACACGAGATCCCTCCTTTTCTTTACTCTTCGTGAAATTTCTTGATAATTTGCACTTTAACGCACCCCCATTGCGGCACGCGCCTCAATTTTCCGACGTTTCGCCTCCCTCACCATTTTCAGCAGTTCTAATAGACCTTCTACTACCCCCTCACCCCTTATTGC
>Ga0180300_10000023_pt1 | contig 52611 bp, 47 predicted proteins | sample GuaBasSediGuay15_FD_121798 | JGI IMG/M metagenome (GOLD analysis project Ga0180300, IMG submission 121798) | Subseafloor sediment microbial communities from Guaymas Basin, Gulf of California, Mexico - Guay15, Core 4569-2, 21-24 cm | ecosystem: Environmental > Aquatic > Marine > Hydrothermal...
AAAGCTCAAGGAGTTCATCGATGAGCCATTGGTATTAAAGGCAGAAAATCCACGGAGAAAGTTCGAAAGAGAGTTCATATTCGCAGCTGATTCAGGCGATTTAGAGGAAAAGGTTGAAAAGGAAATGGAAAAAGGTAATTTAAATAAAGAAGTACTCGAGAGAGCGACTGTAGAACAACTCGTGCTTGGTCCTCAAGCTAACTTTAACTTCTTCTTCTCTCCTTTAAATGCTGAAAGCGAATGGGGAGATTTGGATGACGCATTTGCTAAAATCCACGGCTTAAGCCTAGAAGAGGCGAGGATATGTCTTGCAAATGAACTCCTCTCAATAGATGAGCGAAGGGAGACGATATTCGATGGAGTGCGTAGACTACCTGCTGATGTTCAATTAAAGCTCCTTAGGAAGATAGTTCCATCATTTGAAGTCACATTTCATGCCATACTTAGCGTAAGGGAGTCTCTGCTTAAAGAAGTACTCAGATGTGCTGATGCCTTCTTATTAGCAACCCGCGAGTACGAGCCTCCTGGGATAATTGGAGCTTGGGCCTTCCAAGCTGTCATTACATGGGATAGAGTTGATAAATTCGGGCTAAGGCCTACGATAAAGCTTGACGTAAGTATTGGCACCGAGACTAAGACCCCTGAGAGCTATGGTCTATTCGATATAAGCGGAAAGGCAATATACGCCCATATACCTGTAATGCATGATATAGCCTTCAGACATGGTGGAGGAACGAACGTACATATAGGAATAGGCGGTCAATACTCTAACGCGAAGTACAATAGAAGAATGAGTACGGGCGATAGAATAGCGTTAGAAGTGAGACGTGCATTGAGGAAAGGGAAGCTAGACCTAATAGTGACGTAACCCTCTTTCATTTTACCCAAAGACCTCTTGATTCCAACATCTTTTTATGCTTCCTAGCCTCCTCAAGCATGAAGTCTATAAAGTTCCTTGCTTTTGCAAAGATATTATTCAATTCGGAGTTCCATTCATGGACGACCTCCTTATAGAGCTTAATCTCTAATAACCTTACCTTAGCAAGTCTCACAAGCCTCTTTACTATTTCTTCATCTATCGGCTTTCCATCGAGTACTAAGCCTGGACATTCACCAATTGCTTTCTCATTTACGCTTATAGATATTGATCCATCCCTATGAACCGTATATACAAATGGGTAGAACCTACACGTAAGAGGCTTATATTCGTGAACTAAACATCTACCGTCTGGACTCAAGAATATGCAAGTAGAAGTCCCTTCAACCTCCCTTAAGGATAAATAGTAATAATTCCTCCTTATCTTAACTGGAGGAAACTTCGTGCTCTTGTATATCTTCGCATTTTTGAGTTCCACTGCATTATATATGTTTATGTTGCCATAGATCACGAGTCTTAGCGCATCTAGGTGCGTTATGGGAATCCAGTACCTTGTACAACAACGCCCATTCATTTTACACTTAAATGTCACCATTTTCCTCACCGTAATCATTTTGCCATATGTACGTGTCTAATTGTCGCCCTCTCCTAATCTTATAAATATATCATCCTCTCAATAAACATTGACTGACTTCTTCCTTTTATTACTAGGCGTTTAACGCACTATTCTTCAAAATAACGTTAAGGAAATGGTAATATGGGAAGTTTGTGGTAAACAATAATATGCTCTTTACTTAATCCTCGTTCCCATAGCTTTTTCTACAGCCTTAACTATGGGTACTGCTATTATTGTTGATACCAACGTCTGACCGAATATATCCCTGAAGAGCGAAGCAAGCGCTGGCCCAAAGCCCTTTATGAATACGTTTACTGAGAAGTATGTAAATGACATCACTACGCCTCCTAGGAAGCATAATAGCGCCTGTAGGTAGACCTTCTTCCCTTTAGCTATGCCTGCAATAAATCCTTCTAGACCATGTGCTATTATTGATACATACCAGAAACGATAGTGTACTATTAAGTCAGCTACCATCGATCCTATTGCTCCAACAAAACTGCCTACTCTGGCACCAAATAGTAATGCTGCAATGAATATTATCGAGTCTCCTATGTGTGTATATCCTCCTGTTGGCGATGGAAAGAATGATCCTACATATGCTGTAACCACAGCAGTTAATGCTGAAAATACTGCTATTACCGCTATTTCAATGCTCCTCCTCATTTAGGGCTCCCCTAATGAACTCGATATATCTCGCATAAAAAAGTTATATCATAAATATATTGATGATTTTTATATCAGGCGTTAGTATGCCTAAAGCTATTAAGTTAAATCCCTTCATATCTGGAATGAAATGTCCTAGATGCAACTTATTCTATCCTCTAGATTTATACAAGATACGATGTAGTAAATGTGAAAGCTTTCTAGAAATAGTTTATGATTACGATAGAGCTAAGAGAAGAGTGTCTAAATGGAAGTTGTTAAGAAGATTAGGAATATGGAAATATAAGGAATTATTACCATATCCATTAGCTAAAGACCTCATATCATTAGGCGAGGGAAGTACTCCTCTAATATCGACTAGGCGATTAGTTCCTGGAGTTAGACTCCTTCTTAAAAATGAAGCTGCAAATCCAACAGGCTCTTTCTTAGATAGAGGCTCATGCTTGATAATATCCCTATTGAATGGCATTCATCGAAAATTGGTATGTGCTGTTAACGCGAATCTCGCTGTATCCTTAGCGGCATACTGTGCTAAAGTAGGTATGAAATTATCATTTTTCTGCCCACCGGATATAGATAGAGGGGAGTTCTATCAAGCAATAGCACTAGGTGCAGAAGTACATGTTGTCCGTTCGCAGAAAGAAGCCTACGAGCGTAGTTCATCATTACGTAACGGATATTATTATGTAGACTCCGCTAATCCCTTCTTACTTGAGGGTGAGAAGACTACTGCATTCGAATTAGCTGAGCAGCTATCATGGAAATGGCCTACATGGATCGTAGTACCAGTTGGTACAGGCGGTCATATAACCATGATCTGGAAAGCTGTAAAAGAGCTTAGTGTCATTAGAATAGTTAGGAGTAAGCCTCCGAGGCTAGTTGGAGTACAGCCTAAATCGTATTCCCCTTTAGTCGATCTATTTGATGGTTCGTACAATCGTGATTATTATGGAACGATAGCGCGAGACCTAGTATTCGTAGACCCTCCAAAACTATTCGAGGCATATCGTGCTATAAAGGAGTCTAAAGGAATTGCAGTTCGTGTGGACGATAAAGAAATAATTAAGGCGCTTAAAGATCTCGCATCGAAAGAAGGAATTCTAGCCGAACCTGCAGCTGCATCTACTATTGCTGCTATACGCAAACTTAGGGAAGAGGGCATTATAGAAAAAGGGGATACAGTAGCTGCTATAATAACCGGTTCGGGTTTAAAAAACCCCGATATCATAAAATCTCTAATTGAAAGTAAGAGAAGGGAACGCACTTTAACTAAAACTAAAATATTCATCCTAAAGGCAATACGGAAGCTTGGCGGAAGAGGATATGGTTATGAAATAAAGAAGATTCTGGAAAGCGAATACTCATTAGGCATTTCTCTTCCCACAATATATCATCACCTTAAGGAGCTAGAACAAATGGGCTTCTTAAGGCGCCTAAACATAGTTGATAAACGGATAGTTAATTATGAATTAACCACTGAGGCATTACAATTTCTAAAGAAGAATGCTTAAATAAAAAATACATATGTATTATATTATTGTTTTATTCATAGTGGCGGTCCCCTCTTAAATACAAATCCCATAGCTATCATGGCTCTCACCTCCTTTAATCTTCATTTCCGAATATATTACTTATGAAACTTAAAAATAAACCTTTCCCTACATGCATCTTACGTGATGAGCATTAAGATGCTAAGTTCTGCTCTGATTATGTGTTAAGTTCTGTTCATATGACTATAGCATTCATTAATTATGATAGCTATATTAAGCGACTTCCCCATTATAACTGATGTGGATGAGCCGATGTCATCCATCCCCATCAATAGGCGTATTAATAATATTGCTACCCTCTTCAGTAGCCTTGGTCTAGATTTTTTCAAGGATCTTGAAACGAGGGATCCCCAGTATAAAGCTATTTCAAAGTTAAGGCATATCGATCCTCCTGTAATTCCTGTTATGGTTTCTTTAAACGCATTAGTATCTTTTATGTTATCCTGTCGTGGTGAGGATTACTGGTATGAGTTCTCATGTTACGTAATGAGGAATTTTCATAAAGTGAGGAGTAATATTAGCATTAAGGCTATCATCGACTTTCTAATAGACTTCCTAGTTGTTAGCAAGTGTAATAGGCGATTTCTTAACATGAAGATAAAGAGGCTATTACGGATAAGATCAAATCCTGAGGCTAAAAGGCTAATGGATATTAATTTCTTCCTACGTGATACCCTAGGCTTCTGGAAGCTTCTTGCTAATCTTGTAGGCTCTAAGCCCGAGAGTAAGACCACAGTTTTTAGCGTTAAGATGTATTATTACGGCATAAGATCGTCCCTTAATCTAGACATGGTCTTGCCTTTTGAGATACCTATCCCTGTGGATAGACGTATAATTAGAGTAACAAGTGCTTGTGGTCTCCTCAAGAAACCCAAAGATGTCGGATGGATTAGGGACATATGGAGTCTTATTGGAAAGCTATCTGGTATACCTCCTCTTCACTTAGACGTACTCCTCTGGCTAATCAGTCCCTATATTGAATTTAACGACATAGTACTTGCAGCCAAGAGTTTCTCAAGGGAATTTAACGTAAAGTATGATATATCCTTAAAGATATTTAATGTGTTATTACCTAGCCAACAATAGTGCTCTTAAGACATGCTATAAAGAATCCTTGCGTATGGTGAATATGAGGGAAATATCTCCGCACATCCTCGCTACATCTATATCCCTTATATCCTTCAACTCCTGGAATGCACACCTTAAATGCTCTCGCAAGACCTTTATCGAGGACATGATCAACTATTTCCTCGCCTTCTTCTGGGAGGATACTACAGGTACAATAAACGATGATATCGCCTAGCTGAAGGGCTTTTCGTAATAACTTGGTTTGAATTCTTACTACTCGCTCTATTAGATTTCCTCTCTCGAGCCTAATTCTAAGCGATGGATCTATTTGTAATGCTCCAGATGATGTACATGGTGCGTCCACTAGTACCTTATCGAAGTGCACTGAGAATTCCATTCTAGTTGAATCTGCGACAAGTATCTCGACATTCCTAGCTCCAATTTTCTTCATTATGTACCTTAGGCGTTGTATTCTCCTTCTCGATATGTCTACTGCTATTACCTTCCCCCTATCCTCTATGAGTTGTACTATTGCACTTGTCTTCATCCCAGGTGCAGCACACATGTCAAGTATTATATCTCCGGGTCTTGGATCAAGTGCATATACGGCTGCAATACTGGCCTTGTCTTGAATAAACAATTTAAACTCTTTTACTAAATTCGATGTAGCGATATCTTTCAGGTACTTAGCAGGGACTTTTAAGATTATGGGGAACTCCTTATCTTCCTCTACATAGATTCCCATATCCTCCAAGCACTTAATGGCTTCCTCTATGCTTATTTTTAGAGTGTTCACTCTAAGCCATGCAACATCCCTTTTCAGGAATGCTCTCATTAACTTTATTCCATCATTCATTCCCATGAGTTCTATAATCCTCTTCACGAGCCATAAGGGGAGCGAGTATTCAATTGAAAATCTCTCTAATAACCCTAACTCAGACATGCTCTTTCTGATGAAATCCCTTAACCTTCTTACGTCATATGGCACTTCATGTTCTCTTAATATCTCATTAACTCTCTCTATCATCTCCTCTCTTTCCATCAATATTACCAACGATGATATCGCCTCTGCTTTGCTCTCCTCCTTTACAAAGGGCATTATCTCTTTACTAATAAGCCTTACAAATCCGTATCTCTTCAATGCCTCTATCGCTAAGTGATACGCTAGAGGATATTTGTCTCTATCAAGATACCTCTTAGCTACACTATAGAATGCTCCCTTAAACGAATGCCCCCTCTTCATTGCCTTAAATAGATTAGCCAAGAAGTCTAAGTATATTCTAAGCCCTATCTCCTTAGAGCTTTGCTCTTTATTCTCCATAATGAACCATCACTCCTTCATGTCCTCTCCATATGGAGGATAAAGTACTTATAGGCACTTTTGTTATCTTTTGTATAGAGGCCCGGGTGGGACGGGAGGAGTGAGAGCGGATGTACCGCTCCATGATCTCCTCTTTCACGCCCGGGCCACATCCTCATCTCCTTAACGTAATCTCTATTAAATGTCCTCTCATCCTCCTTAGGTCAACTATTTGAAGAAGTCCATTATCGTTCAATAGTAAATAAGAACCAATCCATCCTCCTACTATGCCAGATAGTTCCATTCCATTCTTAAAACTAGTAAGTTCTACGGTTCTTCTACTTTTAATTAAATCCCTATTTACATCATATATCTCCATGCTTCTCACTATTTTAACTTTAGGCAATCTATATTTTGAGAATTTCATAGCTAGTTCTCTTGCTAGCCTCTTAGCCAATGTAATCATTTTGTCAAGTAAGTCGTGTTGTCCCTCTTCAATGCTCACGTCTAAGTAGCTCGTGAGACTATAATTCATGAATCCCAGCCTCCTTATTATTCTCTCTATCATCATGGCTGTTTTCTTCTTTTCGCTAACATGCTCTACTCTAAGTCCTTCATAGCTCCTACCCACGAAGTCCTCTAGAAATAACTTAGAATATACCTCTATCTTTCTTCCAATCCATATGTTAGGTGTTTTTGCGTATATTGCTACAACGGATGCTCCTTGCTCTAATATTCTATTAGGATGAACGCTTTCTCTTTCTATTCCAACTTTGAGGTAAACGGTATTGCGCTCGAATGGATAGATGAGTAGGTAATGATATCTAGGCACCATACATACGTCCCTATAGAAGCCACTCTCAATGCATTTAGCATTTCTTGGCGCTTCCCTTATATCACACTGTGGCTCTCCCATTAGACATCTAAGGCTAGGGACTATGTTCTGGCATGCCTTACAGTATGGTATAGCTTCTGTATGACTTTCAAGAACTGGGGCAAGACAATATCTATCATCACTTCTCTTAAATAAGCAATATACTTGAGGTAGTACTGTTAGGCTTAACTTTAAACCTGGTTCTATCTCCAGTTCTACTACTTCCTTACTCTTTCTATCAATAACTCCTACTTTCGGAATGTACTTGCTACTTACATGCTCTATATCTACATGAGACCATGAGATGTAAGCAAGTACCCCTTTAACTCTCATTATGATAAACCCTTCCCATATATTCTCACATGCAGTCAAGATTTTTATCCTTTATTGTATCTTTAAGCCTAGGGGCAATGATGACCTTTCGGTCGCCCTGATTAATGATGTATGTCACCCTCGCTGAGCTTACTAGTACCTCTCGATCATAATATGTCAATAATATTTCTGTAATTTTCCTTATATTCTCGAATTAAGTTCTCTGATAAGGAGAATACGTTTTCCAATATAGGGATATCAGATGAGATTCACAAGGAGACAGGCCTTAGCGCTATATGGTTCTTTAATGGTAATCGTATCAGTACTGACCATCCTCCTCATAGTAAGTAGAAATGATATGGGCCTTATCATAGATAACATCAACATTACTGATATGGATGGGATTCCTTGCCTTCTAATACGTTTTAACTCATCCTTTGACTCCCTTCATTTTCAGTTGCTCTCATCGGGTAATGTTATATCATCATGTGTAGTTAAAGGAGATGAAAATGTGGCTATGTTAAAGCTTTTCGAGCCTTACGCGAATATATTAGAGGAAAGGCACTTCACAATTAGAGTCCTTCACCGTAACACTGTGATATATACTAAAGAGGTATCTATATCCGGTGCAATTCCAATAGTTAACATACTTAGTATATCGGCGTCTACGCTTCCCTCATTTCTCTTAATTAGGTCCATAATGTTAGAAGTTAAGAACGTAGGAGATTGCCCACTTTACCTATCGGTGGCACGTGGCGACATACAAGTATTTCTAGATGGCAACAGAGTATTCGCAATATATAGTTCTACAATTAAAGTACCACCTAATGCGTCACGTATATTATCCGTACGCCCCTTAATTATCATACCATCTAGCGACTTAAATAGGAAGCACGAAATAACGATCAAAGTTCTTAATATAACGATTAACTATCATATTCCTCCCCTTAATCCCATGATTAAACTCCTAGATGTCAACACATCGAATATGATGGCGTTACGCGTTATACAGAACATGACGATTAGCGTAGTAAATAGCTGGATCTTCCCTATTGACCTACGATGGATGAAGATTTTGATAGACGGAAAGGAATTTTCGATGATGCTATGGCATGTCTCTCCAAGGCTCTACATTATAAATCCAGGCGATGAAGTTCAGTTACACATTTCCAATATGTTTGTACTCGTAGACGAACCCAGTGTAGAAGTTCGCTTAGTCCTTGGCCTTTCGGAGGATAGGATGATCGTCGAGCTCAAATGATTATTTTCCATTACTCTTAAGTACTCTATGCCCAGATAGAATTATCGTGAGAATAATGTCCAATTTCGCGCAAAATTTCCTGCATATTAAAATGCCTCAAGACTTCACAATCAAGCTTCCATACTTCATTTACGGTCGTGGAGAACCCATTCTCTATATTCAAGCTGCTCAGCATGGTGTTGAACTAACCGGTATATATACCATAAGGCTCCTTATGGAGCGTTTAAGAGGAACAAAGATTGAGGGGACACTAATTCTAGTACCTATAGCGAATCCGTTGGCAGTTAAGTGGCGAAGGCATTTCTATAAGATGGAGTTAGGGGAACGTTATTCAGATGATCATCCTCATCAAATGAATAGAGTATGGCCTGGCAATAAGGACGGAAACGAAACAGAGAGACTCGCTTACGCATTATATGAGAACTTAATAGCTAAGGCAGACTACGTAATTGACCTGCATTGTTGGGAAATGTGGCGATGTAGCTGTGCGCTAGGTCATGAATGGGATTCTGAATCTGTAGAAATGTGTAGATACTCCCTTTTAAACTTCATACGTCTCATGCCTAGGAAATATTTTACTGGCCGTAAGGCAAACATGCTCTCATTTGTGGTGACTGTCAAAGGGGGACATGCGATAGTAATAGAACATTCTGGCCAAAGGTGGATCTTTGTAGATGAGGCTAAGAGAGTATGCGAAGGTATCATCAATATCATGCGCTATCTAGGCATTGTACCAGAGAAACCAGTTAGTCCTAAAAGGCAATTCGTAGTCGGAAAGGATCCTCATGTCAATATAATTGCGCCTGATGGCGACTGGATCCTTACGGTGTATAAACGTCCTGGAGATAGTGTAGTGAAGAATGAGGTTATAGCCTCACTCCTGGATATTGAGACATTTAAGGAGCATAAGGTTCATAGTCCTATAAATGGTATAATATACGAGATTGGTGCTACAAGACCTAATGTAGACACAAGACCCTCTGATGAGGTTATGGTTATATTAAAAGGAGAAAAGTATAGGATAGCAACTATTTATGAAACACGTTTATGATTCCTCCACTTTAGGCTCTTCGTAGCCTCCCTTAAGCGCCTCCTTTATATCACTTTCCGTTATATCGAATTCTATATCACCCTTTTTCTCATAAACTTCAATAACTACTTTTCTTGGAATGAACTTCCGTATTTCTATTTCCTGACCTTTTGAAGGATCGGTTACCCTTGAAACAACCTCAGAGTCATACGTTAACCTAATCCTCGCGGCTAGATTAGCATCACTACCGTACTTCGAGGATATCTCGTTTATTATCTTACTTGCTAACATGACCCACATCCTCCTATTCTCTTCCGCTATCTTCTTCCCCTCTTCAAATTTCGTAAACGGTGAGAAGAATGTAGCATAGAACCATCTCTTTAGCCTGAATATTGCTGTTCTTACAGTAGATATCCTCCCTATGAATTCAGGCATGACACGCTACACCTCGATATTGTATCTATTTTGCGCTGCACGTATTAAAAATTTCCTACGAGCACTACCCTACAATGTAAAGAATATATTTTTCCTTTGTCCAATAAGTTAACGTACCAGTAATCGGGGAGTTCTCAATTCTAGATTCAGAATTAGGTTAATTATTCAGATTATCGCAATATCTGTTGACTGAGAACGATGCAGCAAAGTCTATGTCTATTGTGTAGGGGAAGTAAGCTACTCTGTGGTATGGCGTATTGTCCAATAATAGTCAGGCATATAGCTAAACTTAGGGTCAGGAATATACCTGATAAGAATATAATATATGGCTCCTCACCGCCTTCCTTATTCATTGGTAGAATCGGTTACCCTATAGTTCATATAGGCCCTGGTGCTCCTCCGTATACGGGTGATACGTCTATTTATGACCATCCTGAATCGTGGATCAATAAACCCCTGGAGGAAATTCTTGACTACAGGTTTTCCATTATTACTGGCAGAACTGCCGTAAAGATAAAGGATATAGACAACAAACTCGTCTTAATCTTGCAGGAATTAGCAATGGCTGAAAGGCCAGTTGATATAGAGATGGTATTGAAGAAGAGACCTATACCAAGGGTTATATTAGATGAATACGTACCCCCACAAGGACCGAGTGCTCCCCTTATGAGAGTTAGTCTCGGAGGGAACGTTAAAGTTAACCGCAAGATGGAGCAAGTATACTACGATACCGATCTTCGTACGTATGATGCAGTAATGACTCTTTACAGAAGTGGTGTTAGTGTCTCCCAAATACAGAAGTTACTAAGCGTAGGCGGAATCGGTACTTTGAGGAGAAGGAGATTAGTCCCAACACGTTGGTCGATAACTGCTATAGATAGTATGATTTCTGAAGGACTACTTAAGGAGGTAAGAAGATTCCCTTTACTGAACGAATACTTAGTCTTCGTGAGGAAGTATATGAAGAACCTTTTCGTAGCCATTTTAGCGCCTAGACCTTGGAGCTATGAGTGGATGGAATGCTGGTTCCCCCAATCAACATGGAACCCTACAGGCTCAAAGCCAATAATTGAGGGCGATTACGAGGGATTTAAGGGTAGAACGGAGTATCCAGACATAGGTGGTTGTTATTATGCATCCCGTCTAGCTACGTTGGAATACTTAATGAGAATTAGACGACAGGCAACAGCTATACTTCTTAGGGAAATATACCCTGGCTTTAACTTACCAATTGGGGTATGGTTTGTTAGGGAGAATATTAGGGAGTTATTTAAGAGAAGGCCTATGGTATTCCATGACATCCGAGAGGTATTCATGTTTTTAAAGAAGATAACGAGAGTCGATTTCAATGTATGGGTTGAGAAATCGGTATTATTAAGGAGGTTAATGAGGGAAGATCGCATACTGAAATGGTGTTAACCATGGTAAGAGTAGTAAGGATTTACGTAAGTGAGGCTTTAAGCAGGAGTGGTTTACCTGATATAGACTACGCTCTTAATCCATACGTGGGTTGTGCCCATTCATGCATATATTGCTATGCGAGGGAATATACTCGAGATAAGGAGGTTGCGGAGAATTGGGGTAAAATAGTAAAAGTAAAGGAGAACATAGTAAAGGTCTTAGGAAAGGAGGTCAGGAGGAAGAGAAGAGGAATAGTCGGTCTCTCCACAATAACTGATCCCTATCAGCCTATCGAACGTGACTTTCACCTAAGCAGGAAATGCTTAGAGCTTCTTTTAAAGTGCGGATTTCCCGTAAGTATACAAACGAAGTCGGATCTAGTCTTAAAAGATATAGACGTACTTAGCAGATATGTCGATCTAGTGGATGTAGGAATTACGATAACAACGCTTGAAGACTCCATTTCCTCCATTATAGAGCCACATGCTCCTTCACCTTCTCGGAGGGCTACTGCTCTTCGCGAACTAGCTGATCATGGCATACAGACGTGGCTGTTCTTTGGACCAATAATACCTGGGTTCAATAGCGACTTAGAGACAATAAGAGAACTTGTAGCTTTGGCAAAGGACACTAATAGTGAGTTCTATTACGATAAGCTTCGGATTAAACGATTCATGTATGAAGAAGATAATGAAATTCTACGAGAGGTACTCCGCAATATAAGGGGCTTCAAGTGGAATGAACTATTTGAGAAGATCAAGGAGATATGTAAAAGGCATGGCGTCATATGTAAGCCTGCGTTTCCTTCTATTACAAAGAATCAGAAACTTGATAGCTACCTCTCATAAGAAACTCCTCTTCATATAACGTTCCATAGAATATATGTTCTCATCAATAAACTCCTCATCCCAAGTTAGCCTTATAGAAATCCCCTTTCTTGCTGATTCTAAAGCTCCCTCAATACACTTCAAGGCGATATAGCCCACTACACCATTAGTAAGCGGCGGTCTTCTGTGTTTTATACAGTCTATGAAGTGGTTCATCTCTATGAGAAGTGGTTCGTTTGCAGGTCCTGCCAATAAGCTGTGCTCGGCTATTTCCTTACTTTGATAAGCAGCAAGTACTCCTATGAACCCCTCATCTGCACTATGTCTTACAAGCCCTCGCTCTATGTAGACTTTCTGAAGGATAGAATCAAGTCCTATGAAGTAGCTCTTAGTTTGTACTAATATATTCCTTTTCTTTAAGGTAGTAGATACTAACCAACTCGCATGAAGCGATGCTGTAACCTCACTTGGATACTTAAAGAGAGCAACTATATCCACTTCATAGGGAAAGTTGCTTTTATATCTTGCGAAGGCACGTACTTCTCTTGGTAACTCTCCAAGTATTACGTTTGCTATGTCCACATCATGCACCATTAAATCATGTGATACTCCTAAATTCAGTGTGTACATTGGATTAAATGGTCCTGGACCTATCCTCTCAGCATTTATATACTCCACTTCCTCTCCATTCTTCTTAAGTTTAGGAAGTATTTCATAAAGGAGGTAACGTGTTGCTGGCTCATAGCGTACTATGTGTCCAATCATTAGTATTCTATCCTCCCTTTCACATAATTTTATTATCTCTCTAGCTTCACGCGTATTACATGCTATTGGCTTCTCTATAAACAAATCACCATGTTTGGCCAGTTTCATTGCAATTTCATAATGGAACTTAGTAGGAACCGCTACTACGAAGGCATCTACGTCCTCTTTGCATAACAATTCATCTATATCATGATAGAAACGCTCTATGTTGTATCTTTCAGCAATTAATTTAGCTCTATCTCTGTTTTTATCACATATTATAATTTCATCTACTTTACCTTGATCCCTAAGGTGTGCTAGAACTCGTGCTATGTTCTGTCCCCATCTTCCTACACCTATACAGCAAATAGTGAACATATGTAAGGCCTAAGACAACTAACTATCTAAAGGGTTAAATAATTTCGGTATTTTCTGTATATATTCCTTGCTAGTACTCTATTACGGATCCAGTCCTTATCTCTCGATATTTTTCCGGGTATTTCCTCTTAACGTATTCCCTTATATCGTCTCCACTACAATGTGAAGGCGATATGTACCTAGCTATGGATGCTAAATAGTCAACCATTCTATGACTTGGTCTATGAAATCCACCAATCACATGATATATCTCATCATTTAGGAGTTCTCTAGCCGTACGTGCTATTTTATCTATACCTGGATGAGAGCATCCCACTAAGAGTATAAGCCCTTTTTCCCTTACCCTTATAACCATCGATATCTCATAGAATCCAGACCATGCCTCAAAAGGTCCTATTATGTAGATACCCTTTGCAACTTCTTGTGGCCTCTCGATAACACATGGTTTAAGACCATATCTTTCAATACTTCTAGCTGCACCTGGAGGCACGTATACTCTTAAGTTGCTCACGTACTTACTTATGTACTCGTATCCACCGTAATGATCATGATGGTCATGACTTAGGACACCAAAATCAAGCTTTCCTATATCTATGTTAAGCCTTTCCAAGTTATATGCCATTACGTTAGGGTTGGTGTCAGCGTCAAAAATAGCTCGTGTATCATCGCTTTCCACGTATATGCTTAACCCCCAGTCATGCATTAGTCCCGGTGAAGGTACGTTATCTACAACTATGGTTAATTTAAGTTTTGACACCACGTTCTTATATGTACTACTTCTAAAGTGTTATAAATCTATCCAAGACTTACATTAAAACGGTGATATCTTCATGCCTAGATCTAAATTAGTTAGGGCTGCTGTAGTAGGTCTTGGAGCAATAGGTCCTGTCCATATAAAGGGCTATCTTCAATGTGAGCATGCTGAACTAGTGGCTGTATGTGATACAAGAAAGGAATTAGTTAAGAAATGGTCTAAGGAGCTAAAGGTTGATGGTTATACTAGCTATATTGAGCTACTAAAGAGAGAGGATATAGATGCTGTAAGCATATGCACTCCTCATTACCTTCATGCTCCAATGACTATTGCTGCAGCTGTTCACGGTAAGCATGTCCTAGTGGAAAAACCTATGGCCACAAGCCTCATGGAAGCTGATGAAATGATAAAGGCATGTAGAGAAGCAGGAGTGAAACTTGGTGTCATATTCCAGTCCAGATTTGCTGAAGGTCCTAGAAAGGTTAAGAAAGCAATAGAGGAAGGTAAATTAGGTAAGATCGTAATGGCCGAAGCCATTGTGAAGTGGTTCAGATCTGACACTAAATACTATCATGCGGATAAATGGGCTGAGAGTTGGCGAGGTAAGTGGTCTACGGAAGGAGGAGGCGCTCTTATAAATCAGGCTATTCACACGATAGATCTATTTCAATGGTTCTTAGGACCCGTAGATCACCTTTACGGTCTTTATGGAACATATACCCATACCATAGAAGTTGAGGATGCAGCAGTAGCTGTACTTAAGTTTAAAAACGGAGCGCTTGGCGTAATAGAGGGAACGGTCTCCATGCCTAAAGAGTACCAGGTAACTAGGATATCGATATTAGGAAGTAAGGGTTACGTAGTCCTTGATGGCACCGAGATAAAGGTATGGAAAGTAGAGGGAGAAGAAATAGCAAAGGAGGAGAAGGAGGAAGGAGTAAAGGAGACCTTGAAGGTAGCACCGGATCTCCATGCCCTTCAGATAAAAGATTTCGTTGAAAGTATAATTGAGAATAGGGAGCCTCTAGTAAACGGCGAAGAGGGAAGGAAATCGCTCGAAATAATAATTGCTATATACATGTCCGAGAGATTAAGACAGCCCATAAAGTTCCCCGTTAAGCCACTATGGTAAATCCTAAGTTCTTTATTAATCGTACTTTTCATTTTCATTGAATTAAGTATTTAAGGAGGTGTTAAGAGGAACGATTACTGGTAATCCCTACAGTCAATGATGATCTCAGGCGACGCCGAAAGATGCGGAGAAGCAGGTAGTCTGAGCCGCCCCGCGTCCCACAGCCCGAGGAGAGAGCGGGTGCTTTCAATGATTCGGGCCGCGGTCAGCGGGGCGACAAAGGAGATGATGATGTGCTTTTCAGGGTGATCTAATGATCGAGGCGCTCGAGGCTGATCCAATAAGTAAAATGAATCTTAAAGCTACTTTAAAGTGATTGTCTTCGGTCGTCTGGACTTACAGAGTTAAAAGGTCGTCTGCTATTACGGATGTGCTATGACCTCTTAAAAGTGTCCCTTAAATATGTCCCTGATAACCACTAAATCCTGATAGAAATAGTATGTTAATGCATAACTTTACGCATATCGCTTAATGGTTATCCATCGTACCTTCTCATTACCAAACTATGGTACTAATCCATGGTAACAAAGACGAAATTTTCCTCTAGTTGATGCTAATGTTATACGTAAGGTATATTAATCTCGAATGACATGTACACATTAGGGGTGAAATGTATGCCAACTTGCCCAAAGTGTGGGACGGAAGTTAGCGAACCTGTAAAGGTATGGGAGTTAGCCCCAAAGGGAAGAAAGCCAGTCAAGATAGGGCTCTTTAAGTGCCCTAACTGTGGTACTACCTTCAGAAAGGGCGTCAAGTAGGAGATCTAAGATATATTCCCTTATTTTTATTTTACCTAATTAAAGTTTTGGGAGATTTTCTCTTCTACACGTCATGTTATGATGCCTTCTACTAAGTTATGATGTTAATTACTTCCTCTATTACCTCATCAAGGGTTATATCGGGCTTTAGGACTTTTACCTTTCTTGTACTTTCATCGAGAATCCTTAATTGCCCATAGCTATACATTAAGCGAATGGATTTCCCGCCTCTCTTTATGTGGACATAATGCTTATATGGGAAGATCTCAACTTCGGGTATTCTAGATTTTAAGGCATTACATATCTTTGTCTTGAATTCCTCCCATGATATCATATTCTCACACGAAAGATAACGCTAAGGTGGCGTATTAATGCTGTGTTTAGAATATTACGATAAGGTGATATCTCTTATCTTCCTCAATTAAGATGTAGGCGCTTTTGTGTTTTAGCCTACAAGGGATTGGAATTTCACATAATCGGTGGCACTAAATCACGTTGAAAACTTTTAATTAAAAGGTAAAAATAAATACTTAGACGAGGATGGTAGTATTATGTCATTAGATTTGAATATTGGTAGAGCAATGATAGCAGTGGGCATTTTGATGTTAGCAATATGTTTTATTTATACGTACAATCAGTTAACGAACTTAAGGATAACTAAGGAAGGGACGGGTATAGAGGCCATAATGAACGTATCAGCTGAACTGATAACGATAGCGATACCGCTGATCTTCATAGGAGTGCTTGTTTGGATAAGCTCAATAGTATTAGATAAGGGAATAAAACTTGTAAGCGAGCTAAAGAAAAGTGGTAAGAAGGAGGAAAAGCATTGAAGCCCCTAGGTCAGATAGCAATAATACTTTACATACTCTTTGCTCTAATGATCGTTGATCTATTAGATCTAGTAATTGCTATAAGTAGAGGAGATATAGTTATAGAGCCCGAGGTTCAGTTGAGAAATGGTCAAATAATTATAATAGTTAATGGCACTAATAATTCCTTTCACACGCTTGAGGTAAGAGTAAAATTTGCTATAGCTGGTCAGGAGAAAGTTCTTTCGCTGACATTAGACCCATGGGGAAATGCACTACGTACCATTAACCTAACGTTATCTCCTAATTTTAAGGAAGCAGTGATTTCAATTGATATGACAATCGATGGCATGTTTAAGGTTAGTATTGAAAGGGAGTTAGAGGTAAGAGCATGATAAAGAGAAGAATACTCCGAGGCATTAGAAACGCCATTATATCGCTTATGGAGTTCTTGATAATAATACTTTCCTACACGATAGTATCCTCTTTCCTTAGGGGCCTCCCTCTCAATATAGTTACAATCGTTCCCTTCATTACTATTGCCGTCATCTTGGGTTTCCTCCAGGGGTTCGCAGAAGGCACTCCCTATACACTAATTATAGTATTGCTAACATTTATATATGAATTACTCATATTAGGGTACTTCGCAAAGGTTCTTGTAGGACAGACTACAATTAATGGTTATTCGGTCAAGTACGATTTCTCTTCAATAACGGTGCCACTACTTGTAGCCATATGTCTTTCAGGAATTTCGCGAATTCTGGATGAATTAATGAGAATTACACCCTAATATGCACTTCCAGCTTTTTGGCACTTTTCCTCTAGCTATTAGCTTTAGTAAGAGAAGGGTTGTTGGCTCTATTAGAACTTCCTTAGAAATAGCATTTGCTAACACGACATCTGGTCTTTCAAAGAAAATAGCTGAAGCGCTCTCTGTTACCTTAGGTTTTCCTTTGACTTTACCAAGCACATAAACGTAAACCTTATCTTTCTCACTAATTGGTTCATATAGCTCGTTATATATCTTCTCACTCCTAAATTTATGGATCCCTATTTTATCTCCCTCTATCCTAGCGCTTATTGCATATTCATCTGAGAGCCAAATGTTGGCCTTGCCTTCAATAATAAGTATTTCTTCACTAACTACCTCCATTTCTGCAGAAATTTCTTCCATTACCTCCCTTTTGGCCGCCTGAATGATGCTCTCCCCTCTCTTCATATGTCCCTCAGGAATTGAGATGTATCCTCTTCTAGGTTCCTCTCCCCTTATGATGAATAGCATCTTATCTTCCTCAATTATTACCCCTCCAACGACTATCCTGATATCGTCTTCCTCTTGCCTTTCGATAGTGCGCCAATTCATATTCATCCTTTCCTCAAGATTTCAAGAAACTATAAATATATTGCTCATTATCTTATTTTCATTAGGATGATGAATAAGCCTACGTCGGATTCACGATATGAAGAGGTTACGCACAGCTGACTATATTTAGAGGCCTCGATAGTGCTTTTATTTATTTTCGCTAAAATATTTCTGATGGATTTCGTTAGGAAAATACTCTTCATATTGATTATTCTCTCATTAGTATCTGCACTGACAGTTTTAATGTTAAAATCGAGTACGAGTAAGAAAGAACATGTGAAGGAGAAAATAACTAGTCCTCCTCATCCCAGGATCTACTTCACAAAGGATGATCTTGAGAGGCTAAGGAAGAGATGTGACCAGGATCCATTTAAGAAGGAGTTTGAAGATATGCTCAAATTTGCTGATAATAGCATAGGGAAGGGCCCTTTCAAGAATGGGTGGGCTAATGCGAAATACTTAAGGCTTTATGCGTTCCTTTACGCAATAACTGGGGAAGTGAAGTATGCAAATGAGGCGAAAAAGTACATGGACTGGTTCGTTAGTACATGGCGGGACTTGGATGTCTTTCAAATAGCTGAAGGAATAGAGAGCGTAGCTGAGGGCTATGACTGGTGCTATAATGCTCTTACGGCTTCAGAAAGAAAGAAGTATGGAAGTGCCCTGCTGGAAATGTGTACTTGGATGAAGGAAAAGGCCTGGAGACATAGTGATTACTGTAATCATGTTTACTTCGAAAAACTTAGGATACTATATGGCGCAATAGCACTTTACAAAGAGGGAATTGATGATGGATTGGTGGAGGTATACTTAAAGTACTGTGAGTCCCTACTTAAGAATCATTTGATACCAGCTAGCAACAAAGTGGCTGGTGATGATGGGGGATGGTGTGAAGGTGTGGGATACGAAAAGATGACCGCGCCTTATTTAGCGATGGCTATAGAGGCTTGGAGAGTGTTCACTGGCGAGAATTTATTCCCTAACTCAACATTTCTAAGAACTCTTGCCATATGGAATATATACTGTATAAGGCCTGATTGGAAGTACGTTAAGATTCATGATACAAAGACGTATGATGTACGGTATGTGTCTTTCAATAGACCGTACATGGTATTACTCGCCTCAAGGTATAAAGATCCATATGCACAATGGCTAGTGAACATGAGACCTTATAAGGAAGGTGAATGGACTGGAGAAAATCTCCTAAAGCTCTACGATATATTGTGGTATGATCCAAATATAACTGAAGCAAGACCAGATACCTTACCTCTAAGTAAGCATTTTAAAGGTCTCGGTTGGGTCATCATGAGGAGTGGATGGAGTGAAAACGACACTTATGCTCTCTTTGAATGTGGTAAGTACTATGCTGGCCATCAGCACTTAGATCAAGGTAACTTCATAATTCTCGGTAAAGGAGGTTACTTAGTCATAGATAGCGGTTATTACGATTCATGGGGCTCACCTCATCATAAGAATTATTATAGAAGGACTATTGCGCATAATACTATAATAATCTATGATCCTGAGGAGAGCTTTGATTCTCTCTCCAATGATGGTGGCCAAATGTTAATCGATCCCCCTCGATTCGTAGATGAACCTATTCCTGAACCTGGGAAGATCATTCAGTACGAGGATAAGGGCATTTACGTATGCGTAGTAGGGGATGCCACTAAAGCGTACTCGTATAGAAAGCTTCGGAGATTCATACGGACTTTTATCTTCATAAGGCCAGATACGTTCATAGTCTATGACATAGTCGACGTTCCTAAAGGGAGGTATGAAGAACTAGACGTTAAGTGGCTTCTTCATTCAATAAATGAGCCTAAGGTATTTGGGAAAATTGTGAAGGAGGAAAGCGGAAGGACAATATATGAGGGTAATAGCTTCCTCGTATATCATAATACTGGAGAGCTTTTAGGCTATGTGCTCTTCCCCAATAATGCTATAATACATAAAGTTGGTGGTCCTGGTCATGAGTTTGAAGTAGAGGGAATCAATTATGCACCGACTAAAGAAGACGAAGAAACTGGTGCTTGGAGACTAGAGCTTAGCGATAAGGAGAGAAAGCAATCATATAGGTTCTTAGTAATCCTACATGTAAGGGAGAGAGGCTCTAAGTCCAAAGTAAATGCTACAATAATTGCTGAGGATTGTGTGTTAGGAGCTAAGTTAATCGAAGATGAGGATAAGATGATATACGTCTTATTCTCATATAATGGTAGTCATACGAGGATTTCAATTCCCTTAGATCATCTGTATAGGTCTTTAGTAAAGGATGATCCAGTCCGTATAAGGCTATCGCCAAGGGGTCGCTATTACTTAGATCTTGATTTTACACTGTATCGGATATTAGTTCTTGAAAGAGTTCCCATCGATGTGCTCAATATGAATGGAGATGTAACATTACAGATCCTATCATTCTCCCAAAACAATATAACGTTCCGTCTAGATGGCGTGGGAAATGTAACTCTCTTGATAACTTCACTAAATAAGTCCTCTCATTATGGATTCTACATGAGGAGAGGCGATAAATGGTCTCTTCTTCAAACGTACCAAACTGACGAAAAGGGTTCTCTGATATTGGATATTGCGGTAAACGGTCCTTCAGAATACTCATTAATCGCAAGCTAGCCTAATTCCAAAACTCTCTTTTTGTAGTCTTCACTACAGAAGTTTTAACTACCTTACTATATGACGATAAACTGGAGGGATTATGTTTATAGCAATAAGGGATGTCTTCCTCACTCCAAAATACGGCTTTACGGATATATTCGAAGGACTTAGAGAGCTGAAACTAGACCATATAGAACTTCACGTTGATAGGAACCTAAATACGATATTGGGCAGCGTTTCTGACGACCAATCTCTAAGCAAGGTTAAAAGGGCTTTAAAGTCTAACGATGTGAAAGTCTGCGCAATACTTCTTGATAACGATTTTAGTGCTCAGAACGTGAATAGTGAGATAAAGTATATAGTTAGAGGGTGTGAGATAGCATACGAACTCGAATGTAGTGTTGTTAGGATAAACGCTTTCATGAGACCAATCCCTACATACAGCATGTCCGATTACGTAAATAGGACAGCAGAATATGTGAAGGAATGCTTAAGCTTAACGAGAGGTTACGACGTATCTCTAGCCATGGAGAATCATGGGTATATAGCTAACGATAGAGAATTTATCCGTGATGTTCTCAAGGAAGTATCGTCCGATAGATTTGGTCTCACCTTGGATACTGGGAACTTCTATTGGTATGGGTATCCACTCAGCGAGCTTTACGAAATCTATAAAGAATTTGCACCATACGTCAAGCATACACATATAAAGAACTATATTGTTGAGGAGAAGTACAGGGAAATACGCCGATTAGGATTAGGTATAGGTAGGATCCATGGAGCACCGCTTTATGAGGGAGACATAGACTTAAAGAAAGTTATAGAAATATTAAAGAAGGCAGGTTATGATTATGACCTAACAGTAGAGGACGAATCTCTCTATAGATTCGATAGTAAGCTCTGGAAAGAGATAATCAAGAATGATATTAAACACTTAAAATCCATATTGCAAAATATCTAGCAATTAACAATGTATTATTATTTTTATACCCTTTGCCCTACCTTCCTTTTATTATTTCCAGGTATCCCTAATGAAACACATCGAGTCAACAAGCATTACTATAATATAAGAGGTTCTTAAGATCCGCTAAGATTTCATAAAGAAAGCCTCAACTAAAGTCAAAGCCAAAGCGCATAGCGAAAGGAGATCCTTATTATGATATGGTTCTTGTCTAAAAAGGTGAAGAAAATAGGCTTAACTTACACTCTTAGCCTTAACTGGAATTGGCATCTTTCCAAACTTGATTAATAATACGACCACTACGACTATTACGACGATAACTCCTACGGCTATAGGTATCCATGGTATTGCCTTAGGTACTCTCTTACCCTTAAGTCCAACTCCCCATAGTATTATGTTCTTCACGAATGCTGGTCCATCAAGCTCAACTTCATGATATACATCTATCCACATTCCCCTATAATGATCTATTGGCGACTCGCCACTAACAATTATTAGATTGTCCTTGGGGAATACCTCGACTGCCATTAATACAAACTTTCCCTGAGCTCCTATCTCATGGACTTCCGGCCTAGGTGCAGTAAATTCTGCGATCCTTCCTCCATCGGAGGTCCAGGCAATTCTGTATATTCCCTTAGGCACCTTCTTCTCAAGGGGTATATACTTACCATTCTCATACGCTATTATTGGCCCGGGTCCATGGAACAGTACAGGTTTGCTCACTTTTAGGAAGTCAAGGGCTTCGTCTGGATCTATTATAGCAGCTACTCTATAGTCCTTTCCACAATTACTCTTTACATCTGTTGCCTCACAGTGTTCATTCCTAAGTCGACTCCCTATAGCCTCTAATACCTTGTTTGCTGCCTCTACTCTCTTAGAATCCATCTTGTAATCGCTATCGCCTGTAACCCATAGTGTTTTACCTCCATCGTCAAGCCATTTCTTTATAGCTGCTATCTCGCTATCGGTAAATGTCATGGTTGGATCTACTAACACTAGTATGAGCATCTTTGCATCCTTAATGTCATCATACGTCAGTTTCTCCGTATAGACTTTCCACTGAACCTCCGTTACATTTCCCATCATCCATTTTAGATATATGTCCTCCTCCATTAAGCCCTTCGCGTATACTACCACTAGTGGCTTCTCCTGTGCCTTTAAGCTATTAGTAAGTAGTATTGTGGATAGCGTTAGTATTGTCACTACCATGGTTAAAAATGCATACCTATGCGCTTTCAATTCATAACACCTCTATTAATCACTTAATACACTTACGTTAAATGTTTTTCTAGGAGCGCGTAATCACAATTATAGAGGTAGTCAACATGTCTAGTAATAAAATCCGGGCTCTTACAACCACGATGCTAATCATAATCATTGCCATTGCAGTAATTGGTGTTGCATTTGGCGTATACTTCACTATCACCCGTCGTAAGGAGAAGGGCATTGTACTTAGGGTTATTACAAGGCATGGGTATGATATACTTGAGAAGGCAAAGATATCATTCCTTCAGAGCGATTATGCCAAGAAGTATGGAATTAAGGACATAATGTTCATGTCCGTAGATCCCTCAGAATGGATAGACATAATAAGAGAGAGCGCTCAGCAGCCAGGGAGAGGAATTGACGTTGCATGGGGCGGTGGTCCAACGCTATTTGATTTGCTTGCTAGAGAAGGTCTTCTAGCTCCATTAGAGAGTGAGGAAGTTCTAGATGTAGTCAAGGACCTGCCAAAGGAAATAGCTGGTTCCTCAATGATACGCTACTCCTCAGAAGGGAAAATAATATGGGTAGCAGCCGCTATTTCATCATTTGGATTCACTATTAATAAGGACTTCCTCCAAGAGCGAAACCTCCCAATACCTCAAGCATGGCGTGATCTCGCAAATGAGACATATGCCATAACCCTCCCATCTCCATGTATAGGAACTGCCGATCCAACTGCCAGTACGAGCAACACTAGGATGTTTGAGATAATACTTCAAATATATGGATGGGAGGAAGGGTGGAAAGTTCTAACGTTATTAGCAGCAAATGCAGTAATTTATAGCGAGTCCGGTCTCGTTAGAGACGCAGTTATGAGGGGAGATATTGGTGCGGGAACTACAATTGATTTCTACGGATATACTGCTCAGCTCAAAAAGCCAGGCATATGCATTTACATAATACCTAAGGATGGTTCTATTGTTAATGGTGATCCAATAGCACTATTAGTCACAAGCGAGCATCCTGACGCCGCTCAAGCATTCATCGCTTGGGTATTAAGTGTTGATGGTCAGAAGATATGGTTGGATGAGGATATTAATAGGTTACCTATAAATCCAAAGGTATTTGATACACCTGAAGGCAGGAAGAGAGCAGATCTTAAGGATTCATATGAAAGAACAATTAAATCAACTACCATTCAGTTTAGCGAGGAACTTGCTCTTTCCTACGAGGAAGCAATGAGGTGGTTCTTCCATGCAACATTAGTCAAGGCACATTCCGAGCTTCAGGAGACATGGCGAGCACTAGCTATAGCAAGACTTCAAGGTAAGATAAGTAGAGAGGACTTCCTTAAGTTAATCGACGAGATGGCCAATCCTCTAAAGTTTAAATTCAAGGATCCTAATGGTGAGTGGCATACATTCACCATGGAATATGCACAGAGCATAAATGAGAAGTTATTAAAGGATCCAGAATTTAGGATAAAACTCGTTAACACATGGCGTGATGCCGCAAAGGAAAGATATGCAAAGGTACTGGAAGAACTAAGAAAAATAACGGGATGAGTAAAATGAGCATAAGAGCAGGGATAACTAAATTAGCTAGGAAATATAACCTTGATTCTTTTATCTTAGTACAGTTAGTCCTAGTGGTATCCATTCTCGTGATATTCTTAATACTTCCTATAAGCACTCTCCTAGTCAAGGCGTTCGTACATGAGGGTCATTTCTCAATAAAGTACTTCCGTGAATTATTCTCCGATCCTGAAGCAATAATATTTCCACCTAGGGGACTAATGATCCGTGTTGAAACCACCTACAGGTATGAGATATTGCCTAACGGGACTAGGATATTAATTCCAGAGAAGGTCATTTACATAGGGAAAATGGGCCCTGATTTCGGGTACTTATTGAACTCACTATTTGTAGCACTAATGGTTGCGTTATTCTCTTTAATCCTCGGTGTACCTACGGCGTTTATAATGGCTAAGTACGACTTTCCCGGGAAGTCACTCTTTAGTATTCTCCTATTAGTACCTATGTTAGCAACGCCCTTTGTAAACGCATTCATAATAGGGAAAATCCTAGGCAGGAGTGGAGTTCTAAATTATATACTATTTGAAAAACTGCACATCCTACCTTATAGAATCGAAATTGCAGGTCTTCCTGCTGTAATCCTGATACAAACACTCACATTCTTCCCAATAGTTTATCTTAACGTATATGCTGCAATAATGAACATAGATCCATCCTTAGAGGAACAAGCTGAAAACCTAGGTGCTAAAGGATTTAAACTCTTTAGGACTATAACTTGGCCCCTTTCCCTTCCTGGTATTGCTGCAGGCTTAGTTTTAGTCTTTATCTTCAGTCTAGAGGACCTAGGAGCCCCAATAGGACTTAGTGGTGCCTTTGGACATGGTCTTCATCAGAAGGTGATCTCTTTCATAATATACGATGAATTCCGCAAGGCGGTTGGGGGAATAGCACAAATATATCCTACAACGTACGCACTTGCTGTCTTCTTACTCTTTATAGCTACAACCGGATTCCTGTCAATTAAGAAGTATATCTCTCTTAGGACCTATGCTATGATGGTAAAGGGAACTCTTCTGAACAGACGCATTAAAAGAATATCGACTATTAGAGCCTTGGCGATATATGTATTCTTAATCCCTTTAGTCTTTATCTCCTCATTTCCTCAAATTGGTACAGTAATACTTGCATTAACTGATTGGGCCTTACGCATAAGACCTCCACTTCCCTCAAGGTTTACATGGGAGTATATTTCATCGCTAATTAGAGATCCTAGCGTCTTTAGAGCAATACTCAATAGTTTAACGTATTCCAGTATTGCGGTAATATTCATAATTCTCATTGGTACTAGCGCTTCATATTTAGTTGCAAGAAGTAGGATACCGGGAAGGGACATAATAGACGCACTTGTCACGATACCCATAGCTACACCCGGGATAATAATTGCCGTAGGATATCTTCTCTTCTTTGCTACATACTTCGCCGGAACACCATTAAGCCCCTTTAATAATCCTGGATTACTTTTAATCTTTACATATACCATAAGAAGGCTACCTTTTACTGCTAGAACAGTATTCGCAGGTCTTCAACAAATACATGTTACACTTGAAGAAGTCTCCTATAGCCTAGGTGCTGGAAGGGCCACGACCTTCTTCAGAATAGTTCTACCCCTTATTCAAGGCAATATAGTGGGTGGAGCTTTATTATCCTTCGTATACTCTATGGGTGAAGTAAGTACAAGTATCACCTTAAGCGCTCTTAATCCAACACAAGGTCCTATAACCTTTAAGATGAGCCAAGCCATATATGCAACTGCCGCTGTAGGTTCTGTGTGTATAGCTGCGGCATTGGGCGTACTCCTTATGATACTTCAGATTATAGCTATAAGTATATCTAATTATGTTCTTAAACAGAGAGTTGCGTTAATAGGTGTATAAAACATGGTAACTGTTAGCATTCGTGAGCTCACGAAGAAATTTGGTAAAGTGATTGCAGTTAACAATGTAACCCTAGACATAAATCATGGTGAATTCATGGTATTAGTAGGACCTAGTGGATGTGGTAAGACTACTCTCCTTAGGCTAATAGCTGGTCTTGAGGTACCAGATCATGGTAGAATATTGTTTGATGGCGAGGACGTGACTGATCTACCCCCTTACAAGAGGGATACTGGAATGGTCTTTCAGAATTACGCTTTATGGCCTCATATGACAGTATTTGAGAATATAGCTTACGGATTGAGGATAAGGAAAGTTCCGAGAAATGAAATTAAGAAGCGAGTGAAGTGGGCTCTTGAATTAGTCAAATTAGAGGGACTTGAGGACAGGTATCCACATGAACTTAGCGGTGGCCAGCAACAAAGAGTTGCGCTTGCTAGGGCCTTAGTTGTTCAACCTAAGGTACTTCTCCTTGATGAACCATTAAGCAATTTAGATGCAAAGTTAAGGGTTGAGATGAGAGAGGAAATAAGGAGATTACAAAAGGAATTGGGCATCACTACGATATATGTGACACATGACCAGGAAGAGGCATTAACGATAGCAGATCGTATTGCTGTAATGAACATGGGTCAGATAATCCAAGTCGGTACGCCATATGAAGTATATAGGAGGCCTAGAAATCTATTTGTTGCATCTTTCCTAGGACGTTGTACAATCTTATGGGGTAAAGTTCTAAAAGTAAGTCGCGATTATATAACTGTCGAATCTGAGGGGCATATCTTCAAAGGTATAGTCCCGTCTAATGATATAAAAGTCCATGTCGAGGAGGGTGTGGCTTTGGTCATAAGGCCTGAGGATGTTAGTCTTGAGGGCGATGCTAGTTCATGCAATATCGTACGGGGAGTAGTTGATTGGATCTCATTTAGTGGAGATCACTTGGACGTTAAGGTTAAGATAAATAACTCTAGGATTCTCCTCACATTAGATGCGGATGCAGATATAAACGTGGGAGAAAGAATGACCATTTATATACCATATGATAGCGTGTTAATACTTCCCGCGAAGGGCGTATACGAAGTAGCGTACGCTAAAGAGCTATGATAAAGGGGCAAACCTTTTATTCAGCTCGTAATAGTGAACTCAGGGGGATTAATATGAGGAGATCGTACGTCTTATTACTATCACTTGCTATAATATTCATTGCTCTCTCCTCCATTCCCCTGCTTTCATCTCCTAAGGTAATTTACTTCGCCAAAGTAGTGAAATATCCTCTTCCCAGCATTCCTGAGCCAGTATTAAAAGGAGATTTACTTGAAGTGAGAATAGACCTTGAAGACGTCAGTGAACTTTCTGCTACCATAAAGAATCCTTACTCATCTTATGAACTAAGCTTAGATAAGGCCTTTTATGATAATAGGGCAAATTGCTTTAAAGCGCTATTCAGAATACCTGGCGATGTTGAGCCTACAATATATGATCTAATCCTAAAATTCAAGTCTAAGGGCAAACTTTACGAGATAGTGGAGCCACGAAGCGTATGGGTCTTTGATGAATGGCCAAAAGCTCTTAAATTGTTATTCTGTGGAGATACGAAGACTCCTGGAGGTGTTCAATATTTTGCAGAGTTCGTTAGGACAGTAAATCTGTTAAATCCTGATCTATTAATATTCGACGGCGACCTAGTTGAGACACCAACTATAAAGAGCGCATGGGATCTCTTCATAAAGTGGTTCTTAAGGATAAGAGTCCCTACATATATAGTCATAGGTAACCATGAATATTCGGGTGCCAGCGCTGATATCTATAAGAGGATAATGGGATATACGAACTATAGCGTAATAATAGGAGATTTCCTTTTCATAATGCTCGATACAGGTCCTGAAGGCTGGATTCCAATGGATCAACTCAAGTGGGCTGAGCGTGTCCTAAAGGAGAACTTCAATAAAGGATTCAAGGCCATGATATTTCATCATCCATTCTTTGGATATAAAGTCAAGGAAGAACGAATAGGCATTCTTACTAATATAAGCGTAGAGGATTTCGATAAACTAGTAGACCAAGGTCTTCTTTACAAGAGTTGGTATAATCACTTGGATGAGGCACGATACCTATTCAAACTAATCCTAAAGTATGACGTTAGAATGATCCTAACAGCCCATACACATACCGATATAAATACTATAGTGATAGATACTAATGGTAGAAAGCACTACTTCATAACGACTGCAGTTGTCGCCTATGATATAAGAGAGAAGGATATAAGGGGCTTTAGATACTTCTTAATATTCTCCAATGGAAGCGTTGACGAGAGAACGCTATGCTATGATGGAAAGAGTATAACTGATTATCCCACATCAATTCCTATAGATACCGGAGAGGGTATCCTACCTTACAAACTTGGCCTAATAGAGTACTACTATGCTCCCTCTAACGATGGCGAAAGGTATGCAGTATCATTTAAAGCAGTGAATGAACTTAATCAGACATTCCATGATATATATGTAGAATTCATCCTTCCAGGCGATAGGACTTTCGATGAATACAAGTGGATTCCTGAAAAGCCAAGGTGTGTAGTCCGAAAGGTGAATGATAAGCTCTACGTAAGGCTAATTAATATAACATTGCCTGCTCTATCTGAAGTCAAGTATACCGTGTATGCTGTTGAGGATAAATCTCCTCCAAGAGTATTAAACGTAACTTTAGCGGATATCATAGAAAGAGGAGGTATTGCTTGGTGGATCATTAATGTAACCGTATATGATGATGGTTGGGGTGTTGATAAAGTAAATGTTAACGCTACCTATGCTGATAAGACGGTAGACCCTGTGCTTATAGATCTCATAAATGCGAGTAATGGAAAGGTATCATACAAGGTATGGTTTAAGCTCCCCCCTGAAGTCAGTGAGATAAGGGTATCTGTCAAGGTCAAGGACTTTGCCTCAAATGATGCATCCATCAGCGTAAATATAACAAAACCTGGCCTCAAAAAGGAAATTAAGTCTGAACATAAGGAAGTGGGTCTTCCAATACCCATACAATATCTTGTAACAATCTGTGTTATAGTGACGATTGCTGTCCTACTAGTGATATTTAAGATCATAAAAAGAAGAGGATTTAAGGCTCGGCCAAGTTAAGCATCATCACGCATCAGCGACCTCAGGATACATCATCCTTGTCATTAATTAACTAAAAGCATTATATCAAACTTAGCTTATTTTATAGAAGTGTTATAACGAGTTATAACGAGAGGTGGAGGGAACGTAATGGAGCAAATCTACTCTAAAATAGAGGAGAGGATGAAGGATATAAGATATAAAATCGCGATAATAAGCGGAAAGGGAGGCGTGGGAAAGAGCTTCGTTGCGGCTTCGTTAGCAATATCGCTTGCTATGAAAGGAAAATCCGTCGGAATTCTGGATTCGGATATACATGGGCCCTCTATTTCTAAGATAGTCAAGGTGTTGAAAGGTCCTGAAGTTCACGGTGAATTGATAAGGCCAGCTGAAGGGCCTATGGGAGTGAAGGTGATGTCTGCTCAGTTCCTTTTGCCGAATACTGAAACTCCAATAGTATGGAGAGGTCCACTTAAAACCAGGTTGATTATGGAGTTTCTAACGAAAGTGGATTGGAATAACTTAGATTATCTGATAATAGATCTCCCTCCGGGAACTGGTGATGAAGCATTAACCATAGCACAGCTGATAAGGGATGCTACTGGCGCCATAATCGTTACAACGCCCTCAGATCTGGCTGGCTTCGTCGTAAAGAAGGCTATAATGTTCTGTAAAGAAATAGGTCTTCCCATTATTGGTATAGTGGAAAACATGTCGGAGTTTGTATGTCCAAAATGTGGCACTAAGTACTATATATTTGGGAAGGACATTGGACGGAGAATAGCTAAGGAGATGAACGTGCGCTATCTAGGCTCAATTCCATTAGATCCAAGGATAAACGAGTGTAATGATAAGGGAGAGATATTCGTCTTAAAGTTTCCGAAGAGCGATGCTTCTCGTAGGATAAACGAGATTACCGAGAAGGTAATAGAGATAGTCGAATCTTAGCTTAAGAAGGCCCTTATTTCATTTAATCGTCTTATCACGGGCACTCTGTACTTCCCATTAACTATTACATATTCCTTCTCACTTTTATTCTCTCTGTCTATTAGCATTGCCTTACACCCTGCTCTAATGGCAGCTCTCACATCATTTAATAAATCGCCTATAACTAGAGTTCTATGTGATGGTATATGTGCTTCCTCGAGCACCCTCACTATTTGTTCATATCTTATTGGTGTTATATCCCTACTTACCTTTACTGTAAAGTAATCCTCCATTGAAAATTTCCTTAAGATTTTCATCATTACCCTGCTACTCTGTAAAGTAACTAAGCTAAGCGTATACTTTTTGCTTAGTTCCTTAACGATTAACGGGGAATTATCAAGCACTACCGTATGCTCTATAGCCTTAAGTTCATAATCCTCAACAATTCTCGAGACTATGTTGTACTTTTCTGTTTTCCATATTTCCTCATATAAAGCGACTATGGAGCTCACTTCTCGTCCTAATTCCTTACTCAATCTGCTGTAGACCTCTCTCCAAGGTACAGGTATCTTAACTAAAGTTCCATCTAAATCGAATATTATATGGTAGATGCCATCTCTCTCACTAATATCTCTTGTTAGCATGAAATCCCCCTAAACCGCATGTGAGAAGGGAATTTAAGCATTATGCACCTTAGTTTATATGCATATGAACTTTCCATTAAATAAGATAATCGATCACTTAAGGAGTTTAAATGGGGTACTACTCGTTAAGAAATTAGATGATCAACATATAGGGAAACTACGTGAGTTGGAAAAGGAATATATGATGATAAAAACGAGACTTGGTGTTCCAGTAAATGAGGGTATGTTGAGATGCCTTTATATGCAATACGTACTGGCACTTCTGACCAATAGTCATTTCAAATGGCCCAAGGGTCCCTACGCCTTGATTTATATAGGTAATATCCTCGTTGGTGAAATAGATGAAAATGGCATTCGAATATTCAAGAGCAAAATATCTAAGGCATCTAAGCTTGGTGGAATAAGGCGAGTAGTGTTTCCCTCACTTAAACTGGAATTAAGTAGTCTTGGAATTAGCGTAACAATGGCATCTCCCTCCCCTCCATCACATGAGTATATCCTAAAGAACATATTCAAAGTAGACGCTGGTAATGTGAGTAAGGATCTCGGCACGGCTCTTATAGGCATTGATGATCCTTAAAGTGAGTTCGCGTCAAGTTAGTGAGCCCTTTAATTCAGACCCACGGGTTGATGTTAGAACGATAATGCTATAAATACTTGCCCTCAAAATATTCTAATTGATGAAGAAGCTGAATATAGGCTTTATAGGATGTGGAGGTATAGCAAGAACTCATGCAAATGCTTTGCGGAGTGATGAACGAATAAATTTCGTAGCCTTCTGCGATATAGTGCCTGAGAAGGCAAAACAATTTGCTTCAACATATGGTGGAAAGCCCTATACAGATTATAGGGAGATGTTAGAAAAGGAGAAGCTTGACGCGGTATTCATTTGCTTACCTCCGTTTGCGCATAAGGATGAAGTAATGCTTGCTGCTGAAAAAGGAATACACATATTTATAGAGAAGCCTATTGCCCTTGATATAAAGCTCGCTCGAGAAATGGTAAGGGCTGTTGAAAAGGCAGGCGTTAAAAGTCAAGTTGGATACCAGTTAAGATTTGCAGCCGGCATTGAGAGGGCAAAGAAATTAATAGAGAAAGGTGAAGTTGGGCAAATAGGTTTGGTCCTTGGAGAGTACTTATGCAGATTTATAAGGAAGGACTGGTGGATTGATAAAAGTAAGAGCGGTGGTCAGATAGTAGAACAGGCCACTCATCTCTATGACGCTATAAGGTGGCTGTGTGGTGACGTAGAGCGTGTATATGGCGAGATGAATAGGGTATTTTACACAGATGTACCCAATATGACCATAGAAGATGTGAGTAGCGTAGTTCTTCGTTTCAAATCTGGCGCCGTCGGTGCTATTGTAGCCTCTATAGGTGCTGTTCGCGACCAGTGGTGGTTTAGATGGAAGATCGTAGGTTGGCATGCGACATTGGAGAGCAAGGATCCTCATAGCCTTAGGATATATTGGAGTACGAAGGAGCACTTAGTAATAGAGGAGTATTCTGAGATCGGTAGGGATCCGATAAGGCTAGAGCATAATGACTTCATAAACGCAATACTCTATGATAAGGAGACTAGAACACCAATAAGCGAAGGAGCTAAAACCTTAGAATTAACGCTTGCGGCTATGAAAGCTATGGAGACACATACGGTTATCTCACTACCCCTTGAATGACCTTATTAATTGCCTTAACTTCTAAATTCTTTTAATCTCCTTAACATGGCTCTATAGTACTTGGTGGTTTTGACGTTATAGCATATGTAACCATAGTTACGCCTTCTACCTCTCTCGTTATGCGCCTACTTATCCTATCGAGCACCTCATAAGGTACTCTGACCCAATCGGCAGTCATAGCATCTACGCTTTCTACAATACGCACTATTACTATGTAACCTACATACCTCTCATCACCAAGTACGCCAACCCATTTATCATCTCCCACTACTGCGAATGCTTGCCATACCTTATCGTAAAGGCCTGCTCTCTTTAATTCCTCCTCCACTATCGCTGATGCTTCTCTTACGATACGTAACTTCTCCTCAGTTACCTCGCCAATTATCCTAACTGCGAGGCCAGGTCCTGGGAATGGATGTCTCTTTACTATTTCGTCAGGAATTCCTAATGCTCTTGCTATCTCCCTCACTTCGTCCTTATAGAAATACTTAAGTGGCTCCAGAAGCTTTAAGTTCATTCTCTCAGGTAACCCTCCGACGTTGTGATGGCTCTTTATTCTTGCTGCTCCGGCGCCAACTCTTCCGCTTTCTATAACGTCTGGATATATCGTTCCCTGAGCTAACCATTTTAAGTTAGGTATTTTCCTTGCTATCTCTTCAAATATCCTTATAAATTCTTCACCGATTATCTTTCTCTTCTCCTCAGGATCCGAGACTCCCTTTAACTTACTTAAAAAGCGTTCTTTTGCGTTTATGTGTATTAGATTAAGTCCCATGTTCCTTAACGTCTTTACTACGAACTCTGGCTCCCCTTTCCTTAAAAGTCCGTGATCAACGAAGACTGCTACTAGCCTATCTCCTATAGCTCTATGAACTAGCACAGCGGTAGTTGTAGAATCAACACCTCCGCTCACAGCGCATAGCACTCTTTCATTTGGTCCTACCTTCCTTCTTATATAACTTATAAGATCCGCTATGAGATCCTTTGGGTTCCACGAGGGAGTGCACTTACATATATCGAAGAGGAAGTTGCTGAGCATCTTTAAGCCATTCTTAGTATGAACTACTTCTGGATGGAATTGAACACCATATATTGGCTTGTATTTATGCTTAAACGCGGCAATAGGCGTTATCTCAGTGCTTGCTAACACTTTAAAATCGCCTGGAAGCTCGATTACAGAATCCCTATGACTCATCCATACTATCTCCTCCTCATTAAGTCCTTTAAATAGAGGATCTTCCGTATCATAAATCTTAAGGATTGCCTTGCCATACTCGCCAGTACTCTTTATCACCTTACCGCCAAGCATGTATGCTATAAGCTGATGGCCATAGCATATACCTAAAATTGGTATCCCGAGATCAAATATTCTTTTATCAACTTTAGGGGAATTATCTGTGTAAACACTACGAGGTCCGCCAGAAAGTATTATTCCCTTCGGTCTTAACTTAACTATCTCATCTATGCTTATCGTAAAGGGGCGAGTTTCTGAATAGACTTTAAGCTGCCTTATCCTCCTAGCTATTAGATGCGTATACTGCCCGCCGAAGTCTATTACTAGGACTATATCTCCTACTTTAACGTCCTCTTTCATATCTCAACATATCATAATAGAGTTAAGGCAGGCGATAAAACTTATTGAGACTTTTTCATCATATTGTGCATAGATAGTAGTTTTACGAAGGGGGATATAACATGAGTGTTAAAATACTTATCCTCTACTTCTCAAGGACTGGAAACACGGAAAAGATGGCAAAGGCAGTTGCTGAAGGAGCTAAAGAAATAGAAGGGGTAGACGTAGTGTTAAAGTCCATTCGTGAAGCAAGACCGCAGGACTTATTGGAAGCAGATGGTATAATAATAGGATCGCCAACGTATTACGGCACAATAGCAGGCCCTCTTAAGAAGTTCTTAGATGAAACAGTGAAGTATCATGGCTCCTTAGAGGGCAAAGTAGGAGGTGCGTTCTCTTCATGTGGAGCTATGGGAGGAGGTGCAGAAACAACAGTTCTAGATATAATTAAAGTAATGTTGATCCATGGCATGATAGTTCAGGGCAATCCTGAGGAACATCACTTCGGAGTCATCTCGATAGGAAGTCCAGATAAAGAGATATTGGAAGCGTGTAAGGAGCTAGGTAGACGAGTAGCACGATTAGCAAAGCAACTTAAGGGAGAGAAATAAGATCTTCTTTCTCGCCTCATTATCCCCTTATAACCCATATTGTGCGGGATTAAACTCTCGAACCTTAGCCGTATACTTACTTAATGCCTTATCTATGAATTCATCCCTTTCTGGGATCTTATGCAGAGCTTCTTTTAATTTGTTGAGATATTTAATTTCTGGAGTATCCAATCTGAGACGCCTTTCCTCATATGCTCTTTCTATTATTTCAAGAGCCTTGATTCCTGCCCTTATAGTCCTCCAATAGGTATCCTCTTTGTTCTTCACTATAGTCTTCGCTACATCCCATGCTACATCGGGGGATAGTATTAAAGCCTGTGGATCCTCGAATTTATCTGAGGATATCAGAAGATCTCTTAACGTGAATTCTCTTCCCATAGCTATCGCTGTGTTCATGAGCTTTACATCGTAATATAGCATTTCGAGAATTGCTTGTGGTGCTGATCCACTGAAAAGTTGTATGTTCTCTACTTGCTCATTTGACCACAAATCGCACACTGCAGCAACTATGTTACCGACTAAACTGCTATGTGCAACAGCGCTTGTCTTCCCTTCCATTGACATAGGATATCCCGTTATGAACTTTATCATTACGTTTTCATATGCACAATCCTTTCCAGGTCCTTTTGCTCCCTTCTCATAAGCCACTAATGTCCTAGACGCAGACATCGCTCTAATTACTGCGGCAAGAACATGAGATGCCCTCCTATGAACTTTTCCTCCTGCAAGAATCATTGCTGTATTTGCAAACCCACATGCAGTATCACCTCCTGGCACTACTTTATGTCTCTTAGCTATATTGACTATATCCTTCCAGAGACCATCCATATCTACTATCGCAAGGATGGCTAGCGAGAATATTATGCCCTCGAGGTCACCTCTTATGAACGCATAGTCGAATACTTCTTTACCTCCAATGGATTCAATAGAAATGACGTCAGCTCCGCTTCTACAGACAGCTTCGAATGTTTCCATCATTATGTTTCTTGCCTCATCATAGGTAACTTCTCTAAGCTTCCTTATATCCGCAGGTGTAACTCTTAGTGCTAATTTAATACCATATCGCGAATGATATCCTTCCATGATATCCTTCTGAAGGCTTACTATCTCCTCTGCAAGCTTAGGCCTAAGCGTTATAAAGTAGCTCAACTCAGTCTCTAACTGAAGCGATTTAACATTGAGATCCACAGCTCTTTCCAATATCTCCCTAGTTATCTTCTCGTATTCCTTTATGAGCTTCTTTTCATCATTTTCATAGCCTCTATATGGCCAATATTTTATCTCTGGTATGACTTCCCCATATCCAACTTTAAGACCCAGGCCGTATTCAAGTGGATATTTTGCCTTACCAAAAATAATCTCCTCAGGACTCCCATAGGCTAAATCATTATCAGTCATGTTCTAGACCCATTATTAAGTGATACGATTAGTAAATATAGTTTATAGTTTATGACAAGTATTCCTAAATTATCTATTAGGAGAGATCACTATGAACTATAGGGAGCGTTTTCAAGCATGGATGCACTATAAGGATGTTGATAAAGCTCCATTCTATGAGTGGCTAGGCTATTGGAACGAGACCGTTAACAGATGGAGAGCTGAAGGTTTACCCCCTGGAGTTGACATATTTGAGTACTTTGGTTTTGATAAAAGGGAGGGAATTCCTATAGATCTAGGTCCTATTCCTAGATTCGTTAGGAGAGCCATAGAGGAGAATGAGCGCTATGAAATATTCATTGATTGGAGCGGTATTAAAATGAAGAGGCTTAAGTGTTCTACATCAATGCCTCAATTCATAGAGTTTCCGGTTAAGAGTAGGCATGATTGGGAGTTGATGAAAGAGCGCTTTGATCCTAATGATATCAGGAGATTACCGCTAACATGGGGTGATGAGCTCTTCGACTACTACGCTAAGACTGAGAATGTAGTCTATTTATCACTAACTGGCTTCTTCGGATACGCTCGAAATCTAATGGGTTTAGAACGTCTACTAGTGGCCTTCTTTAAGGAACCTGATCTTGTAGCGGATATTATGGACTTTTGGTCGAAGTTCCTACTAAGAATTCTAGAGATAGTACTAAGTAAAGTAAAGCCTGATTATGTAACCATATGGGAGGATATGTGTTATAAAAATGGTCCTCTAATATCACCGAGATTGTTCGAAGAGTTCATGCTTCCCAATTACAAGAAGATAACTAACTTCATTCGAGGTAAGGGTATTGACATAATAATGGTCGATACTGACGGAAATCACGTTCCGATAACCGAGTTATTCCTTGAGGGTGGCGTTAACTGCCTTTACCCCCTTGAAGTAGCTGCTAATGTAGATGCTGTTAAACTCAGAGAAAACTTCGGAAGAAGACTTTTATTGATAGGTAATATCGATAAACGAGCACTAATTGCAGGCCCTAAGGCCATAGATAAAGAACTCGAGAGGATAAAGCCATTACTAGAGGAAGGAGGCTATATCATAAGTGTTGACCACTGTGTACCCGCAGATGTTCCCTTTAAGCATTATATGTACTATATAAGGCGCGTAAGGGAATTAATTGAAAATGTCTGAAAACAACTATGTCACTAGTACTAGACCGAAACACACTGGCCTCTCATCGTAGGATTTAAGGACCTTTAACTCGAAACCTGCATTTCTGACAGTGGCAAATACATCAATACCACAGGCCTCCATAGAGGGCCTCGCCATATGTGGCTTAAGACAATATCCCTCCTTTATATTACACTCTGGACATAGATTGCATGGCCCACACGCTAAACCAAACGCAGCATAATACCCTGAGAAAAATATGTACCTCTCAAGCTCGTATATTACCTTGTGAATATTTACTTCTTTTTCAAAACCACATTCCACGCACGGCCCGAATTTCACTAAAAGCGCTATTTCATATTCATTAATTATTTTGCGCATTTCATCAGGAGTAGGGCTATAAGGTGGGCATGTAAGTCTCTTTCCATACATACTACAGCCATATTTACATTTTAATCGGACCCAATTCCTTATGACTATTTGCTTCGTCTTAATTGGGACAGCATCTTCTGCTCCTAATTCGATAGCCTTTTCACGAAAGCGCTTAAGGTCTTTTTCTAACCTTTCTTTATCCATTCTCAAATACTCTGACATAATGCTCCCCTAGGCTGGTATGTACATGGATTAGCTTATAAATGTTTTAGGTTAAGAGGTGCTTTCCAAGTACTTCATTCTATCAATGGCATGAGTGTCCCTTACTAACCTAGCTGCGTTATAATAAGTGGCTATGGTAGCAAATATATCCAATAACCTCGCATAACGCGTCTTACTGCCCTTTATATATGGTCCTTTAACTAGAAGGAATACTTTCATTTCATCTTTGGATAATCCGCCATGTGCTGCCCTTAAAGTCCTGTACGTCATATCCCATTCCTCCCAAAAGTCCCAATTAGGTGCTGCGTTGACTACTAGATCTCCGCAGTTCTCTGCTCTAAATAAATTGAATACTTGAACTACCCCATCTGGATAAGGGCTTGTAATCGTTCTCCTTAACAACTCTTCCTCACTCATCCATGAAGGTACTAAGTCGTACTCCATTGGATCATCTCCTCTTATAACACGATACCTATACCTATTCGTAATAGCGTCATACTCTATCAATGCCTCACCTTGTTCTGAAATAACCATCACGGTCCTCTCATCTCGCTTTATAAACACGTGTTCTATGCCCTCCTCTTCGCTAAGGAGCTTAGGCAGATCTACGTTCCTTCCCTTAAGCCTATAGTTCCTTAACATTTTATAACTAGGTTTTGCTCTCCATCCTCTCTCAGGATGGGCAAAGTAAAGAAGTCCCATCCTTCGTCCATTAGACAGTGCTGCAGCATTACTTTCTTCACTAATTATGACGTCCGTTGAAGCAGGTTTGAATCCATAGTCTAGAAGGAGTATTGGGAGATCTAGATGATTTCTTACATCCGCTATACCATGGTCTGAAAATAGGAATACAAGATACTGTCCTTTTCCAAAGACATCATCTAACGAGTTAATTAATTTCGGAAAGTTCCTATCAACTTCTTTAATAAATGCCTGAACCTCATTGCTGTTCCTCCCATACATATGAGATATAGTATCTGAGGATATTGTGAAGAATAATAAACGAGGTCTTCTAGAATATACTATTTTACTTATGGTCTCTATAATTCTACTGATCATTTTAAGGGAGCCTACTTTTTCATAACTCTTAGCGAGTAAATCGTATACTACTTCATGTGAAGTCCTGATAAGTCTACCCATTGAGATGCTATCGCCTACTATGGTATCTATAATCCTCTCCTTAGCTTTCGGGCTTAAATCCATCTCTGGAGAGGCATTTAGCTTATAATGCATTACCATTCCTAGCTTTCTCGAAAAGTATCTCTCGCCTACCATATTTGTTTCTCCTGCAAAGAGTCCTGAAATTATACCTCCTTCTGCTGCTTCCGTTACTGTCGGGAAGCATGTTATTACATTATCTATCATCACTCCATTTTCGAAGAACTCTTCAATGTTTTTTAATTCTCCTTTACTATACATATTTACGAAGACATCTCCTGGTACGCAGTCAAGCCAGATAATTACTATAGGCACTCCACGCATGTTTAAGACCTTGCCGTAAGTAAGGTATTCCTCATTAGATTTTATACCTTTAGCATATACCAAGCCAAGAATAAAATAGATCGAGTACTTGGTAGAACACTATACTCTCCCTCCCTCTTTACGTATGAATTCCATTACTTCCTTCATATTTAAGGGACCCTCCATGGGTCCAAACCTTGTAACTTTTATTGCTCCGGCTGCATTCGCAAATTCTAGAACTTTTTCTAAGTCCCATCCTTTAAGGTATGCGACAATAAAGGCTCCATCAAATACATCGCCTGCACCCGTAGGATCAACTTCTTTTACCTTAAAGGCTTTAACCTCGACTAGTTTTCCCTCTTGTGTTAATGCTAGAGCTCCCCTGCTACCCATTTTTATAACGGCTATGTCTACTCCCTTCCTTACAAATTCCTCTGCAGCCTCTCTTGCCTTAAGCTTGCCAACAAAAGCCTCTATTTCATTTATACTAGGCATTATTATATTGCACTTTTGTAAGATAGGCTTGCATATATTCCTTATAGTAACTACATCTAGTAACTCAGGCCTTAAATTAGGATCAAAACTAACTATGACGCCCTTTCTATATGCTATATCTACGGCTTTGTAGCATGCCTTCCTGCAGTTCTCATTTATGGAAAGGGCAGAACCTGAGATGTGAATTACTCTTGCTTCCGATATGTAATCTGGATCTATATCTTCCTCCTTTAATTGCCCCGCTGCTGCATGCCTAAGATGGAAAATGAACTTCCTCTCACCTGTGCTATAATACATTACGAAGGCTGTTCCGGTCGTATATCCTGGCAGTACCTTAATCCTGGATACATCAACGCCATCTTCCCTTAATCTCCTTAATAGCATTTTACCAAAGTCATCATCTCCGACAACTCCTATGAAACCTGCGCTCTCCCCTAATCTTGCCACGGTATCAATGAATATTGCAGGTGCGCCGCTTGGAAAAGGCCCTAAATAGACTCCTGGTACATCATGTGGTACGTCTCTATCCCTTCTCATTATCTCCACTAATAACTCTCCTAATGAGATGACATTAGGCATCTTCTCACTGTAATTATATGGAATGCCTCTTAGTTTTTTAGATTACCAGCAAATTACCAATGTGCATATATTTGTCTTAAGTCAATGCTTACTTCATGTCATCGCTTATATACTCTATCGATATAACTATAGTTATATGAGGCATCAAGTAACTCAGCATATTACCATTAAATAGTCACGGGGTGTGCTATGTGAGCAATCGCTACCTCATATACATAGGTCCTGCAAAAATGCTGAAACCTGTCTCTGAGAAGTACTATAAAGAGGTTATTACATCTGGATCTAAGAATTTAACATTTCTAATAGTGACTAATACTCCTCTACGGAGGATAATTCCTCAGATAAGGGATATCGTTCTAAATAACATAGCCCTTGGGATTACAGTATATATTGTCTCCTACGGCGAATTTAACCAGATGCTTAATCATCTTAAGGAGTGTATACATAATAATGTGGATGAGATAACATCTATTGACATTTATGTAATTCGTGGCTATAAGGAGTACTCTGATAAGATCAAAAGTTTTCTAAAGGATCTTAATATTAGCTATAAGGAGGTGGTATTGTGAGTAAATTTTGACTTCGTAATTACTGTCGACAGAACTCTCATGACTAATCATCACGGTAGGGTCTTCCTTGGTTTCCTTACTACAAGTCCGGCAATAGGGATACCTGAGCGTCTCTGGATGTGGATATGTGCTCCTAAACCGAAGGTTGATAAAGAAGGTAGACCTTTAGAAGCTCCTTATGGGCTTAGGAAGATAGAGGCTGCATTGCTTGACGCGGGATTTAAGGCAGCAATAATAGATCCTGATTATCTAGATAAGCATCTCAAGACAGCGAAAGCTCTATTAATTGGCCATCATGACTTCTTCGCCTTTTGTGCTCCAAGCAATACTTGGTGGGCTGTCACAAAGAAAGAGCCTGTTAATAGGAAGTACTTTATAAAACTCATGGAATCTAAGCCTGTAAGACAATTCAAGAAAAGAGGAGGAAAGATTGTTGTAGGAGGACCTGCTGTATGGCAATGGCTCTTCGTTGAAGACCTATGGGAAAAATGGGGAGTCGATACGATAATTGATGGCGAGGGAGAGAAAGTAGTAGTCGAAATTGCAGAGAGAATACTCGAGGACAAACCATTACCTAAAATCATTTACGTATCTCCTCGTGATGCCCCCTCAATAGAGGAAATACCGACCATAAAGGGAGCTAGCGTAAATGGTCTAGTAGAAATAATGCGTGGTTGTCCTAGGGGATGTAAATTCTGTAGCGTTACCTTAAGACCATTACGCTTCATACCTTTAGAGAAGATACTAGAAGAAGTGAGAACTAACATAAGATTCGGCGTCAACCATATAATTCTTCATTCTGAAGATGTATTACTTTATGGGGCTAATGGTATAAGACCACGTGAAGCTCCCCTCTTAAAATTGCATGAGGCAATAATAAGCGAGGGAGTAAAATCGATGGGCTGGGCTCATGTAAGTCTTGCTGCTGTAGTCTATGCTCAGAGAAATGGTCGTATAATATCAAAACTTACTGAGTTAATATACTCTAAGATGGATCAGAACGATCTTGGAGTACAGACGGGAATAGAAACTGGTTCGCCTAGACTAGCTAGATTGATAATGCCTGCTAAGGCAGCCCCATACAAACCTGAAGAATGGCCCGATATAGTTGAAGAAGCATTTTCAATACTTGCTGATAACAATATATTACCAGCTGCAACCATAATTCTGAACATACCTGAAGAAACTCCTGATGATGTAGCTAAAACTGCCGAGCTCATAGATAGGCTTAAGGATTACCCAAGCCTCATAGTGCCAATGTATTTCGTGCCTTTAGGAGTGCTCAAGAATAAGAAGGAGTTATTAAACTTTAGGATAAAAGCTGAACATATAGAGGTAATGTGGAAATGTCTTGAGCATTCACTTCGTTGGGCCCCTAAGCTAATAGACACATACCTTTCAAGAAATCCATTAGTAAGAATAGGACTAAAGGCATTTCTAGAAATAGTCAAACTCAAGAAGAGGAGCTTAGAAAGTAAGGTAAAACAAATCATTAAGGAAGCTGCAAAGGGTCAATATGAACATGTAGTTTCCTCTAATACTTCGTAATTAATTCATAAGGTTATTACTAATATCCCTCAGAACGTCCTTAATATTGCCCTCGGTGTATGTAATTTTAACTTTAATCTTTCATACTCAAGTCTAGCTAGCAGAAAGCTTAATGCAGCCTCAGCTCCCTGATTGTAATTCAGCCCGTTAGGCGTTATTCCATCATAACAACCTCCACTCTCCTTATCGTAAATACTCCTCCTTATTGAATTCCTACCAAGATACCATTCCATAGCGATTCTAGCGATTTTGAGATATCTCTCATCTTTAGCGACTTTAAATCCACTTAATGCAGTCTCAACCATAGCTCCTGCCTCTACTGGTTGCTGATCATAAAGTGCTCTAGGCCCACCTCTCCTATACCATCCTCTATTGCCTATCGGCCAGAAAATTCCATCCACTATTGTTATCTTACTTAAGAACTCGAAACTTTCCCTCGCTACCTCCAAAAACCTTAACTCCTTGGTCACATCGTATGCTAAGAAGAGGGCCTGAGGTAACCTAGCATTCTCATATGCAACTATATCTTCAAACCATCTCCAGGAGCTGTCAGCAACACTATCGTATAATTCTACAAGCCTCCAGGCAAGTCTTTCTATGTACTCTGCTATTCTTGAATCGTGGGTTATCTGATAATACTCGTATAGCCCTATTATAGTTATCGCCATTCCTCTTGGTGATTTTAAACTGTCTATAGGCTTGAGTGAGGTTTCTAACAACTCCTTAGCGGCTAGTTTTAGCTTCTCAGGCATCTTAGAGGCAAAAAGTGAAGCACATCCCCATATGGCTCTTCCATAGCAATCCTCGCTTACATCCCATCTATGTTGCCTATCATAACTGAGCTTATTGTAAAATAGCCCATCATCCCTATGCATGTAACAAAGGAAACTTAAGTACGTTCTGGCTAATCGCTTCGCAATTTCTGAAGGGCGTAGATCGTAGTATTTAGCCACTACGACTAAGGCTCTTGCATTATCATCTGTGGAGTATCCTTCCTTCCTATCCGGTACGAAGTACTTAGCATGCTGGAGAAGTCCTGTATCATCGGTGAATTCCTTAAGATACTTTAGTGTAAGTGGGGGCAACATATTCTCCCACCTCCTTATACTTATGCTCTTCAACTACGCTCGCTAGTAGATTAAGGAATCTAAGCGAAACGTACTCCCACCTAAGCTTAAGTCCATACCTTAACGCATTAGCCTCGATCTTCTTCCTCAGCTCTGGATTCATTGCTATACTTACTATCGCGTTCGCTATAGACTTGGGATCCTTAAACTTACAAAGTAAGCCTCTTCCATTAGCCAGCATTTCTCTTGCGTAAATGAATGGTGTTGAAACAGTGACTTTTCCATAACCTAGAGCATATGAAAGTGCTCCACTAGAGACCTGAATCTCGTTCACATAAGGCAATAGCACAACATCACATGCCACTATATATTTAACGTAATCCTCCTTTGTTAGAAATCTATCCACAAATATGACCTTATCTTCTAAACCTAATTTTGAGACGAGTTTCCTTAACTTCTTACGATAAACTCTTTTCATCCTGAGCTTAGGATGAACTTCTCCTACGACCATATAGATTGCATTATCTACGTACTTTATGATATCCTTCATAGCCCTTATGCCGTATTCTATGCCCTTATCGGGACTCAATAGTCCTATTGTTAATATTGCGAACTTCCCCGAGATTCCTAATTTCCTCCTAAGGGAATCCCTATCCCCGACGTAAATAGACCTCACACCATGCGGAATCACGTGGATTCGCTTTCTCCCATCTATGTTATAGTACTTCATTAGCAAATTCAGCGAATTTCTGCTCATTACTGTTATCGCATTACTTAATTTCATTACCTGCTCCGTAACCCTTTTTGCTATATCATCGGGTGGATTTATCACGGTATGCAATGTGGTTATGACAGGTACGTCTACCTCATTGAGAAACTCTATTAAATAACTTCCCCACTTACCTCCAAATATACCATATTCATGTTGTATCATTACCGCATCAAAGTTAACAGTATTCACATATCTAGCCGCTTCTACGTAATCATTTAACTTATTACGTCTAATTACAAATTCCACTTCCTCAGGATATCTCATTCTCCTCTCAATACCTTGATTTACCGCAATTATACTTACGTCTACACCTAACTTAGTTAGAGCTCGAGCAAGCTCGCTGGAGTACTCCGCTATCCCACATTTTTCTGGGGTATACGTGCTAAGTATGCATATATGCATGTTCAAATCACCTCCATATGCTATAAGGTCAGTATCCCTATTCCCAGTGAGCTTGAATTTGATGAGGGATGATAAGCCTAAGCGTTTTTTGACCCTTAGAGTTAAGAGGGGCGCTTTAATAAACTTTTCGGTATTTAATGCACATAAGACTAAGTCTTCGCTGTGGTGAGGATAAAACATATTACCCTACTTAATAATTATATTTGTGCAGGATGACGACAGGTGACGGCACTGAATAAGTGATGACGTTGTCGCCCAAGCTGACGCATTCTTCCTATACCTAGAAAAGTTTCAGATCTAAGAACCCTAATAGAAACTCGTCTTATCCTCTCACAACTTGTATTTCCTCATATTTCCTTTTTAGCTCGCTTTCTCTTCCTTCTTCTCCTCTTCTTTTTCCTCCTTTATTTCCTTTTCCAGTTCTTTGAGTTCCTTTTCTAACTCCTTTTCTAACTCTTCTATAGGCTTCGGAGGAGGCGTTGTAGCTAATGTATATCCAATCCATGCAATTATACCGAATATCCCTGCTATTGCTAAGAACCCTGTTAGCTTAAGTACAAAGATGTCAACAGGCATGTTGAAGACGTATAGCTCTGGGGGGCTAAATACAAGCCATCCATAGACTAGTATTACCACTACCGAGACTACTAATATGATCAGACCTATTACTTGATCCTTACTCATGTCCCTCACCTTACTCTGCAAGTTACACTATCATAAGTTACCTTAAGGCTTATATATCGATTACCATGAATATAGATCAGCTCATTAACTTTTAGGCCATTTCTAAGAATAGCACCATCATAGTAAAGCGGTCTTCCTCTCGTTTAGCTCTATCGATAGTTCAAGATGTTGATATGTGTACGCAATGAATAAGGAGTTGATAACTAGGTAAAGACCTAACGTTACGCATTAGACTTAAAACCTTTAGCTTGTAGTAATGTTTATAAACTTTTAAGTATGACTAAGATATTACCTGAGGGTCTATATGAGTGGCAAATATAAATTGATTATAGGCAAGTTAATGACACTCATACTGATAGCAACTATAATGTTAAACGTTATAATATTATGTACAAGCACATTAGCGCAGGAAGTACCACGTGGCCCTTGGGTTGACGAAGTCATATTCAGCTTAGAGGAAGATCCAGCAAAGGCTCTCGATATGTTAAAGAAGAACGAGATTCAAGCATACTTCACAGATATCGCCGATCCTGAACTATTTAAGGAGATTAAGCAATCGCCAGAGCTCAAATACGTTCTCTCTTATGGATCCTACTTTGAACTTACGTTTAACCCAGTAGGTCCAGAGTTCAAAACAGGCGAGCTTAACCCATTCTCTGATCCGAAGATTAGGGAAGCCATGAACTACTTAATAGACAGGGAATATATAGCTAAGGAGATAATGGGAGGACTGGCTGTCCCCAAGTTCACATGCTTAACGCCAAACTTCCCAGATTACGCTAGATATGCTGACACGATAATGCAGATAGAGGACGCCTACAAATATGACTTCGAGAAAGCAAAGGCAATAATAACCGAGGAGATGCAGAAGCTTGGAGCTGAACTAAAGGATGGCAAGTGGTACTACAAGGGCAAGCCAGTTACGATAAAGTTCCTGATAAGGACTGAGGACAAGAGAAGGGAAATAGGCGACTACGTAGCTGCACAACTTGAGAAGGTAGGCTTTACAGTCGAGAGGATGTATAAGACATCAAAGGAGGCAGCTCCATTATGGTTGTTCGGTGATCCTGCTGAGGGTCAGTGGCATATATACACAGGTGGATGGATAACGACTATGGTTTTAAGAGATGAGGCAGATAACTTCGACTTCTTCTATACCCCAAGAGGACTTCCAGTTCCATTATGGCAGGCATATAAGCCATCTCCAGAGTTTGATGATGTAGCTAGGAGACTAGCTACTCGTGACTTCACAAGCATGGAGGAGAGAAACGAGCTAATGAAGAAAGCACTTTGGCTAGCTATGAAGGACTCAGTAAGAGTCTGGCTAGTACACCTTGTGAGCCCATGGGTATGCAGGAAGGAAGTAGACATTGCATACGATTTAGCGGGAGGCTTCCCAGGATGCAGATTATGGCCTTACACCATTAGGTACGAGGGTAAAGTTGGCGGTACCTTAAGAATTGCTTCTTCAAGCCTCCTGGTTCAGCCATGGAACCCATTAGGTGGTAGTGACTGGATATACGATCAAATGATTATACGTGCTACTTCAGATCCAGCAGTAATGCCAGATCCATACACAGGACTCTACTGGCCAAATCGTGTCAAGAAAGCTGAGGTTTATGTAGTGAGAGGATTACCTGTCACTAAGACATTAGACTGGGTAACGCTCAGGTTCGTAGACAAGATAGAAGTCCCTACTGATGCGTGGTATGGATGGGATGCTAAGGAGAAGAAGATAGTCACAGCACCTCCAGGAACTACGGCTAAGGCCAAGGTAGTAGTATACTATGAGGATGACCTCTTCAAGAAGGTTAAGTGGCACGATGGTAGCCCATTGACGATAGGCGATATAATATTCGCATTCATCCTTACGTTCGATAGAGCAGATCCTGCCAGCCCAGTATACGATGAGGCATACGTATCGACCTTTGAAGCATTCAGGCAGATGTTCAAGGGATTCAGAATAATAAGTGAGGATCCCTTGATAATTGAGTATTACACTGATGAATGGTATCTTGATGCTGAGTGGATCGCCGCGAGTGCAGCAAGTGCCTTCTGGCCAGAGGCTACATATGGCCCCACTCCATGGCATATGATTGCTATTGGATGGCTCGCTGAGGCAGAGAAGAAATTAGCGTTTACATCCGATAAGGCTGAGGCGTTAAAGGTAGAGTGGATGAACTACATAGCTGGCCCCTCTATAGAGATACTTAAGGAAATGCTTGATAAGGCAATAGAGACCGCATTCATACCCTACGAAGAGGTACTTGGAAAGTACATCACTAAAGAAGAAGCTAAGATGAGATATGAGAACTTAAAGAAGTGGTTTGAAGAGAAGGGCCACTTCTGGGTTGGCATGGGACCATTCTACCTCGATAGAGTGGACGTAACAGCAAAAGCCGTAATCATAAAGGCGTTCAGAGAGTATCCAGATCCTGCTGACAAATGGGCAAGGTTTAGTACGCCAATGATACCTGAAGTTAAAGTATCTGGGCCTTCAACAGTAGTACAGGTAATGCCAGCTAGGTTTAAGGTCGAAATAACATTCGGAGGCGAACCTTATAGAGTCGCTGACATTGAGTACGTAAAGTACATAATAAAGCATCCTGGAGGAATGATAGTTGGTGAAGCTATTCCTGTAAAGGACGGTGAGTGGGAGGTAGCATTATCTGCTAAGGAGACGTCGTTGTTAGTAACTGGAACAGGCGAAATGACTGTAATAGCAGTGTCAAAGCTTGTAGCCATTCCAGCCTCTGCTAAGGCTACATTCACTATTCTGAGCTTCGAAGAGTACCTCGGCAATGAGCTCGCTAAAGTTAGAGCTGAAACTGCTGCAGCCATCTCAGAATTACAAGGAAGAATTTCAAGCCTAGAGAGTGAGTTAAGTGATATGAGGGCATCTATTGAGTCTCTAAATGCAGCGCTAAGGACAGCAACCATAATAGCTGTGGTTGGTGTGGTAATAGCAATAGTGTCAACAGCATTAGCAATATATGCAAGAAAGGCAAGAGCATCTGGATGAGACAGCTATAATTAGGCTTATATTTATTTTTATTCTAATCCTTATTAAAAAGAAAAATTTTTAAACTAAAACAATCTCGCTAAAATAGTATGATAGGTATGAGGAGTGAGCTATTAAACTTCGTAAAATTCGTCATAAAGAGGGGTATTGCTCTCTTCATAACTGTAGTCATAGCTACCTACATAACAATACTTATTGCGAATATGGGCGGTTATGTAGACGAAATAATTAAGTCGGAGACTCTTCTCAGAATAGCTCAAAGCGTGAGACAGAATCCAGCCTATAAGTCTCTCAATCAAACTATGCTACAGAGGATCATACAAGAACAATACGAGAATGAGTTAAAACGTTTAGGTTTAGATAAGCCTTTCATGTACCGTAGCTTCTTATATCTAAAGGATGCCTTAACATTGGAACTCGGTAGGGCTCTTTATTTAACTAGTGACAGCGGCTCTAAAAGCGTTAGGCTAATAATACTAGAGCGATTACCTGCTACTATCCTCCTCTTCACTACGATACAGCTAGTTCTCTTCTTCTCAAGTCTCTTTATGGGTCTCTATCTCTCTAGACATTATGGAAGTAAGCTCGATAAAGCTATAATCGCTTTATCCCCTCTCTCATCGATGCCAGGATGGTTCTACGGTATTTTCCTCATAATAATATTTGCTTCAATTCTTAGGCTATTACCTTATGGTGGACTAGTCGACATACCTCCTCCTCAAGATCCTCTTAGGTATGCCCTGAGCGTCCTAAAGCACATGATATTGCCATCCCTCTCGTGGTTTATCGCATACTTCGCCGTTGAAACGTATGTAAGGCGTACTTTCTTCCTAATGTTCTCAAGCGAGGATTATGTTGAATTAGCAAGAGCAAAGGGCCTTCCGCCAAGACTGATAGAGCGAAGGTATATACTTAAGCCGACTTTACCGCCAATAATAACCAGCCTAGCGCTTACGCTAATAAGTTCCTGGATGGGAGCGATAATAACAGAGAGAGTATTCAATTGGCCAGGATTAGGCACCCTACTCTATACTGCCATAGCTAGTATGGATTCTCCAGTAGTAGTTGGCATAGTAGTGCTTTACGCATATCTTCTTGCAATAACGGTTTTTGTTCTAGATATAGTATATGCCATAATTGATCCAAGAATACGCATTGGAGGTGGGTACTCATGATGCAACGCATAAAAGGCTTCTTAGGTGAAATTCTAACATACAAGTCGGCTTTGGTAGGTTTGATTATAATATTCTCCCTAGTAGCTCTTTCAATATACACTATCGCTACTATTCCTTATGAGAAGGCTACGAAACTTTGGAATGCAGGGGAAACTATATGGCTAGAGAATCCTAGAAATGCTATGCCTAAGTGGGTCAACTTATTCCTATCCAAGAAGTTACCTGAGACCATAATTATCAACTCAGAGAAGGATCAACGTGGTGTCACGAAAATTGTAATTCCAGTAACGGAGCGTATAAGTAGGATTCGAATTGAACTCTCGTTTAAATATGAGTATGATGATTTCCCAAGCGAGATAAATCTGTTCTTTAATGTAAGATACAACAAAACGCCTCCTCATATTGCCATCTACTGGGTAAAGCCTAACGGAGAGAAGTTTAAGCTTAAGGAGTTATACGTTAAGCGTTCAGGCGCGTATTACATATCAATTGATGAGGAACTATCAAAAGAGCTACATACGTACTTGAGCGAAAAAGTTGGTAAGGAAATAGAGTACGCGATTTCTCCTGAAATAGCCCTATTTGCGGTTGAAGATGAGACTATTGTACATAGAGATACTGTTAAGCCTTTAAAGGGTAGATATAAGGTCATCATTGATGGCATACTGTTTGGTAACAACTCAAACTTAGATGTTAAGCTTGTAGTTTACGGTAAGGTATACGGAATTGCAGGAACCGACCACTTAAGAAGGGATCTAAGTATTGCTCTTCTCTGGGGTACTCCAATTGCCTTATCCTTCGGAGTCATAGCCTCTGTTGTCACAGCATTATTACAGATGGTCATTGCCGCCATAAGTGCATGGTATGGTAGCGTTACTGATTTCTTCATACAGAGGCTAACAGAGATATTCATGGTGCTTCCATTCCTTCCAATACTTATGATGATATCATATTTCTACAAGATCAACATATGGGTTCTCCTCTTAGTAGTTATAGCCTTAAGCATATTCGGAGCTGGCATTAAGAACTACAGAGCCATGTTCTTACAGATTAAGGAGTTCCCATATGTCGAGGCTGCAAGAGCTTATGGTGCAAGCAATTTAAGAATAGTCTTCCGTTATCTAATACCAAAGGTACTCCCAACAATAATACCCTCCATAGTCTATTCTGTTCCAAGCTTCGTGTTTCTTGAAGCAGCCCTAGCCCTTTTAGGACTAGGTGATCCTCTTGCACCAACTTGGGGTAAAGTACTTGATGATGCTCTTGAAAACGGTGCCCTTTATAAGGGCTATTACTATTGGGTCCTTGAGCCCTCCTTCCTATTAGTACTCACAGCCTTTGGTTTCGCTATGTTAGGTTTCGCCTTAGACAAGATATTTAATCCTAGGTTGAGGGAGATGTGAAATGGGCTCGGTGCTATTGGACGTTAGGGACCTTTACCTATACTACAGCACGAGAAAGGGAGTAGTAAGAGCTGTCGATGGAGTTTCCTTTACTATAAATCGTAAGGAGACCCTAGCGCTAATTGGAGAATCTGGCTGTGGTAAGAGCTCCCTAGCTAAGGCTTTACTTCGTCTTCTTCCAAGGAACGTACATACATTCAAGGGGCATATCTACTTCAATGGAGAGGACATAATGAAACTAAGCGAAAGTGAGTTCAGTAAGCGCATAAGATGGGTAAAAATCTCAATGGTAACACAAGCCGCTCTAAACTCCTTAAATCCCGTTATTAAGGTAGGCGAGCAGATAGCAGAGCCTTTAATAATACATAAGGGCATTCCTAAAGAAGAGGCATTGAAGAAAGCTGAGGAAGCTCTCTCATTAGTCGGTATTTCAAGAGTGTTTGCCAATAGGTACCCTTTTGAGCTAAGTGGAGGGATGAGACAGCGCGTAATAATAGCAATGGCGCTAGTGACAAACCCCGATCTTGTAATCTTAGATGAGCCTACCTCAGCTCTTGACGTTCTAACGCAGGCGAATATAATGAACTTACTTAAGAAGATAAAGCGTGAGGTCGACATAAGCTTTCTCTTTATAACGCATGATATCTCACTCTCAAGTGAATTGGCGGATAAGGTCGCTGTAATGTATGCGGGGCAAATCGTTGAGTTTAATGACGCGGAGGAGTTTTATGAATCACCATTGCATCCATACTCAAACATGCTTCTAGCTAGCGTTCCTACATTAAGAACTGATAAAAAGCTTGCTTTCATTCCAGGATCTCCTCCAAGTCTAATAGATCCGCCTAAAGGCTGCAGGTTTAGACCTAGGTGTCCTCATAAATTTAAGAAATGCTATGAGGAACCTCCTCTAGTAGATCTAGGCAATGGACGTTACGTTAAATGCTGGCTATATGCTGGAGGTGGATAGAGAATGGAAGATAATGTACTCCTATCAGTCAGGAACTTATGTAAGTGGTTTTATCTGAGGAAGGGATTATTCAAAAGCATGGGCTATGTTAGAGCAGTAGACGGCGTGAGCTTTGACTTACAAAGGGGAGAGGCTATTGCTATAGTTGGGGAGAGTGGTTGTGGAAAAACCACGTTGGGGAAGACTATCCTTAGGCTTTACAAGCCCACTAGCGGTAGTATAATCTTCGAGGGTAGAGATGTTACAAACTTAGAAGGTAAGGAGTTAATGTGGTACCGTAGGGAAACCGGTTATGTTCAGCAGGATCCCTTTGGCGCCCTCCCTCCATTTATGACTGTGAAGAAAATACTAGAAGAACCACTTATAATACATAA
>Ga0180300_10000024_pt1 | contig 52422 bp, 56 predicted proteins | sample GuaBasSediGuay15_FD_121798 | JGI IMG/M metagenome (GOLD analysis project Ga0180300, IMG submission 121798) | Subseafloor sediment microbial communities from Guaymas Basin, Gulf of California, Mexico - Guay15, Core 4569-2, 21-24 cm | ecosystem: Environmental > Aquatic > Marine > Hydrothermal...
AGTTCTTTACAGAAGAATAAAAGAAATAAAAAACCCTTTTTTTATTTGTGTAGTTTTCGGCTCTTATGCTAAAGGAACGGCAAGAAAAGGTTCTGACTTAGATTTGTGCGTGATTACAAATGAAGAAAAAGTTGATAGGGAAATTAACACAATCTTAGATATAACACCATTTGAGATCCACTATCTCAAGTTTAGTTCTGATGAATTTATTAAAATGCTAAAAACAACAGAGTTTAATGTAGGAAAAGGGATAGTTAAAAATAAGATTATATTAAAAGGAATAGAAGAGTTTTATGAGTTGATAAACTATGTTAAGTAAAAAGAGGATAAAAGAAGCTGAAAGAAATTTTAAGAGCTACTTAACAGAAGGATTGATAAAGAAGAAGAAATGTCTTTCAATATGGAATGCATGAAGAAATAAAAGAATCAAAAGCCAAAACTCTTTTAAAAGAGCAATAGAATTTTGCAATGAGATTATGAAACTATTAGAATAGGTTATTAAATTTTATCTATATAACGAAAAGTATTAAAAATGCGACGATAAGAAATATACAGGTTGCTATTGCGGTAAGGTTTGATGCGTATTCTGCATCCCAATTAAATTCTATTGCTAGTGATGTGTTAATTAATGCTGGAGGTGTTGAAGCAAGTAAAAGAAAAATGGCTTTTTCAAGAATGCTAAATTGAGTGAACTGCAAAAAGAAAAAAGCAATAATTGGTGAAAACAGAAATTTGAACAAAAGTCCTGTCAAAATAGTTCTATTTATTTTTTTGAATGATAAGGTTAGACCTATAAGGAATACAGCAAGATATACGGCTGTTTCTGAAAATATATACAAAGACTTCGGAATTTGAAATGCTTGCACAAAATGAAATCTTGAAAGCAGAAGGGCTATGGAAAATGAGTATACTAGCGGGGTTTTTATGACTTTCAGAATGGCGAACTTCTTTGTGCTTAAAAAGCAGTTTGCAAGAAAAACACCCAATGAATAATGGATTATTCCACCGATAACTGCAGTTAGAGAAGCTATTGCCAAACCTTTTGATCCAAAGAATAAATAAGCAAACGGAATTCCTATATAACCTGTATTTCCATAAACAGAGCAGATGAAAAGAGATGCGCGGATTTTGTTTTCTGCATTATGTTTCTTTGATATTAGTATAAAAGTAAAAAGGCTAAGAATAGTAAAAAAGCATATAATAAAAATCGCGTATCCTGTAAGTTTAATTTCTTTGTGTTTTAGTAAGGACAGAAATATAAACAACGGAAGTCCAAAATAGATTAGATATTTAGTAAGAAAAGTTTTCAGTTTATCTTTATGCGCTCTATTTGGGTAAATCCTTTCTAGCAGAATCCCGATCAGGATTGCTAAAGCAAGGAAGATAAGCGTTATTGTTTTATCCATTTGTTTCCTGTCTCTTTCTTTCTTTAAAAAATGTTGCTGTAGCGCTGAGAACAAATGAAAATCTTTTTATAAAAAGAACATACTCTGATTATTATGTTTGAAAATATAGATTTAAAAGACGGTTTAGAAAAAATCATTGAGCTATTTGGAGTACGTTTGCCAGAACGTGTTAATAAGCTAAATGACGAGGACTTTGATGTTGTTCTTGAAGAAAAAGAGGGATTGCTTATTGCAAGATTAAATTATTTTGGATTTATTGGACGTGTCTTGAAACGCGGTAATAAAAACAGATATGCTGTTCAAAGAATAGAAGGACCAAATCTTCGTTATCTTGTAGGTAAACGGGAGGGACTTTTAATTAACGAAGGAAATAGAACAAAAGAAGAAGCTGAAAAAACCAAGCTAATTCTTAAAAAAGGATTGTTTTATGGTTGTAAAGATTTTACAGATAAAATAAGAAAAGCAGTGGATCTATGCTATAGAGGATCACTTCATCCACAATCACTTGTCTGGCTTGTTGATAGATTAGTGACGGGAAATGGCTTTTTTTCTTTGGAAAAGCAAGATACAGAATTAAAGCCCGCTTCCAGAGTAGAGATTAATTTTGGAGAAAAAGGTAGATATGAGTTTGAAATCTATGTATCTTACAATGCAGATCCTCCTTTTTATAAAGTTGAATATTCATTGAATGCTGGAACTGGCAGAGAACAGAAAAAAGAGTTTTTCTGGCCTTGGCGCTTTATTAAGCAGCAATCAGATGGATGTTGATTTTTCTCTTTTTAAAATAGGTTCCTTTTATATTCCAGTGTTTTTCTTCTCTTTTGTTAATAGGATGTACTTCTGGTCCTCTTACAATAATGAAGAGTCCTTTTGTGAAATATTTCGATAATGCATTTCGTATTATTTTTATTAGTTTTCTGCATTCTCTCTCTTTTAATCTTATTTCTCTTTTTCCAGATTCAAAAATCGCAGCAAGTTTTGGAAATTCATTTCTGAAAGATTCCATATCAGAAAGCATGGCCTCAGCAGAAACGATTCGTTTGATCCGCTTTGTTTTTTCTATTGCTTCTTTTATCGTTGAAATGATTTTAATTATCAAATCCCTGTATTCATACAATTCTTTTACTCTTTCCCATGCATTAGACCGCTCTATGTCCTTTAATTCGTCCTGCAACAATTTAAAATCTAAAGAATAGATTTTCTTTATCTCTTCAAGAACTGATATAAACCCGCGATGTTTTTCTGCTAAAAGAATTTTTTCTTCTTTCGAAATCGCTTTAGAAAGTTTTCTTGATATTTTTCTTATTTTCAGTGAAATCCGCTCTATTTCCGAGAGTGCTTTTGATGTTGCAGATGAAAGTCTGATTTTTCCTTTTGTAAGTTTCTTAGAATAGCGAAGTATCAATTGGGGACTTATTGTTTTGTACTCCTCTATATATTTATCTGTCAAAATTAAAAGCGCTCTAAAATAATCTAAAAGTTCTGAGAAATATGCAACAATCTTATCGATCTTATTAATCATTTTTTTGCGTAGAAGTAGAAAATCATAAACATTTTTAAATGTTCTTCAAATAGTTGCACTATGGTGCTTGATAAACTAGGTGAGGGGCTAAAAGCAACGCTTAGAAAGATCGCAAAGGCATTTAAAGTAGATGATACTCTTATAAATGAACTCGTGCGCGACATTCAGAGAGCACTGATTCAAGCAGATGCAAATGTTAAGCTGGTTTTTGAATTAAGCGAAAAGATAAAGCAGAGAGCTTTGAAAGAAAAACCTCCTACTGGTTTAACAAAAAAAGAACATTTGATAAACATCGTATATGAAGAATTAACAAATTTTCTTGGAAAAGAGTCTAAAGAGATCAAGATTACTGAAAAGCCTTTTAAGATTATGCTGGTTGGTCTGTTTGGTAGCGGTAAAACGACGACTATTGCAAAGCTGTCTAAGTACTTTATGAAAAGAGGCTACAAAGTCGCAACTCTTGGCTTAGATGTGCATAGACCTGCAGCACCAGAGCAATTAGAACAGCTGAGCAAACAGATTAATGTAAAATGCTTTATTGATAAAGAAGAGAAAGACCCAATAAAGATATATAAAAAATTTGAAAATGAGCTTAACCAGTTTGATATTGTGATTATAGACACTGCAGGGAGAGATAAGCTTTCTGCTGATTTAATGAAAGAAATAAAAAATCTTTATGATGTTGTAAAGCCGCATGAGGTTTTTCTTGTTATTGCTGCTGATATTGGCCAAGCAGCTTATGAACAGGCAAAAGCATTTCACGAACAAACTCCTTTGACTGGCGTCATTGTAACGAGGCTTGATGGCACTGCAAAAGGTGGCGGTGCTTTAACTGCTTGTGCAGCTACAGGAGCAAAGATTGTTTTCATTGGAACTGGAGAAAAAATCGATGATATTGAATTATTTAATCCAAAAGGTTTTGTTGGTAGATTGCTTGGAATGGGCGACATTGAAGCATTGCTTGAAAAGGCTAAGGAAGCAATAAGCGAAGAAAAAGCAAAAAATCTCGGCGAAAAGTTGTTGAGCGGAGAATTCAGTTTAAAGGATTTGTATGACCAAATGATGGCTCTAAGAAAGATGGGTCCATTAACAAAGCTTATTCAAATGATTCCTGGTTTCGGGCAATTACAGTTGCCAAAAGAACTGATTCAAGTGCAGGAAGAAAAACTGAAGAAATGGAAGATCGCAATGGATAGTATGACAAAAGAGGAACTCGAGAATCCTGAGGTTATCGATCAAAGCAGAATTAAGAGGATAAGCAGAGGAAGCGGGATTGATGAGAAAGATATAAGAGAATTGATTAAACATTACAAACTTGCCAAAAAATTGATGAAACGATTCAAAGGTAAAGAAGGAATGAAAAAATTAATGAAGCGCTTTGGTGGAAAACTTCCTCCTGGATTTGGATTTTAGAATTTCTCTATTTCTCTTTGAGAATTATTATGTTTCCCCTTCCTTTCTTGATTTTTTGAACAAGTCCTTTATGCTCCATTTCAGTTATTAGCAAACTCGCTTTTGCTTCAGAAAGAAAAAGATGTTGCCTTATTGTTTTTTGTGTTGTCCTTCCACCTTCTTTTTTAATAAACTCAATCACTTTTTCTATGTCGGTTTTTTCGAATGGTTTTCTCTTCTTTTTCTTTTTGTAAAAAATGATAAGCGCTACCAATAGGACGCATGCAACACATGCTATTACGAGAACGATTGGAATGATGTTTGTTTTCTTTCCAATGATTTCGCTGACGTCTATTTCTTCTTCAAGGATTTCTTCTTCTGGGATGAGATTGGGAAAAAGAATAAGATCGATATTGTAGGTTCCTGAATATTCAATTTCAATCGTTTCAATGGTATACGCTTCAGTTATATTGTATGATACAACCTTTGCTTCAATTTTATACGAACCTAAAGGAAGCTCAAATGAATATTCTCCGTTAACTGCAACAATGGTTTGCTTTGGCGTTGAATTTACTGTAACTATCGCATTCTTTACTTTGTTCAGCTCGAGATCATAAATAGTTCCTTTTATAATAGCTGTGCTTGGTTCGTTTTGTTGAGCGTGGCTCAATAATGGCATGCATCCAACAAGAATTAAAATAAAAGCAAAAATAAGCATGAACTTCCATTTGTTAAAATTTAAGTTTCCTAAAGCTTTACGCTGGAAAATTTTAATGATTTGGATCACTTTTCAAAAGCATTGGAAAGTATATTTATAAATAAATCGTTCTATTTTGGCTTTAAGAAAAAGGTGAATAAAATGAAAAAAATATTTGCTGTGTTTGTTGGGCTTTTGTTTTTGTTTAGTGTGATAAGTGTAGCAGAGGGTAAGAATGTTGTTGAAGGTAATAAAGGAGTGGATTCTGCACAATCAGCAGTAAATGCTGGCGCAGCAGAAGAGTCACCATCACCAGAAACTCCTGAGAAACTTCCTGCAAAGGTTAAAATAAAGAAGAGAAAAATTCCAAAGAAGCAGTTTGAGGAAGCGAGGGAGAGATTTTTAGCTGCAAGAGAAAGATATTTGCAGGCCAGATTAAAATACAGACAAGCCTTGAAGAAGTTTAGGGATTCAAAAAAGGAATTGGCTGCATGCAACGATACCGAAAGTGAGAAATGCAAACAGTTGAGAGAACAAATAAGAGAAGATGCTAAAACTTTCTTAAATAATATTATTGATAAACTTGTTGCAACATTAGAAAAGCTGAAAGCAAGAGTCGAAGGAAGTGAATTCATAAGTGAAGAAAGAGCAGCAGAAATTTTAGAAGACATAGAAGAAAAGCTATCGGAGCTTGAAACATTAAAATCAGAATTAGAAGGAGCGACTACCAAAGAAGAAATCATTTCTGTTGCAAAGAAGCTAAGAGAGCTATGGAAGGAACTTAAGCCTAGATTAAAGTGGAATGTCGGAAGATTGATTCATGGACGAATAAGAGCAATTTTAGTTCGCATGGAACGTCTTAAAACAAGGTTTGAAAGAATAATAGAACGATTAAAGGAAAAAGGTTATGATTTAAGTGAAGCTGAAGATTTAGTGGAACAATTTGATGAAAAGTTAAATGAAGCAGAAGAATTATATGAGAAAGTAAAAGAAAAATACGCAGAAGCAGTTGCTCCTGGAGAGTTCGGTGAAATTGCTAAGGAGATAAATGGATACATCAAAGAGATAAACAAAAAACTGAAAGAAGCTAGGACATTAGTAAGAGATATAATCAAGAAAATAAAGGAGAAGAAAGAAGGTAAAGAGGAGTTAGAAAAAGAGACTGAAGAAGAGGAAGCTGAGGAAGAAGAGGAACATTAATTTTATATATTTTGAATCTTCAGAGGTTTAAAAATGAAAAGGATCATGTTTGTAAGTGTATTGCTTTTAGTAATCTTGGGGCTGCTTGTAGCAGGATGTAAAGTGAAGGAAGAAAAAGTTGAAGAAAAACCTACCCCGACAGTGGACACTGAAGTTGGAGAAGTTGAGAGCAGCGTCGAGAATGTTTCCCAAGTAGAAGAAGAGATTAATGTAAGTGAGTTAGAAGAGTTGGACGAGGCACTTGCTGAAATCGAATGGTAGTCTTAGCTTAACTTTTTTTGTTTTCTTTTCTGCATCTCTTGCAAAGCCCTGTTAAGTTGATATAGGCTTTTCTTCCGCATAAAATACATCTACCTACTTTTTTCATCTGAAGATTTTAAAGATTTAGAGATATTTAAGGATTTTTCTTTTTTAGTTTATAATATCTCTTAAAATATTTAATCACCTTTGGAATCGCAATTTTAAACCAATAAGTGTATCTCTTTTCATTACGCTTGATATCTTTTGTAAGTGTTGTAAGATCAACCCATTTGAAATCTTCTACTTCTTTTGGATTCGGATGTACTTTTCCATTATAGATTCCAAAGAAAACATGGTCCAATTCATGCTCAATCATATTATTGCCAAGATTTGCTTTATAAGTAAAAAAGAAAATTTCTTTTAAAGCACAATCAAAACCCATTTCTTCCTTTAGCCTTCGATGTGCTGCATCTTCTAACTTCTCGTTTGGTTTTGGATGGCTACAACATGCATTTGTCCATAATCCTCCGGAATGATACTTGTTTCTCGCTCTTTTTTGAATAAGCATTTCTCCTTTTGAATTGAAAATGAAAATTGAGAAAGCTCTGTGCAGTTTTCCTTGTTTGTGTGCTTTAATTTTTTCTTCAGTTCCTAATTCCTTGTCTTCTTTGTTTACTAAAACAACCACTCCACACATTTTTTACATTAATACTCAATACCTTTCTTTGCTTTAATCACTTTGGGTTGCTTTAATGTTACGAATTCTGTTGCATAGTCGGCTCTATCGATGAATTCTTTAGGAGCATATCTTCCTGTCATATAGACTATTATTCTCGCAGGAATTTCTTTATCGATTCTTTCAATAACTTTTTTTGGATCAAGTAAGCCAATAGCTGCAGCAAGGTTTATTTCATCGAGGATTAAAAGATTTGGTTTCTTCTTCTTTGCAATCTTTATAGCAAAATCAAATCCTTCTTGGGCTAGCTTTTTATCCCTCTTGCTTGGATTTTTCAAATTAACCCATCCTTTTCTTCCGAATTGATAAATTTCATAGTATGGCTTCAATCGATCTTTAATAGTATATTCACCAACATCTTTTCTGCCTTTCATAAATTGAATAATTATCACTTTTTGCTTGTGAGCTACTTGCCTTAGTGCAACACCCAAAGCAGAAGTTGTTTTTCCTGCACCTACGCCTGTCCAGATATAGATTAAAGGTTTTTTTGGTTTCGGGTTTTTCATTTTTAATGCGGACAAACTCCTGGGCAGCCGCCGGCATACTCTGCTTTTGCAATGACATATTTTTCTTTTGGTGGTTTAGCGAAGTAGAGAACCTGTTTGGGCTTACTGCCATAGCGATAAACAGTAATACCTTTGCATTTTAGTTTATATGCTAGTTCGTATGCTTTTTGAACATCATCAACAGTTGCTTTTGTTGGCAGATTTATTGTTTTGCTTACAGCATTATCTGTATAACGTTGAAAAGCCGCCTGCATTCTAACATGCCATTCCGGAGTTATGTCGAATGCTGTTCTGAAAAGCTGTTTCACATCTTTTGGTATTTTTGCTATGCTTTGCAATGAACCTGTTTTTGCTATTTTATCAAGAATGTCTGCAGAATAAAATCCTCTTTTCTTTGCTATCCTTTCAAAGAGAGGATTAACTTCAAATAATCTTTTTCCGCCAAGCACTTCACGCATAAAAGATATTGCAAACAGAGGTTCTATACCAGAAGAGCAACCAGCAATTATGCTTATGCTTCCTGTTGGCGCTATTGTCGTGCATGTTGCATTTCTTAATGCTTTATAGCGATCTGCCCAGACACTTTTATCGAAATTGGGAAAAGAGCCGCGTTCTTCTGCAAGCTCTATTGATTTTTCTCTTGCTGTAGTTGAGATGAACTTCATTAATTTTTCTGCAAGTTGAAGTGCTTTTTGACTGTCGTATTTAATGCCAAGCATTATTAACATTTCTGCCCAGCCCATTATGCCGAGACCGATTTTTCTGTTTGCTAAAGTCATTTCTTTAATTTGTTTAAGAGGAAATTTGTTTACATCGATTACGTTATCGAGAAAATGAACTGCATTTCTTACAGTTATTCTGAGTTTTTCCCAATCGATTTCTCCGTTTGATACGAACTTGGTAAGATTTATGCTACCGAGATTGCAGCTTTCATATGGCAGTAAGGGTTGTTCACTACAAGGATTTGTGGATTCAATTCTTCCTATTGAAGGTGTTGGATTATATCTGTTTATTTCATCGATAAAAATCACTCCGGGATCACCAGTACGCCAGGCATTTTCTGCTATTAAGCGCCATATTTTTCTTGCATTTAATTTTCTTACAGGTTTTCCTGTTCTCGGGTTTATCAGTTCGTAATCAGCATTCCGCTTTACCGCAGACATGAATTCATCGCTTACTGCAACTGAAATGTTAAAGTTATCAAGGATTCCCGGAATGTTTTTTGCTGTGATGAATTCGACTATGTCTGGATGATCTATGCGTAAAATACCCATCATTGCTCCTCTACGCTTTCCACCAGCTTTAATGACTTCTGTTGCAATATTATAAACGCGCATAAAACTTACAGGTCCTGATGCAACGCCTTTTGTGCTTTTAACGATATCTCCTCTTGGTCTTAATTTAGTGAAGGTAAAGCCGACACCGCCGCCGGTCTGCTCAATTAAAGCCATGTGCTTTAATGTTGTGAATATGCTTTCGAGTGAATCTTCTATAGGCAGAACAAAGCAGGCAGAAAGTTGTCCCATCGGCGTTCCTGCATTGAACAAGGTTGGTGAATTCGGAAGAAACTCAAGTTTTGCCATCATTGAGAAAAATGTTTTTTCTGCGTCCTTGGGATTCTTGCTGTAGCGTTTATCAGCTTTCGCAACTGCAGTTGCTACACGCATAAAAAGTCGCTTTGGCGTTTCTATAATCTTTCCTGTTTCATCTTTTAGTAAGTAGCGCGCCTTAAGAACTTCAAGAGCGTTTACTGTAAGCTTTGGTTCTAACGGCAAGCCAAGTTCTTGTTTAATCTTTCTTAGCTCTGCTTTCTTTTTTCTGTAAGCAGAGTATTCGTTTGCTAGACGAATGTATTTTTTCTTTTTTAGAAGTGCGATAACTCTATCTTGGATTTGTTCGACTGATGGAATTTTTTTTCTGTCAAAGAATTCTTTTTGAAGTTGCTTTGAAATATCTCGCGTTACTGCTTTAGCAATGCGCCTTGCCTCCTCTTTGGAAATGCCTATTGCAATAGCTGCTTTTTGAATTGCATGCTCTATCTTTCTCGGCTGAAATGATTCAAGCTCGCCTGTTCTTTTTCTGACAAACCTATGCATTAAGATTAGAATAAAAAGGAAGTATAAAAAAGTTGATGCTAAGATTTTGGCTTGATGAGCTTTCTGTATTGGCCCTCTAATAGAATTTTCTGTTGCTTGCTCCAGTCCTTATCTGAATGCGTTTTGATATAGTTTGCCCAGAATTTAATGAAGTTTATTCTATCTTCTTTTGGTGTTTTTCCAGGGATGAGCTTTATTTTTCTTTCAGTTTTTTGCATGTTTTTTACAGAGTTATTTTTCCTTTCTAATTTTCCATCTAACAAGAACTGGAATAGCTACTGCGATCATTCCTAGGCAGAGCCACTGACCTTTGCTTAAGCCGAGGAAATAATAATTCCAATAGCGGAAGAATTCGATTGAGAAGCGAAGGACTCCATAAAGCAGAATGAAATGCCAGAAGACAATGCCATTTCTAAGTTGCTTTGTGAATTTTCTTTTGAGAATGAAGCTCAAGATAAAGAAATTAAAAAGGTTTTTTCCTGCTTCGTATAGCTGTGAAGGATGCCTGCAGCCAGACGCTGTTGGAAAGCGAACACACCATGGAACATTGCTTATTTTTCCATAAAGCTCTGCGTTGATGAAATTCCCAATTCTACCGAAAAATAAAGCTAATGATGCTGAAACAGCAAGCACATCAGCGAGTTGATAAAATGAGATTTTTCGTTTCTTGCAAAAAATCCAACCCATTAAAACAGCGCCGAGCAAACCACCATGAAAACTTAAACCGCCATGCCAAATAGCAAATATTTCTAATGGATGTGCAAAATAATAGCGTGGCTCATAATAAAGAACTTGCATTGCTCTTGAGCCGAGCAGAACTCCGATAAGCAAATAAAGTATAAGTTCTGCAAGATACTCTCTTTTTAGATTCTTTATTCTGTTTGTTTTAACGGCATTTAAAAGAAAAAGATACGCGAGAAAAAATCCAAATACAAAGATAATACCATACCATCTAACCTGAAAAGGACCGATCGAAAAAGCAACTGGATTTATTCGATGAATGAACATTTTTTTTTCTTTCATAAGAGCGATTAAAAATTTTCCGATTGATTTTTATAATTGGGAATAGTCATATGAGAAATGATAGATGGAGCAATTGCAAATGCAGAAAGAAATAGAGTACTTCAAGAACTTCCAGGATTCGTCAAAAAAGTAGTAGAAGATATTAAAAAGAATAAGAAAGTTGTTGCTATAATCCTGTTCGGATCTTGGGCAAAAGGAAGAGTTACTCCTTTATCTGATATAGATCTCGCTGTTATAATCAAAGAGCCTGATCCAAAGACCGAGGCAGAAATAGGCAGTATGTGTTCTAGAATGATTGATATTTCACTTTTTCATAAACTTCCAGTATATATCCAACATAGCATATTGAAGGATGGAATTGTTTTGTATTTGAAGAAAGAAGATGAAGATTTTTATAAAGAAGTTGTACTTAAAGTTATAAGAAATTATCTTGAAATAGAATGGATTTATAGAAAACGACTTAAAGAGGTGTTTGGATGAATAGAAAAAACATAAGATTAATTGAACTATTCAACAGAATTGAAGAGCATGTAAGCCAAGCAAAGGAACTTTTTTCAAAAGATTATAAAGAAGATAGAATTATTTTCAATGCATTATGCATGGAATGTTTTCAGGCAATAAACTCAGCCATAGATCTTGGAGAAGAAATACTATCAATTGCGAATATTGGAATCCCAATCACTTATAGAGATATATTCAATAAACTGTGCGATGCTGGATGGATTTCTAAAGAAATTACGAAATGCATATCTACTTTGATTTATTATAGGAATGTTATTTCTCATGAATATCATAAAATAACTTTTGAAGAATTAAAAGACGTTGTTGATAAACTAGATTGCTTAATTGATTTTTTGGCGCGTATAAAGAAAAAATTAGAGAAAATAAAAGATTAACAGCTTCCGCTTGAAGCAGTTGATTCTGTACTTAAGGTTTTACTGCATCCTTTTAAGTTCGGATTATACTGACAGAATTGCTGTTTTATTGCCTCTGCTGTTCTTCTTCCTGTGCTTTCATCGACGCCACTAATTGCGTACTTGTTATTTACTAAGAAAGTTGGACTTGCTCCTATCTTAAGTTCCTGTGCAATCTTAATATCTTCACTCAATAATTTTTTTCCTTCATCGCCTTCAGCGCATTTCTTGATTTTATCTGCATCTATACCTGCTTTCTTTGCACAGTTTTCCCAATCCTTGCTTTGAATATCTTTGTTTCTACACCAGATATAGTCAAGGTACTTGTTGCCTTTCTTGTAGTATTTCTTTGCACAAAGTTGTCTTATATTTTCTTCTACTTCTGCTGGTCCGTGTAATGATACGAAAGTTCCATTTGAAATTTCATTTGCTATATAGTGAATATCAAATTCTATGTCATTACCAAATGCATCAAGAACTTCTTTCATCAAATTTACTGCTTGCATTCCAAACGGACATTGGCTCATTATGAACAGATCAAGTTTTGCTTTTTCTTCTGGTCTGCAAACTACACTGTTTGCACAATCAGGGTCATCACAATCAACTAAGCCATTTCCTGTGTCGTCTATGCCGTTATCGCAAATCTCTTTTGTGGGATCAAATTCAGCGCCAATACGCAATGAGTAGTAATCTCCAACCTCATCAAGATATGGCTGTAATTGAGCATATGCTGCTTGATTTTCAACGTCTTTATTGAATAAAACTACTGGTAAATATTGAAGATTTAATTTTTCATAAAGCTTTTTTCCTTTAGGATCACTATAATCAAGTTCTTCAAATTCTATTCCAGGCAAGATCATTGAGAGCTGTGCTTTTAGCTGGGTAACGTCGCATTCCTTACAGCGCTGATCGTTTAGCACGATTGCTTTGAAGCTATTCACTGCTTTTCCTGTAGGACCAAATCTGAAGCCATGCGTTAAAATCGATAAGACCAGCATAATACCAAGAATAAATGTTAGGGTTTTCCATACCCTTCCCGGTTTTTCAGGCTTGGGTTCAAAAGCTGCTTTTTTATTGTTTGTGATTTCTTCAACCTCTTTCATAGCTTCTGCTTCAGGCTCGACTTTCTCTTCTTTTACTTCTTCTTTTTTCTCTGGTTCTTGAACGTCTGGTTGTGCGTTTTCAGATTGAGTATCCTCTTGTTTTGGTTGAATGTCTTCTGGTTTTGGTTCATCGTCTGGCATTAAAATCACCCTTTAAAAAACAATTCTAATTCGAGAATGAGGATGTTTTTAAAGTTTTTTGTGATAGAGAAGGCAAAACTTTATTAATGTTGTTTTAAAAAACAGAGGAAAATGCCAGGGGAAAGATATGATCCATTGCAGGTCGAGAAAGAAGTACTTGATTTTTGGCAAAAGAATGAGATATATAGGAAAGCCAAAGAAAAGAACAAAGGAAAAGAAAAATTCTATTTTTTAGATGGTCCTCCATACACAAGCGGAAGAGTTCATATAGGTACTGCTTGGAACAAGGCATTCAAAGATATGTTTCTTCGATATAAAAGGATGAAAGGCTTTGATGTTTGGGACAGAGCCGGATATGATATGCATGGATTGCCTGTTGAACATGCCGTTGAAGAAAAGCTCGGAATAAAACACAAAGATGAAATTCCTAAGTTTGGTGTTGCGCGGTTTATTGAAGAATGCAGAAATTTTGCTCTTACGAATGCTAAGCTGATGAGTGAAGATTTTAAGCGACTCGGTGTATGGATGGACTTTGATAATGCTTACATGAGCATTAAGAATGAATTTATTGAAGGTGTTTGGTTTCTTGTTAAAAAAGCACATGAAAAAGGAAGGTTATATCTTGGAGAAAAGGTTATGCACTGGTGTCCAAAGTGTGCTACTGCTTTGGCAAAACATGAATTGGACTACAAGAATGTAAAGGATGTTAGTGTATTTTTAAAGTTTAAGATAAAAAGAAAAGAAAATGAATATCTCGTTATTTGGACAACAACGCCATGGACAATTCCATTTAATCTCGGGGTTATGGTTCATCCTGAATTTGATTATGTTAAAGTTAAAGTTGATGACGAATACTGGATTGTTGCAAAAGGCTTGGCCGGAGCTTTTATTCAAGGCGTAGTTGGAAAAAAGCTTGAAATAGTTGATGAATTTAAGGGCAAGGAACTTGAGGGTCTTGAATATGAACATCCTCTATATGAAGAGCTTAAAGAGATTTATGATAAGTTGAAGAAAGAACATTCTAATGTTCACACTGTTGTTCTTTCAGAAGAATATGTTGATCTTTCTGCTGGTACAGGTTTAGTACATATGGCTCCTGGCTGCGGACCAGAGGACTATGAAGTAGGTCATAGATACAAAATTCCACCCTTTAACAATCTTGATGAAGAAGGAAGATTTCCAGCTGAGATGGGAAATTTTGCAGGATTTATTGCAAGAAAGGATGATAAAAAGTTCATCGAAGAATTTGAGAAAGTTGGATGTTTGATAGCAAAAAGTGATGTTGATCACGAATATGCGCATTGCTGGCGATGCAAGCAACCTGTTATTTTTAGAACAACACTGCAATGGTTTTTTAAGATTGAAGATTTAATTGAGAAGATGAGGGAACTGAATAAAAAAGTAAAATGGGTTCCTGAATGGGCAGGAAGCAGACAATTTGATAATTGGTTGGCAAACTTAAGAGACAATAGCATAACAAGGCAACGCTATTGGGGAACGCCTGTGCCAATATGGAAGTGTGATAAATGCGATGCGTTTATTGTTATTGGTTCTATTAAAGAGCTTAAAGAGCATGCTACTGTTCCTGAAGACTTGCATAGGCCATGGATAGATGATGTTACATTTAGATGCAAGCATTGTGATGGCACTATGCATAGGATTGCTGATGTTCTTGATGTCTGGATTGATGCAGGAACTACAAGCTGGACATGTCTTGATTATCCGCAAAGAGAAGACTTATTAAAGCAATTGTGGCCTGCTGATTTCATACTTGAAGGCAAGGATCAGATCAGGGGATGGTTTAATTTATTGCTTATAGCTTCGATGATTGCTTTTGAAAAGCACAGCTATAAAGCAGTTTATATGCATGGTTTTGTGAATGATGCTCTTGGCAGAAAGATGAGTAAAAGCTTAGGCAATGTCATTTCGCCTTATGAGGTTATTGATAAGTACGGTGCTGATGTTCTTAGGTATTATATGATAGGCGGAGCAGAGCCAGGAGTTGATATAAATTATAATTTTGATGACATGAGGGTTAAAGCCAGAAATTTAAGCGTGCTTTGGAATACTTACAGATTCGTGCTTGACCTTGCAAAACAAGTTCAGTTAAAGGAGCTTGATGAAAGCGCTCTTGGAGCAGAAGAAAGATACATAATATCGAGGTTGCATAGTACAATAAAAAAAGTTAGCGAATTGTTCGAGAATTATGTTTTGAATGAAATTCCGTGGGAAGTTGAAAGACTGTTCCTTGATTTAAGCAGAATCTACATAAAGTTAGTTAGAGAAAAATTGATTGATGAAAAGGGCAAGGAGATTGTATTATTTACTTGCTTTAAGGTTTTACTTGAATGCTTGAAGCTTTTTGCGCCAGTTGCTCCGTTTATTTGTGAAAGAATCTACCAGGGTCTTAGGAAGGTATTTGGAATTAAAGTTGAAAGTATCCATCTGTTTGATTGGCCGGAATATAACAATGGATTAATTGATTCCGAACTTGAATATAAGTTTGATGTGATGAGCAAAATAATAAGTGCTATTTTGTCAGTTAGGGACAGGATAAAGAGAGGCGTAAGATGGCCGTTAAGCAGAGCAGTTGTTGTTGGCGATGAAAAAATAAGAAACGTTGCTGAAGAGTTTGCGGACTTGATTAAGCGTCAAGCGAATGTTAAAGAGCTTATTGCTGAAGAAAGCTTTGGAAGACTTGAAAGGGTTAAAGCAGATTTTTCAAAAATTGAAAATGAATTTAATGAAAAAACCGCTGCAAAAATTATAGCTGCAATTGCCACAACATCAGCTGAGACAGTAGCTAAGCATATCAGCAAAGAAGGTAAGTTCGAAGTTGAGGTTGATGGAAAGAAAATCGCTATTAAAAAAGAACATCTGATATTTGAATATAGCATACCAAAAAATTATGAATCTGAAGAGTTTTATTGTGGAAAGGTCTATGTAAATACTAAGCTGACTCCTGAGCTTGAGGCAGAAGGTTATGCAAGAGAACTTGCAAGAAGGATTCAAATTCTGCGGAAAAGGGCAGGACTTGAGAAACGGCAGAAAATAGTATTGCACGTAAAAGCTGACGAGGATATTGTAAATATGTTAAGGAATTTTGAAGAACAGATAATGTTAAAAGTTGGTGCAGAACATATGAAAATCACAACAATTAAACCTGCTAGAAAGCATGAGTGGGTTTCAATCGAAAAGATTAAAAATAAAGAATTACAAATTGCATTCGATCTCATTGGCTAATAACTAAAATATTGAGGGTGGTATTTATGAGCGAGCTTTGTAAGAATTGCAATAATTGGAAAAGATTTGGTGAGAACTGTTGGTTCTATTGGAAAGGAAAGAGAAAATGCACACAGTTTGTTGATCAAAATAATTTTAAGCAAAAGTTTATTGATTTAGATGAAGAAACAAGTATGCTAATAGAAAAAGCAAGGGCGGTGTTAAACAAATGATAAAAGACGTGTGTAAGTTAAGAGAATGCCCTGAATGTGGAAGTAGGAATGTGGTTTGCAGTGAAACAAGAGAACAATTGATATGCAAAGACTGCGGATGCATTTTTGAACCTTTGCTTGGTGAGGAAGAGAAAAAGCTTGAAAAGATCGCTGGAATAGAGTCTGAGGAGAAGGTAAAGAAAGTTAAGAAAAAAAGTACAGGCACTAAAGCAAGGAGAGCAAAGAAAGCAAAGAGGATAAAGAAAAAAAAGAGGTAAAATACAGGGATCTCTAATTCTTATAGGGGGAAGTATTCTCGTTGAATTCTCTTTTTGATTATCGCCAAATTACTTCAACTTGATCTGTTCTCCAGTAGGGCTTTATATCTATAGTTTCAAGATCAGCGGATTTACCAGCTTTGTGCTCAAGAATTCCTTGCCATGCGATCATTGCTGCATTGTCTACAAGCAAAGAATTTGGTGGAATGAAACATTTTGCGTTTCTTGCTTTGCACATCTTTATTGCCATTTCCTGTAAACGTTTATTGCAGCAGACACCGCCGCCGAGAAGAAGTTCATCTTTATCGCAATGAGCCATAGCTCTTTCTGCTGTTTCTACAAGCATGGCAAAGACTGTTTCCTGTGCTGAATAAGCGAGGTCTTCTTTTCTGTATTTTCCAGATGCGATTTTCTGCTTAAGGTTTGTTAAGATTCCACCAAGGGTTATGTCCATTCCTTTAACGCAGTAAGGCAATGGAACGTACTGCTTTCCTTTTTTTGCAAGCGCTTCTATTTTCGGTCCTCCTGGAAATCCTATACCAAGAGCTCTTGCAAATTGGTCAAGAAAGTTTCCTGCGCCAATATCACGGGTTTCTCCAAAAATTCTGTACTTTCCGCCCTCGTAAGCAATGACTTGAGTGTTGACGCCAGAAACATAAAGCAGAACAGGATCTACTGACGCAGTAACGAGATTTCCTATTTCAAGGTGAGCTATGCAATGATTTACGCCGACTAATGGGATAGAAAGCTTTTTTGAAAGTTCTTTTGCATAGCGCATTCCAATAAGTAAAGCCGGAGCCAAGCCAGGACCTTGGCTAACGCTGATAAGATTCATTTGGCTTAGCTTGACATTTGCTTTTTCAAGCGCTGATTTTAAAACTTGATCTTTCCATTGTTCGTGATGTCTTGCTACTTCATTTGGAATCATGCCTCCTTGCTCTGTTGTAAAAACGTGTTTTTCATTTGATAGAATTTCTCCTGAGAAGCTAACTACTGAAATTCCGAAAGTATGGGCTGTTGTTTCTATACCTAGACAAAATTTCTGTTCTCGCATAGTTTTTGTTTTCTGCTTTTCTATTAAAGCTTTTCGACGAAATATCTTAAGAAATATCCATTACGTTCGCTTGGTAAGAAATAAATTCTATAAGTTAGTTTAGAAGCAAGTCCTTCGAAGATAATTCTGCCAAGTTTTTGTTTTTGCATTGCATTTGCGAGTGCTGGATTATCGCCTTTAAAATGGTTATGCAGCACTTCATGATAGCTTACAAGTTCAAAAGCTCCTTGTTCGATTAATCTTTCAAGTTCTGTTTCTGGAATTCTTGAGCGATAGCCCATTAAGTTCAAATCAAAAGATGTTACATAAGTAAAACCTCTTTCAGAGAGAACTTGAATAGCTTTTGAAATCGTTATGTATTCTGTTTGGTTTTTCATCTTTAAGCTTATAAATTTTCAAGCAAGTGTTCTTTATGGTAGAAAAGACTTCTTACAAACCAGTAGAAAGCATACATCTCAAGTGCAAATGGAAGGTATCCTAAATAACCAAGAATAGGCATTTCAAAGATTTTTAGAAAACCCACATATGGAACTGAATATTTCCACTTTATAAAAGGAGAAAGATAGTTCCAGAATTCCCATAAAAAGCCCACGCAAATTCCTGCAAAAAATAAAAGGAGCAAACTTCTAAAGTTTCCTTCTTTAATATGGCGTATTACGCTTGGTTGATGATGCAAGTAGTTTATTGGATCGAGAATAAAAAAGAAACCAAGCCATACGAAAGGATAGCATATTTTTGGAAACAGAAAAACAGAGAATAAAAATACTATTCCGACGATTGCCATCAAAAAGAGAAGTCTCTTTGAAATTTTATGATGTTTTTTGAGATGGATGTTTTTGAAAAGATGAAGTGTTTTAAAGAGTTCAACAGTTTCAAAAAATGCGGGTATCACTGTGCTAAAAGAAATTAGACCGTACAGCGCTCTAACAGTTGCTGAATGAAAATAAGGTGAAGCTATTTGGCTATGTAAGCCTACATAATTCCAGTTCTTGTTTCCAAAGAGATTTATAAATTCAAAAATCCACCATAGCAGTTGACTTACGAAGACCATTCCAAGGAAAGAATAGAAGTGATTTGCGATAAGGCTTTTTCTTCTAAGTTTGTAGATAATTGAGTCTATTAAAAGAATGTATCCATACCAGACTATTGGAAAATAGAATAAAGATACTGGTGCAAATTTAAAGAAGAAACTCAAATGAACTAAGAGTATCATCAATATGCCGATTAAGCCATACCATTTGAACATAAAAAAGAGTTTTCTTATAAGATTAAAAAATTTGCGATAAGTAAAATGTTGTTTCTATTATTTATAGTATTCTTCTCGTATAATCTAAGATAAGTTTATCAATCGTAGGAACTGCTTTTCTCGTACCCTTTTTAATATGAGGAACGGCTATCTAATTTTGAGAAGTCTGTTTTATTTACTTCTTGGATAGAGTTCGGTCTTGCGTTCATTTCTCTATATTTGAAAAAAAGAAAAGCCATGCATAAGTAGAGGCTTGGGCTGTTGGGAGCTGCATGCTGAACGCCTCGCCGAAGCTCGGCGCTTACACATCAGCTCCATCAACCTCCTGTTTTAAGGAGGGCCCAAAAGGTGCCTCTTTTTGAGGAGGGCTTCGTCCTTAGATGCCTTCAGGACTTATCCCTATGGCGCGTGGCTGCCCGGATTTGCCCTGTCGGACATCCGGTAGACCAGAGGCGCCGAAAGCTCGTTCCTCTCGTACTAGAGCTTCCTTCCTCTCAGGCACCCAACATCCCCAGTAGATATCAAACAAACTGCCTCACAGCGTTCTGAACCCAGCTCATGATCCCTTTTGATCGGTGAACACCCGCACCCTTGGCTCCTTCTGCAGAGCCAGGATAGGAAAAGCCGACATCGAAGTAGCAAGCCGCGCCGTCGATGTGAGCTCTCGGGCGCGACGACTCAGTTATCCCCGGGGTAACTTTTTGGTCATCCCAGGGCCCCACCAAGGGGCACACTGAGGTTCGCTAGGCCAGCATTTCTGCCCTGCGTTCTATCTTAGTAAGAACACAGTCAGGCCAGCTTTTGCCCTTGCACTCTACCCCGGATTTCTAACCCGGGTGAGCTGACCTTTGGGCCCCGCTGATATCTTTTCAGCGGGGTGCCGCCCCAGCCAAACTGTCCACCTACCGGTGTCCTTCCTTTCGGAAGTAAGCAGCACAAACAGTGAAGGGTGGTGTTACATTGGCGCCTAAGATGCTGTCCAAAAACAGCATCCTCAAACAGCTCCCACCTACACTATGCAACACTGCTTGCACTGCAGCGGCAGGCTACAGTAAAGTTCCACGGGGTCTTCGCTTCCCACTGGGGATCCCAGGCATTTGCACCTGGCAGGGTGTTCGGCGGGATCCGGCTTGGGACAGTGGCGACCTCGTTACGTCCTTCATGCAGGCCGGCATTCAACCGGCAAGGCATTTCGCTACCTTAAGCAGCTCGTAAGAGCCGGACCGTATCTTCATCTCCTTCATTAATCAGGAGATGCCCGGCGTACGGTCTCTGAGGATCCCATCAGAGGAAAAATTTCCTTGAGTTTGTAACGTCGTTGTTTACCTTCCATGTTCATTTTATATGCCAGCTTTACTAAACGTTCAAAACCCTCGCGTGTTCTATGTTCCTTTCTTTCCATAGCTAAAATAATTTCTCTGAACTTCTGATAATCGTTCCATTTTACTATTGGTTTATATTTGTCAAGGAAGTTAATTAATTTCTCTTTAAGTAATCTTCTGTTATCGATGACAAACACTAAAAGATTTTTTTGGCCTGATTTTTCAATTATCCTTCCTGCATTTAGTGTTTTCTTCAGCAATTCTAGAACCACCCTGTTTTGTTTATGCTGTGTCAATGTAAATACTGGATCTAACACGTAACCGAATTTCGCTGTCTTTAGTTTTTTAATGCTTACTGAAAAGCAACCTTCTGCGTCTATGAATCCCAACAAATAATATCTTAGGTATTTTCCTCTTTTTGGGATTCTGCTAAGCTCTATTATTCCATTATACTCCCATAAAGGCATTTTTCCACCTCCGATGGTTTCCTGCTGATTGTCATCATCGCTTCAGAATTTTTTCCTTGCTCAGGATTCTGAAGCTCAAACTTCCCAGCATATAGCCGGGTTTTACAACTCCCTTAGCCGCATTTGGCTGAGAGTTATAGTTACTCCCGCCGTTTACCGGTCCTTAACCTCCTTGGACAGAGGGTTCGGATACCGGCACCGGGCAGGCGTCACCGACCATACACACCTTTGCAGGCTTGCGGTCGGATGCGTTTTTGTTAAACAGTCGGGCCACCCTTGTCACTGCGCCCTGCTTTCGCATCTCGGGGACACGAAAGCAGGGACCCCTTCTACCGAAGATACAGGGCTAATTTGCCGATTTCCCTAAGCCGGATTAACCCTTCACGCCTTAGCCTTCTCAGCTAGGGGCACCTGTGCTGGTTCTGGGTACGGTTGCCGAGGATTTTTTCTTGCTCCTTTTTCAGGGGCTCCAGGAATCAGCTGAATCCTGCATAACAGGACTATTCCCAGGTTTACTCTGGTTCTCTGCATTACGCAACTCCCCAGAGTTATCCTGGTTAACATAGCAGACAAGCTATGTCAGCTTAACCTGAAGCGTCAGGAGCAAGACTTGCGTTGCCGCGCATACCTCGGCAGTAGGCGAATGTTAACGCCTTTCCCTTTCCCTGCTGTCCTGTTAGGAAGCAGGTTAGGACCGACTAACCCTTGGCTGATCGGCATTGCCAAGGAACCCTTGCCCTTTCGGCGGTGCCGATTCTCACGGCACTAAGATCCTACTACCGCCAGGATTCTCATTCCTACGAGGTCCACTCTCTCTTGCGAGAAAGCTTCTGCCCTCGCAGGACGCCCGCCTACCACACAGCCGAAGCTGATCTGCAGTATCGGTGACCAGCTTAACCCCGTCCATTTTCGGGACCCGCGACCTCGACGGGTAAGCTGTTACGCACTTTTTAAAGGGTGGCTGCTTCTAAGCCAACCTCCCCGCTGTCTCAGGCCGCGGACACCCTTCACCCTTTAATACTTAGCTGGCACTTTGGGACCTTAACTGCAGTCTGGGTTGTTCCCCTCTCGGAGCTCAAGTTTACCCCGAGCCCCTGTTTCCTTGCTTCTACGGTGCTGAAGCATTCGGAGTTGGACAAGGAGGCGATCCTTTGCAGAACCCACACTCCCAATCCGTAGCTCTACCACTTCAGCTACCTCTGCAAGGACTTGACTACGGCCAATTTCGGCGGGAACCAGCTATCACCAGGCTCGATTGGCTTTTTACCCCTACTCCCAGGTCATCCGAACGCTTGCCCGCAGCACCGGTTCGGACCTTCACCTTCTGCTAAGAAGGCTTCATCCTACCCAGGAGTAGATCGCCCGGTTTCGGGTCGTAGCTGAGTGACTTGAGGCCCTTTCAAACCTCGCCCCTTGCAGCAAAAGCTGCTGCGGGCTTTTTGCTTTCGCTATGGGTATTGTCTGCACAAGACATTACCCTCGCCACTCAACTACACTCCCTGGCCCGTTATTCGAAACGGACAGTGCAACTTCTCAGCAAAAGCTGAAAAGCCGCACCTTCCTGTTGCTGTTAGGTTTCAGGCTCTTTTCACTCTCCGGCAAGAGTTCTTTTCAGCTTTCGCTCACGCTACTAGTGCGCTATCGGGCTCTATGAGTATTTAGGGTTGGATGTTGGTGGCACCCAGCTTCCTGCCTAGTATCCAGTAGACAGTACTCAGGAATTGCCCGACTTCTCTTTGAGTTACTCCTACGGGGCTTTCACCCTCTATGGCGTCCCATTCCAGGGAACTTCGGATTTCCCAAAGAGAAGCCATGCGGGCAATCCACCACACCACATCGCTATTCGCATTGCTGCGAACAGCTTCGGTTTGCCCTGTGCCCCTTTCATTCGCCATTACTCAGGGCATCCCTGTTGGTTTCTTTTCCTGCCGGTACTAAGATGTTTCAATTCCCGGCGTTCCTGATCCTTTCGGATCATTCCTTAGCGGAATGCGAAGTCGCATTCAGGAATCCTCGGTTCTAAGCCTGCGTGCGGCTCGCCGAGGCTTATCGCAGCTTGCCACGCCCTTCATCAGCTATAGAGCCAAGCCATCCACCTAACAGCTTCTTGCCTCTACCTATGCATGGCCTCATCAACATAATGTCTTGGCCCTTTGTTCAGGATTGCAAAATCCTGAACTGCATCTAAAGTAAAACAATGAATATGGACCCGTCGGGATTTTCGGTAGAGCTTTCGAACCCGAGGCCTCCGCCTGTCTTGCCTGAGTAAGCAAGCTCTTGCCCGCAAATTGCAAGGGCGACGCTCTACCAGGCTGAGCTACGGGCCCATAATTAGCGTGAAAAAGCGATGAGTGATAAGAGTGTTGTAAAATAAAAGGAGGTGATCCATCCGCAGGTTCCCCTACGGATACCTTGTGTCGACTTAGCCCGCCTCACCAAGCCTAGGTTCGAATTCCTCTATAGAGGAAACCTCACCTAAACCCAGCTCGGATGGCTTGACGGGCAGTGTGTGCAAGGAGCGGGGACATATTCACCAGAGGCTGCTAACCTCTGATTACTAGGGATTCCATCGTCACGAGGGCGAGTTCCAGCCCTCGATCTGGACTAAGACGGAATTTCGAGGATTAGCTTCTCCTCTCGGAGTCGCATCCCATTGTTCCCGCCATTGTTGCGCGCGTGTAGCCCAGGAGATTCGGGGCATACAGACCTACCGTCGCCCGCACCTTCCTCCTGCTTTCGCAGGCAGTCTCCCTAGTGTGCCTTTTCTCCGTAAAGAAAAGTAGCAACTAGGGACGCGGGTCTCGCTCGTTGCCTGACTTAACAGGACACCCTACAGCACGAGCTGACGGCGGCCATGCACCACCTCTCAGCGTGTCTGGTAAGACCTTTAGCCTGACCTTCATTCTGCTGTCGCTCCTGGTGAGATTCTCTGTGTTGAGTTAGATTAAACCGCACGCCGCACCCCTTGTAGCGCTCCCCCGCCAATTCCTTTAAGTTTCAGCCTTGCGACCGTACTCCCCAGGCGGCGGGCTTAACGGCTTCCCTACGACACTGCGCATTCTCGAAGAATGCGCAACACCTAGCCCGCAGCGTTTACAGCTGGGACTACACGGGTATCTAATCCGTTTTGATCCCCCAGCTTTCGTTCCTCACCGTCGGAGCCGTTCTGGCCGGACGCCTTCGCCACCGGTGGTCCTCCCAGGATCTAAGCATTTTACCGCTTCCCCGGGAATACCTCCGGCCCCTACCGGTCCCAAGTTCAGCAGTATTCCCTCCGCGCCGTCACGTTAAGCGCGACGATTTCGGAAGGAACTTACTGAACCGGCTACGAACGCTTTAGGCCCAATAAAAGCGGCCACCACTTGGGGCGCCGGGGTTACCGCGGCTGCTGGCACCGGTCTTGCCCACCCCTTATTCGCCGAGGTTTTTACCCTCGACAAAAGCCTTGCCGAAGCAAGGCACTCGGAGTCCCCCTCTCACGCTTTCGCGCATTGGAGAGGTTTCGCGCCTGCTGCACCCCGTAGGGCTAGGGACAGTGTCTCAGGTCCCTTCTCCGGGCTATCCCTCTCAGGACCCGTACCCGTCTTAGGCTTGGTGGGCCGTTACCCCACCAACAACCTGATGGGCCGCCGCCCCATCCTAGGGCACAGCAAAGCTGCTTTCAGAAGAGGGTCATTGCAGAACCCTTTTCCTATCTAGGATTAGCCTCAGTTTCCCGAGGTTATCCTAGACCCTAGGGTAGGTTAGCGACGTGTTACTGAGCAGTTCGCCGCCATCCAGCCGAAGCTAGACAGCCGACTTGCATGGCTTAGTCGGACTCCGATAGCAGTGGCCTCCCGCAGGATAAACGGGTATTAGAGAACGGTCGCTTGTTGTTTTATCAGCGATAGCGAGCACCACTCCTATCACTCATCTTTTTTCTTGCCTAACCTGTGGTTAGACAAACATTAAGTACTAAAAGATTTGGAGGCGATTTTTTTCAGAATTCGAAGCAAACGCTTCTACTATATCGTTACGATATAGTATTCCTGCGTGAAAACGAACTCATATTTAAACTTTACGTTATTTTCGATTAATTTTTAGTCGAGAAATCTAAAGAAATTAGGAGAAAATTTAAATTTTTATTAGAAAACCAAATCAAACAATATGGTGGCAGAAGAAGGATTTACTTTAGAAGATATTGTAGAACGAGAAGAGGTTGTTCTTCTTGATAGTTCTATATGCAATCTAAGATCTTTCTCAAGGGAATTTAAAAGTAGGGCGTTCAGATTTAATCCAGATTACGTTGCATCTGATTGCGATATGATCGAAGAGGTCTCTGCGATTCTTGAAGAAGATAGATATAGACTAAGTAAGATAGTATACACTGTGGAAAAAGTTGTGGAGGAATTAAAGCAAACAGATGCAATGGTCCGTTCGAGATTAAAAGAGATGAATAATAGAATAAAAATTGCTGAAAAAGAAAAGAGGAAATATCATGTGATCGATAAAGAAACTTACGATTTGCTAAGCAAACTTGCGTGGGAAATAAACAAGTTGGTGAGATCGCTAAAAAAAGTCTGTTACGAAAGTAAGATACAGGGAGAAGAAAAAAGAGTGTATAATTTATTCAATGAACTGATAAAGTTATTCGGTAAATATTTTAAACCTTTAAAACTAAAAAAGCAACGACAGAAGGGAATTGCTAGGCGGAAGAGAGATCAAGGTTCGCAAACTGACGAATTACTTATTGCCACGGCATATCACATCGCTATGTTCAGAAAAAAGCGGACAGCAATAATAACTGAAGATACTGATTTTTTGTATCTTGTTGGGATTGGTCACAGATTGTTAATGGCAGAAGATTTAGATTTCGAAAAAAGGGATTGTTTTAGACAAATTTTGAATGAATATCCCATTACAATTTATTCGCTTGCAGATACGGGTTCTTCAAGAAGGTTTTTGGATAGGTTGAAAATAAATGAAATAGTTCCAGCACAAGAATTTAGAATCTATACAATCCGAACAGACAATGGAAATGCAAATGTAAAAATGTTTGTAGAGCGTATTTTAAATAGCATTACTAAAGTGCTTTGCTCCCCAATTCATCTTCATCTTTAGAAAAATTTTTAAAATTTAACAATTGTTAAATTTTTCATGATAAAATTGCCTTGTGAAGTCATGATCTGGGAGTTCCTGCCTGCATTGAGACGAGAATTAGTCAAGGCCCTGCTCGAAGAGGGCGTTTCGCGAAAGGAGATCGCTTCAATGCTTGGGATAACTGATTCTGCAATCAGTCAATACTTGAAGAAAAAGAGAGGAATGCATTTTAGATTCGGTGTTGACATAAAGCAAAGAATTCAACAAATTGCGCGACACCTAAAGAATACGCCTGTAAAGAACAGGAGTGCCAGGCTTATAGCTGAAATCTGTAAGTTTTGTTTAATGTTGAAGCGGAAGAAGGTGCTATGTTCTTTGTGCTTAAAACAAAATCCTGAACTTAATAAAAACTGCAATGTGGTGAGGCGAATAAAATGAGGAGAATATATTTAGATAATGCTGCAACCACGCATGTCGCAAAAGAAGTTCTTGAAGCAATGATGCCCTATTTTAGTGAAAAGTTCGGAAATGCGTCGAGCTTGCACAGCTTTGGCAGAGAAACAAGAGATGCTGTTGAAAATAGCAGGGAGAAGATTAGTAAAAAGTTGAATGCAAAAGAGCATAAAATAATCTTTACTAGTGGTGGAACAGAAGCAAACAATCTTGCATTGAAAGGTGTTGCCTTTGCAAACAGAGAAAAAGGAAAGCATATCATAACAACAAAGATCGAACATGACTGTGTTTTGAACGCATGCAAATGGCTTGAAAAAAATGGATTTGAAGTTACATATCTTAATGTTGATAAAGAAGGCTTTATAGATTTAAATGAGCTCGAAAACGCAATAAGGAATGATACAATTATTGTTTCTATCATGCATGCAAATAATGAGATTGGAACAATAGCTGATTTAAAAGCAGTAGGAGAGATTTGCAAGGCAAAAGGTGTTTATTTTCATAGCGATACTTGTCAAAGTTTTTGTAAGGTTCCTATTGATTTAAAGTCATTTCCAGTTGATTTACTGACGATAAATGCGCATAAGATTTATGGTCCAAAAGGTGTTGGTGCATTAGTTATTGGAGAAGGAGTGAAAATTGATCCTTTGCTTCATGGGGGAGGTCATGAACTTGGTTTAAGAAGTGGAACCGAAAATGTTCCTGGTATAGTAGGATTTGCAAAAGCAATTGATGTTATAAAAGAAAAGGATATTGAACATATGAAAAGATTGAGTGATAAGCTAATAGAAGGATTTTCAGCAATAGAGGAAAGCTGGTTGAATGGTCCTAAAGGAGATAAACGATTATGCAACAATGTTAATTTCACTTTTAGGTTTATAGAAGGAGAATCTTTGTTGCTTTATCTTGATTCAAAAGGAATAGCAGCATCAACTGGATCTGCTTGTTCAACTCGAGCTGTTGAGCCGAGTCATGTATTAACAGCAATCGGTTTAAGTGCTGCGGATGCACATGGAAGTCTAAGATTCTCGGTGGGAAAAGATAATACAGAAGACGAAATTAAATATGTAATTGATGTTGTTAAAGAAAGTGTTGAAAGTTTGAGAAAGATCAGTCCTTTGACTAAAAAATGAATGAAGGAATAAGGTATTCAAAAAAGATAATGGATTTATTTTTGCATCCAAAGAATGTAGGTGAGCTAAAAGATGCTGATGGCGTTGGAAAAGTTGGCAGTGCTGTTTGCGGCGATGTAATGGTTATTTATATCAAAGTCGCTGAACAGGCTGGGAAAAAGATTATAATGGATACAAAGTTTAAAACGTTTGGTTGTGCTGCAGCTATTGCTTCGAGTTCGATGCTGACAGAGATGGTAAAAGGAAAAACACTCGAAGAAGCTGAAAAATTAACATGGAAAGATATTGAGAAGGCTCTTGATGGTTTACCTTTAGTAAAAACGCACTGTGCTGTGCTTGCTATTGATGCTTTAAAAGCCGCGATAAAAGATTACAAGCAAAAGTTAAAAGGTGAAAAAGAATGATTTTTTGCTTGCCGTGTCTCGCTTTGCTTATTTACTTTTGCATTGCAGGGATATTTGTTCCGAGATACAGGAGTTATATTAAAGAAGGTTGGAAGTGTTTTTTGGATAAGCTAAGAGGAAAACTTTGTTCTGTTTCTTTTGATAACAGAATGCGGATTGCGCTGAGCATGTGGTTAACCAGAAAAGGTTTTGTAAGACTTGGAAGATTTTTTCATAATGAGAAAAATTTCAATCTTGTATTGACAATAACGGTTGTTGTATTTACAATCGTATCGATTTATCTTTTTGTTTTGATGATAAAATTTTTAGTAGCTTCGCCATGCGCAGAAGAAGCAGGAAAATGCGTGTTTAAGATTTAAGCATGTAAAAAAATTAACTTTTACTCATATATTTTCTATAAACAAGCCAAACGAGAAGGAACCTATTAATCCAAAGAAAAATCCAACAAGAAAAGCCGATGTTCCTTTTTTCTTTGCTTTTATAGCCCACTGGTAACATTTCCACCCGCAGAGCCATCCAACGATGTTCCCTAAAATTGCCCTAAAGGAACCCACACCAAACATGGCTCCTGTAATAATGATTGCTGAGATTAAGGCCCAGCTAGAAATAGTATTTTTACGTCGTGGCATTTTACTTAGCTCTTTGTCTTTGTTGCTTTCTTCTTCTCTTTTCTTTTTTCATTCGTTTTCTTTGCCATTTCCAGCGCATTTGCCAGCGCTTTTTCCATCGACGTGATGAGCGTTTCATTGTTTTCACTTTTCGACTTTTGGGAGAGTATAAAAATTTTTTGAAATTATAAAGTAAGTAGACAGTTGATAAGATTGCTTTTATACCTTGATGGAACTTACGTTTTGTTGCTAGCGAGTGCCCTCACAAAAATTTGGCAAACTCTTCTTCATCAATTTTAGCTAGTTTTAGAATTCCCTTTAACGTACCTATAGGAACAACAGCCCCAACTTTACCTTCTTTTGTCGTTCTAACAAGCCTAACATAAGAACCCCTTCGTCCGCTTATCCTAGCCACCTCAAACGTGGTTAACCAAGTTCTTCTCTTTTCCTCTAGAGGAAATTCTTCCAAATAAAGTTCAGTTGCTTCTTTTAAGTTTACTATTGCTTCTTCAATAGTCCGTCCTTGACTAACTGTTCCCACCTCAGGACATTCTGCCACATACATATCTTCTTCTTTATGAATAACAGCAGTGAATGTTCCCATCAATACCACCTAAATAATCGGAGTACTTTTAGGTATTTAAAATTTCGCTTATTTAGTTTAATGCCCCGGGCGGGATTTGAACCCGCGTCCCAGCCTCGAAAGGGCTGGATGATTGTCCGGGCTACACCACCGGGGCTTTTCAGAGAAACAAGATGCTGGATTTTAAAAATTATCGGTTGGTTTAAAGTCAAAGAAGAAAAAAATGATGGGCCCGCGGGGATTTGAACCCCGGACCTCCGGTTAGCCTAGACCCCTCTGTATAGAGCACGGCCATATAAGACCGGCGCTCTAACCAGGCTAAGCTACGGGCCCAGTTAGATGCGGCGGCCGGGATTCGAACCCGGGTCTCAGCCGTGGCAGGGCTGAATTATACCACTAAACCACCGCCGCATTTTTGATGCTATGTTGCTGATGGGCCCGGCCGGAATCGAACCGGCGACCTCCGCCTTGTAAGGGCGACGTCATAGCCACTAGACTACGGGCCCTAATCTGCTGAAAGAATTCTAATGTTTTTATTTAAACTTTTTCATAGGAACATTTTTATTCTCTTTTTGTTTCGCTAAGGCGTATGAGCAAAGCTCAGCAAGAATTGATCAACCTAATCTTTGATAGAGATGATGTAAGTTGGCAGAGCATGTTGTATGAGCTCGTAAGAACAGAGAAGATGAATCCCTGGGATATAGATATAGCTATCCTTACAAACAGATTTTTTGAACTAATTAAAACATTGAAAGAAATGGATTTCAGGATAAGTGGAAAAGTATTGCTTGCTGCTGCTATTCTGCTCAAGCTGAAATCTGTTTATTTGATTAAAAAGGATATAGAAGAGTTTGATAGTCTATTTGCTGAGCCAGAAGAAGAAGCATTATTCGAGGACGACTATAATGAAATTTCAGCAGAAAGAGAACGCTATAAAGGATTGCCCTTACCGCCAAGATTGCCGCAGCTAAGAAAAAGAAAAGTAAGCATTTATGAGTTGATTGATGCATTGCAAAAAGCAATGGAAGTAAAGCGAAGAAGAATCCTTAGAGAGCTGCCTCCTCCTGCAGATGTGCCAGTTCCAAAAAAAAGCTTTAATGTTACCGATGCAATAAAAAAACTATACGAAAGGATTATTTCCTTTTTTAATCTCGGAAGAAAAATAACATTCTCTGTTCTTTGCCCGTCAAAAGAAAAGGAAGATAAAGTTTATACATTTATTCCATTGCTTCATTTAGCCAATCAAAGAAAGATTGACATTGAACAGAAAGAACCTTTTGGAGAAATTGAAATCTATCTTAGAACTGCAAAAGCGCTTAGTGAAAAGGCATTAAAGGAACAAACTTTTTAAACAAACAGGTTGTTGTCTTGGAATATGGCAAAGGAAAAAGAAAAAGCAAAAAAAGAACTTCAAGAGAAATACATAGAATTGCAATTATTAAATCAGCATGCTCAGGAAATCCAAAAACAAATGCAAGTAGTTGAAATGCAGCTTACAAAACTGCTTTCAGCAAAAGAAGCTGTTAGCGGACTTGAAAATACAAAGATAGGAAGTGAGCTGTATGTTCAACTTGCCCCTGGAATTTTTGTTAAAGGCGAGTTAAAGGAAAATAAAGAAGTTCAGGTAAGTGTCGGCGGCAACGTCGTTGTGCCGAAATCTATAAACGAAGCAAAAGAACTCATTGATAGACAAATAAAAGAGTTGGAAAAATTTCAGGAACAGTTGAATGCAGAATTGCAGGCAACAGCGCAAAAAGCAGTTGAAGTTGAAAAAACAATGGAAGCTCTTTCTAAAAATGTTTAGATTTCTTAAAGAAAAACTCAAAAAAGCACTTGGCAGGATAAGTGAAAAAGTTGAAGAAGAGGAAGAAAAGAAAAAAGAAAAGGAAGTAAAGCGAGGGATAGTAGAAAAGATTAAAGCAAAAATTACAAAGAAAAAAATAAGTGAAGAATTATTTGAACGCTTGTTCTGGGATTTGGAGCTTTCTCTTCTCGAAAACAATACAGCTGTTGAAATTATTCAAGAGCTTAGGGAAAAGCTACGAAAGGAATTAGTCGGACGTGAAGTGAGCAGGAGCGAATTAAAATATATTATTCTTAACGCATTAAAAGACGAAATAAGTTCTGTTATAAAGGGTATTGATTTGGTTGAACTAATTAAAGAAAAGTTACAAAAGAAAAAACCATGCGTTATTTGTTTCTTTGGCGTTAATGGCAGTGGAAAAACAACAACCATAGCTAAAATAGCAAATTTGCTAAAGAAAAATGGATTGAGTGTTGTTCTTGCAGCTTCTGACACTTTTAGGGCTGCTGCTATTGATCAGTTAGAAGAGCATGCAAATCGGCTTGGTGTTAAGCTTATAAAACATCGTTATGGTGCTGATGCTGCTGCTGTCGCCTTTGATGCAATAAAACATGCTGAAGCAAAGGGTATAGATGTTGTGCTAATTGACACAGCAGGAAGAATGCATAGTGATGTAAATTTAATGGATGAAATGAAAAAGATTGTTAGGGTTGCGAAACCTGAGCTAAAAGTGTTTGTTGGTGAAAGCATAGTTGGAAATGATTGCGTTGAACAAGCAAGAAGATTTGACCAAGCTGTTGGTATTGATGCTGTTATCTTAACAAAAGCGGATGTAGATGAAAAAGGTGGTGCTATTGTTTCGATAAGCAAGGTTGTTGGAAAGCCAATAGCTTTTCTTGGTATTGGACAAGGTTATGATGATTTAATAAAAGTAAATAAAGAGAGCATACTTCGTTCTGTCGGGATTTAATGGCTAGTCTAAGAAAAATTTATTAAGAAAGAAAAGTGTCGATCTTAAAATGGAAATTAGCTATGATAAAGAAGCAGATGCGATGTATATAGAATTCCGTAAAGGTAAATTCGCTAAAAATAAAAAGATAGATGACTTTACAATCATAGATCTGGATGCTGAAGGAAATATTTTGGGTATTGAACTTCTTGAAGTGAGCAAAAGGATACCGATCGAATCTCTTACAGAAATACATGTAAAAAATTTGCTTACAGTTGCACGATAAAACAGATCTTCTATAAATGGGGCCACGGTCAAATCCTAATTAAAAATATATTTTCTGTTTTTTAGTATTCTAGGTACTGTCTTGTTCAGAGGATTTGACCAACGCTATAAATGGGAAAGTTTTTTAAACGGAAGTTGCTTTTCTGCTGTAAAAGAGAGGTGAAACAGAATGAAATTGATAACAAAGCCTGGCGATGCGCTTAAGGCAATGAAGAAAGAAAAGAACTTAAATAAGTCGATAGGAATTCTTGCCATAGCAGGGATCTTGTTTGGAATTTCTGTGTTAATAAGCGGAACAAGTTTAGCGAATTTAGTGCCGCAAGTACAAGCTTGGATGACAGGAACATACTGGGCTGCATTGATCACATTCTTGTTTGTGTTTGTCGGAGGTCTTTTCCTCGGGTGGTTAGTAAAAATTGTAATGACGACCCTTGGCTGTAAAGGAACTTATTTTGAGGGATTAACAGCAATAGCATATCCAGCATTTATGCTTTCAGTAGCAGGGATTATTTCAGCTTTAGTGAATTATATTCCATACGTTGGTAGCATATTGGCTTTCTTGGTAACAGTAGTCTTAGCTTGTGTCGCTTTTGCATTGACTTACAGGACAATAAAGGAATTGTTTGGTACTGATGTTATAACAGCATTTATTGGAGTGTTGATAGTATGGTCTGCAGTTGCTGCTGCTGGTGCTGCAACAATTCCAGGAATAATGTTAGCAGTAGGAAAGATTCCATTCATAGCAAAAGTTCCTGGCTTGGTTTAAACCTTTTCTTTTTTTATTTTTTTAAAATGAAAGAGATTGGTTATTATATTGGTGTTGTTGGATGTGCTGTAGTTCTTCTTTTTGGAATAGCAAGCATAATCTACGGTGTTTTGCAACCAGCTGAATTCAAGCAGTGGGGAACATATTACGGTATTTGGGGAATTGGTTGTGCTATTTTTGGATTTATGGGTTTGAGAATGACGAAAAGAAAAGCAAAAAGTTACAAAGTTGCAGGAAACCTGTTGCTGTTGATTTTTGGAATCGGCAGCGCAATAACAATGATCAGTATGTTTATCGGTCCTGCTTTAATGATTATCAGCGCGATAATTGGTTTTAAGTACAGTTAGGAACAGGCTTATGGAAATATAATTTTGTTATTGTAGAAAACTCCTTTTTTTAGCTTAACAGGTCGCCATTCGTCAAGAATTAATTCTGCTTTTAACCATGATGCAAGCTTTTTTGGATTTCCTATTGTTGCACTTAGTGCTATTAAATGTAAGTTAGGCAGTAAACGTTGAAGGATTGTTATCAGAATTTCAAGTGTTGGTCCTCTTCCAACATCGTTTAAAAGGTGGATTTCATCTATTATTGCAATGCCTATTTTTCTGAGCCATGGAGCATGATGCCTGATGAGGGAATCGAATTTTTCTGCTGTGCATACAATTAAGTCGTATTTATCAAGATAGGGATCTGCTGAATCAAGATTGCCGATTGATAAAGTGATTTTACAAAGATGAGCATATCTGTGCGTAAATAGATCATACTTTTCATTTGCTAATGCTTTTAATGGCACAATATAAATTGCTTTTTTTCTATGCTCTAAGATTTCTTTTAGCATTGCTAGTTCAGCAACGAGTGTTTTTCCGCTTGCTGTAGGCGTGCATACGAGAAGATTTTTTCTTTTAAGCAAACCAGCTTTGATTGATTTTTCCTGACATGGAGTAAGCTTTTTTATTCCTTCTTTTTCAAGAACCGCAAAAAGTTCTTCTGGAATTTCTTTTCTTATGTCTTTTAGGAGCATTGTGCTGTTAATTTTTTCTGTTTATTTAAATTTTATATATCTCTGCGGCATTCTAAAATCAAAAAAATAAGGCGACTAGGAGAGAAATGTTTAAAAGCGGAGTATGTTTGAATTATAAATATGAAACAAAAACTATATGATAAAGGAAAAGAAAAATATTCTTTAGCAAGTGCTGTTGGGCAGAACTTGTTTTTTGTGATTTACTTCGCAGTTGCCTTCATCGGAATGTCTTTCTTACAAATCAACAACATTCCTATAGCTTCAATCATTTACGTCGCTTTTATAGGAGTAATGTTGATTTTTGTTTTGAGAAAGCATCTATGCACACATTGTTTTTACTATGGGAAAATTTGCAATACTGGATGGGGAAAATTAGCAGCATGTTTATTCAAGAAAAATTCTGGCAATTACGAACTTGGTGGAAAACTTGCCAGTATAACATGGATGTTGGCAATGTTTTTTCCGATTATTGGAATGGTTATTGCTTTGATATTAAACTGGTTTTCAATAACCATTACTCTGCTATTAGGAGCATTCATTATTCTTAGTGTTGTAAATTTCTCTATTCATAAAAAATCATGTGTAAAATGTAAGATGAGGTTTGTATGTCCTGGAAGCATAGCAAAGCAATAGTATGCAACCGAAGTTGAAAATTATGCAAAAGAAAAGTATTGGTCACTTAATTGGTCACATAGCCTATATTTTTTTATACGGGGTATTGGTAATATCTACAGTTTTTCTTTACAATTCTGCTAATTTAGTAAAATTACTATACACGGGATGGGTGATCTTGACACTCGGGATTGTTTTTCTATTGTGGTCGAGCAAATCACGAAAGAAGGGGCATACAGAAGATAACTCTAGTAGAAAAGCTCTTGTTGAAAGTGGCATGTATGCTTTTGTCCGCCATCCAGAATTCTTGGGTCATATATTGATAATTTTTGCGCTTGTTATTATTTCACAGCACTTGATCTGCTTGATTACTGGAGCAATCTTAATTGTTTTACTATGCCTTGCAATAATAGAAGAGGAAAAGAGAAACATAAAAAAGTTTGGCGATTCATACAGGGATTATATGAAGAGAGTTCCGAGAATAAATTTAATCGTAGGGATTATTAAACACAGCAAGAGCAAAAGAAAAAAGACGTGATGCTTCTGCTTTAAACCCCAACATTTAAATATAAAAACATTTTCTGGTGACAAAATGCCGGTTGTGGGATTTAATTTTACAAAACTATCTGCTGAAAGAGGAAGAATAACAAGAGGAAAGATAAGCATTAATAATAACATCGGAATAGTAGATGTAAAAGAAGCTACTGCTTTAGCAGGTGGGAAACAAAAAGGAGTGGTTTTTGTTGTTTCTTTTGAAACTGAGTATAAGCCTGATATTGGAAAGATTGGCTTGGAAGGAGAAGCATTGTTCATTGGTAAAGCAGAAAAGGTTGATGAGATAATGAACGAATGGAAAAAGAATAAAAAGATTCCCAGTGATATTGCTAAAGGTGTGATTGTTCTGTCTTTAAACAAGTGCAATGTAGAGGCTCTTTTATTAAGCAAAGAGCTGGGACTTCCTGCGCCGATACCTCTGCCAAGGATAGATGTGAAAGAGGTAAAGAAGAAATAGTGAGGACGAAAGATTTTTAAACCCTCTTTAGTCTTATTTCTGAGCTAGATTCTGAAAATGGCAAAGAAAGAAGAAAAAGTAAATGAAATCAAGTTAAAAGTATCCGAAGCTCTGCAAGATGACGTAAACAAAGGAATAGTTAGGATTGACTTCAGCCTGATGAGAAAAATAGGCGTTAGGCCTGGAGACATAGTTGAAATCGAAGGTGGCAGAAAAACAGTTGCTCTTGCTGACAGAAGTTATCCTGGCGACATAGGACTAAACATAATCAGGATGGACGGTATAATTCGAAGAAATGCAAAAACGAGCATTGGTGAGATTGTTTCTGTAAGAAAAGCAGACATTAAAGAAGCAAAAAGGGTTGTAATTGCTCCTGCAAGCAAAGGTGTTTATATAAGAGCCTCTCCTGGCGTATTCAAAAGAGGTTTGCTTGGAAGGGCTGTGATAAAAGGAGATATCATTTCAACTGGTGGAACAAGAAGAAGAAAGCTAACCTTAATGGGAAGTCCTTTTTTTGAAGATATATTTAGGTTTATGGGGGAGGAAGCTTTTTCTGGTTTTGGCTTGAGCGGAGTTAAGTTCATAGTTGCACAGACAGATCCAAAAGGCGCTGTTCTGATAACTGAAAATACAGAACTAGTTGTTAATCCAGAGGCTATAGAAGTAAAAGAAGAGGCTGTTCCTGAAGTAACATATGAGGATATTGGCGGTTTAGACGAAGAGATAAAGAAAATAAGAGAAATGGTCGAGCTTCCGCTTAAGCATCCTGAGATTTTTGAAAGGCTCGGCATAGAGCCTCCAAAAGGTGTTTTGCTTTATGGGCCGCCAGGATGTGGAAAAACCTTGCTAGCTAAAGCTGTTGCTAATGAAAGTAACGCGCATTTCATTCTGATAAATGGGCCTGAAGTGATGAGTAAATTCTATGGCGAAAGCGAAGAAAACCTTAGAAAGAAATTCGAGGAAGCTGAAAAGAATGCTCCAAGCATAATTTTCATTGATGAAATTGATGCTATTGCTCCGAAAAGAGAGGAAGTTAGGGGCGAAGTTGAAAGAAGAGTTGTAGCTCAGTTGCTTACTTTGCTTGATGGTTTAAAATCAAGAGGAAAAGTTATAGTTATTGGTGCAACAAATGTTCCAGGAATACTTGATCCTGCTTTAAGAAGACCTGGAAGGTTTGACAGGGAAATCGAGATCGGTGTTCCTGATAAAAAAGGAAGGCTTGAGATTCTGAAGATTCACACAAGAAATATGCCTTTATTTACACGAGAAATGGCTTTGAATGAATCAAAGTTAAAAGAGAGCGATAAGAAAGTTGTTGTAGGGGTACTTGCTGAATTGAAAGATGACACCAGCGATGAAGGTATTGAAAAGGCAATTGAAAATTATGTTAAAAAATATAAAACAAAAATTGATAAGAAAAAGTACTTTGGATTAGTGAAGGATATAATTAAAGATTCTCGCGTTGTTAATCTAGATGAAGTAGCTGAAATAACTTATGGTTTTGTTGGTGCTGATTTAGCTGCTTTATGTAAAGAAGCTGCGATGATCGTTCTGCGAAGGGTTTTGCCTGAGCTTAAGTTATTTGAAGAAGATAGGGAACTGCCAAAAGAAACGCTTGAAAAATTAGTCGTTACAAAAAAAGATTTTCTGAACGCATTGAAAGTTGTTAGACCAAGCGCAATGAGAGAGGTTCTTGTCGAAGTTCCTAATATTAAATGGAGTGATATAGGTGGTTTAGAAGGAGTAAAAAGAGAACTCAGGGAAGCTGTTGAATGGCCTCTGAAATATCCTGAAGTTTTTAGACATATGGGAATAAAGCCGCCAAAGGGAATTTTGCTTTATGGAGCTCCTGGAACAGGTAAAACCTTGCTAGCTAAAGCTGTTGCTAACGAAAGCAAAGCGAATTTTATTTTGGTTAAAGGGCCAGAGCTTCTCTCAAAATGGGTTGGCGAAAGTGAGAAAGCTGTTAGAGAAGTTTTCAAAAAAGCGAGACAAGTTAGTCCTACTATAATCTTCTTTGATGAAATTGATTCTCTTGCGCCAAGAAGAGGAATGGGTGCTGACAGTCACGTAACTGAAAGGGTTGTGAACCAGATCTTAACAGAGATGGACGGTTTAGAAGAATTACATGATGTTGTTGTAATTGCTGCCACAAATAGGCCTGATATAGTTGATCCTGCTTTGCTTAGACCAGGACGATTTGACAGGCTAATCTTAACTCCAGTTCCTGATAAAGCTGCAAGAAAGAAGATTTTTGAAGTCCATACAAAGCATATGCCCTTGGCAAAAGATGTTGATCTTGATAAGCTTGCAGAAATGACAGAGGGCTATGTTGGTGCTGATATAGAAGCTTTATGCAGAGAGGCTGCTATGATAGCTTTAAGAGAAAATATTGAAAGCAAGGAAGTGAAGACGAAACATTTCAAAGACGCTATGAAGAAGGTAGGTCCTTCTGTGACAAAAGATATTGAAAAAGCGTATGAAGAATTTGCAAAGCAGAGCAGAGCTGCCAGAGCAAAACAGATGAAAGAAGAGATTAGTTATATGGGTTAGCTGTTAATTATTTGGGATAGCTTCACTTCTGTTGGGGTATACAAAATTTAATAAACATCATTTATTTTCTCAATTTTAAATGTCAAGGAAGAAAGTCGAGGCTGGTGATGAAGTAGAGATTATATTAAAAGATGGAACTCGATACAAGGGTATTTTAATGCCCAGACCTGCTTTATACAAAGACGATCATGTTGTTCTAAAACTTCCGAATGGGTATAACATTGGAATAGAGAAGAAGAAGGTTAAAGAAATAAAACTCGTCAAAAAATACGAAGAGAAAAAAGCAAAAAAAGAAAAAACAAAGAAGAATCCTTCTTTGCCAAACGTTCTGTTGATTAGCTGCGGTGGAACAATAAGCAGCAGGGTTGATTACAGAACAGGGGGCGTTTATGCTGATTATACAGCTGAGGATTTTGTTGCAATGTGTCCTGAATTAGCTGAAATAGCCAACATAGACGCAAAGCAATTAATGCAAATCATGAGTGAAGATATGAATCATGAAGAATGGATTAAAATTGCTGAAGCTGTTTTTGATGCATTGCAGCGTTATGATGGCGTTGTTGTTACTCAGGGAACTGACACATTGCATTACACAACTGCTGCCCTTTCCTTTTTCCTCAGGAACATTGGAAAGCCCGTCATTGTTACTGGTGCCCAAAGAAGTATTGACAGGCCAAGCAGTGATGCTTTTATGAATTTGATTTGTTCTGTTATTGCTGCGAAAAGCGACCTCGCAGGAGTTTATTGCTGCATGCATGGAACAATAAACGATGATTTTTGTTATTTGCTTAGAGGAACAAAGGTTAGAAAGATGCACACAAGCAGAAGAGACGCCTTCAGACCCATCAATGATTTGCCAATGGCAAAAATTTTTCCTAGCGGTAAATTAGAGCTCATCCAAAGTTGTCCAAAGAGAACAAATAACATTGGAAAGCTGGAGGCTTTCTTTGAGCCAAAAGTTGCACTGGTTTATGTTTATCCTGGGATGGATCCTGAAATCATTTCATTTTACAGAAAAAAGAAATTCAAAGGACTTGTACTCGCTGCAACTGCGTTAGGACATGTTCCAACAAGCAAAAAAAGATATAGTCTTATTCCTGAATTAAAGAAAGCAATAGCTGATGGAATGATTGTTGTGATTGCGAGTCAAACACTTTATGGAAGGGTTCATCCTTATGTTTATACAAATTTAAGAAAACTTTCAATGGAGCTTGGTTGTGTTTTTGCAAGCGACATGTTGCCAGAAGCTGCTTATATTAAACTCGGATGGTTGCTCGGAAAGTACAGGGATAAAGAAAAAATAAAAGAATTGATGCAGTATAACTTTGCTGGAGAAATAAATGATAGACATCTTCCAGATATGTTTTTATTTTAATTTTTAAATGCGGTTAGTAGATTTACTTAATAAAATACGTTGGGACGAACACGAAAATGAAGAGGATTATGAAGTTTGGATTTATGACAGGATTGCTAAAAAGGAAAAGAAGATTGCTTTCAAAATGATAGCAAACATCGGAAAGAGCTTTATTGAGCTTATTGATAGCACTGAAATTCCGCTGCACAGGATAAGAAAAATTGTTAAGAGAGGTGAGGTTGTTTGGGAAAAGAGAAGATAGATTATGCTAAGATTGGCTTTAAATGCGGTCTGGAAATACATCAACAGCTTGAAGGAAAAAAACTCTTTTGCCAATGCAGTACTGCCAATGTTCAACTAAAACCAGATATTTTTGCTGAAAGAAAACTAAGAGCTGTTGTTGGTGAAACAGGAATTGTTGATAAGGCAGCTGCTTTTGAAGCTGCAAAGGGAAAACTGTTTTTGTATAAGGCACATAGTTCTGATTGCTGCTTAGTTGAGCTAGATGAAGAGCCACCGCATCCAATAAATCCTGATGCTGTAAAGGTTGCTGTTACAGTAGCTAAACTTCTCAATGCAAAGCTCGTTGACGAGATTCAGGTGATGAGAAAGACAGTGATAGATGGAAGTAATGTTACAGGATTTCAAAGAACAGCACTCGTTGCGCTTAATGGCTGGATTGAAACAAGCAGGGGAAAGGTTAGCATTCCTACAATTTGCCTTGAGGAAGAAGCTGCTCAGAAAATCGAAGAAAGCGAAAAAACAACTACATACAAGCTTGATAGGCTTGGAATTCCATTGATAGAAATAGCAACAGGCCCTGAAATCAAAGATCCGGAACATGCAAAAGAGGTTGCTGAAAAGCTCGGCTTGATTCTGAGAAGTGTAAAAGGCGTTAAAAGAGGCATAGGAACTATAAGACAGGATGTAAATCTTTCGATAAAAGGTAGGGCGAGGGTTGAGATAAAGGGATTTCAGGATTTAGAAAGTATTCCAAAAATCATTGAATATGAGGTTAGGAGATTGCTTTCGTTGAAGGAAAGAAACGAACCAGAAGTAAGAAAGGCAAATCCTGATGGAACAACTTCCTTTTTAAGGCCGATGCCAGGTGCAGCAAGGCTTTATCCTGAAACTGATATTCCTCCATTCAAGATTGATTTTGAGGTTGAGCTGCCTGAATTGATAGAAGAGAAAATAAAGAGGTATGAAAAACTCGGATTAGATAGAGATTTGGCAAAAGCTATTGCTAAGTCTAAAAAGAGTAAATTATTTGATGCTGCTTTAGAAAAGACAAAGTTAAAACCGGGCTTTGTTGCTGAAGTTATATTTTCCAAACCAAAAGAATTGCAGAGGGAAGATGTTGCAGTTGAAAAAATAAGCGAAGAAGTATTTTTGAAATTGCTTGGATATTTAGCTGAAGAAAAAATAGCGAAGGAAAGCGTTGAGCTTGTGCTGAAGGATGCTGCACAAGAAAAGCTTGACTTCAAGAAATACTTTGTTCTGAGCGATGCTGAGTTAAAAAAAGAATTGAAAAGGATTGTAGATGCAAATCCAGGACTGCCTTTCAAAGCGTTAATAGGAAAAGCAATGCAGAAGTTAAGGGGAAAAGCGAGCGGAAGAAAAATAGCCGAGTTCCTAAAAGAACTTCTTAAAAGATAACGAGCCCGCGGGGATTTGAACCCCGGATCCCCGGCTTAGGAGGCCGGTGCCTTATCCAGACTAGGCTACGGGCTCAAAGCTTTTGCTTAAAGAAAAAGTTTTTAATCGATTTAAATTATTTTCTTTTATGCCGCGGTCGCATAACCTGGTATTGCGCCAGCCTGGAGAGCTGGTGTCCCTTTGGGGACGTGTGGGTTCGAATCCCACCCGCGGCGTTTCTTTTACCTTACTTCTATGCCGCCTAAACGTTTAAACATGCTTAAGCCAAATCTGAGTTTTTCTTTGCTATGCGCATAGAGTGTAAAGATTGGTTCGTCCTTTAAAACAGATTCGCCCTCATGTTTGTAAAGAAACATGCCTGCATCTTTGTCTTTTGGTGCGCCTGCTGCTCTTGCCATTTTTCTGACAGAGATGCAATCGATATTTGCTATATGGCCTGTCCTTGGTGCTCTATATGTATATTTAAATGGACCTGGAACAAGATCCTCTGGTTTTATGTTCGGGTCACCTCCTTGAGCTTCTATGATTTCTTTCATTTTTTTATATGCCTCACCCGATTTAAGGATATTAATTACTTTCTGATGGGCTTTTTTTTCACCGACCATTTCAAGAAGCAAAGTAGCCATTTTAACTGCTTTTCGTTCCAGATCGCGAGGTCTTCTTGGATCACGCATTAAAGTCCAGAGTATTGTCTTTGCTTCTAAGATTGGACCTATTCCATTGCCAATCGGTTCTTTTCCATCACTGAGCATTACTCTTATGTTCATACCTAAATTTTTTCCAACAAGTTTAAACTTTTTTTCCAGGCTTAGAGCTCTTGTTCTGGTTTTAATCTTTGTTTCTTTTCCTAACGGGATGTCTATCAAGACATGCGTAGCTCCGACAGCAGCTTTTTTAGCAAGTATTGAAGCTAAAAGCATTCCTTCTGGGTCAAGAGCTAAAGGATCGCGCAATTTAATCAATTTATCATCAGCTGAAGCAAGTTCCATTGCTCCGCCCCAGACTATGCAACCATTTGTTTTTAATACAATTTTTTTCATTTGTTCAAGCGTTAAAGCCACTGGTGCAAGAACTTCCATTGTGTCAGCGGTTCCTGCTGGACTAGTTATGCTCCTGCTGCTCGTTTTTGGTATGGTATAACCAGCAGCAGCGATTATTGGAACAATGAGCATTGATGTCCTATTTCCAGGGACGCCGCCACTACAATTATGAACGCATATTGGTGCAGATCCAACCATAAACTTGTTGAATCCATCAATTTTGAAATCATAAACATATTTTGAGTCTGATTTTATTTTTTTGATATTTTTTACTTCAAGTACAGACAAATGACCTGTAAGTAATTTCTTAACATCCTCGCTTTTGATATAATTCATTACGCTAAGCAATTTCTCTTTTGTCATAAATTTTTGTCTTTTTAGACATCTCCTGAACTCCCAACCAACACTTTTTGTTTCTATCTCTCCGCATTCTTTTATTGGTATAAGATTAATATAAGCGACGTTTGATTTCTTTCTTCCGCCAAACAAGTTCCTCGCCTGGGTGTAAATCGTATAAGCAGTAGCTGTCATATATTTTCCACTCGGGAATCTACGTTGAGACTTATTTTTAATAGAAAGTGTTGACGACATACCCAACATGGATAATAAGTATTGTAGCTCAATAGCAAGTTTTTTTGATACAGTAACATAAGCCGTTTCATATCCACGCCTTGTATGTCCGTCGCACTTGAAAAGCGTTCTAAGAAATTCTAATTTCATTTCATCACTAACATCAAAGAGAAAAGAAGGTATGCTCTTTTCTAAAGCTTTTTTTCCAACTTTAAGAGCGTGAAGAATAGAAGACAGATTTTGACTATATATAGTAACTCTAACAGCTGTTTTGTGTGGATAGTTAATTGTAGGTTTGATTTTGAATACCTTCTTAATACAGTATATCGCATCTTTGATCAGATCTTTCTCATGCGAACCAAAATTTAGAAAGACTCCTTGATAATTCGCAAATCCTTCTGTGATATAGTATCCAAGAAAACGTATAAATTCTGGAGTTATTTTAATTACGTTTTTGAATTGCTTGCCTCTTTTTTTGGTCTTTACATTTAGTTCAATCTCTTTTATAGGTTTATCGTTTTTTAAACCCGAAGGGACAATAACAAAATCGCCTTTTTTTAAAGAACATGCAGGTATGTTTTTTATCTTACCTTTTTTTAGAACAAAAATAGTATGATCGGGAGTGACTTTAATAGTTCTGTTTCCTCTTAAAGTAATGAGGTATAAATATCTAGGAGAGGGTGCCCTAAATACACCAGAAACAGGTTTGAATTCAACTTCTCCAGCTTCATTGTAAGTTAGCGCACAAAGGCCATTCAAGTTTTTTGATGTAAATTCAGCTCCGTCTTTATAAACAATATCAGCAGGATCACATTGCGCAAAAATATTGTCTATTACTTCTCCTATTGATTTAACTTTAACACTGCCGCTGTTTCTAATCATGACTGGAACATCCCATGATAAACAATGCTTATCAAGGATTGGATGTCTATTAAGCTTTAATTTTCCGCCATAATGGACTATTGCCTTTGTTAGGTTAACTGTCTCATCTAAAGTCATGCCTTTCGTATAGCATGCGCCGATAAAATATGTAAGTTCAACTTGACTAAGTTTATCTTCAACCAATTCTTTTATTATTTCAAATATTTCTTTTCGTTTAAGCGGAATTCCGTCTAACTTTTTTTTGATGGCGAAGACGCCAGAAGGTTTTGGCCTTAAATCGATATCAACAATATCGCCATCTTTCACATTCAGCTTCTTTAGAACTTCTTCAAACAAGCCTATATGCCCTTTTGGAACTGCTTTTTCAGTTTGAGCAATATCAACTATCGCTGTTGTTTCACGTTTTCTGAATTTTATTTTTATACGGTCTTCTGAAAATAAATCAAGCCTTCGAGCATCTTCCTCATTAAGCACAGCTATTAGTATGCCTCCAGTTGCTATGTCCATGTCTCTTACAACGAGCTTCAATTTATTTACCTCTTTTTTCTTTTCGCGTTTCTCTATACATTTTTACAAAGGTTATAATCAATGCTAGGCTTAGTGGTCCTGCGATGATTCCTATCAAACCCATTAATCTTAATCCTCCGAATAAACCGATAACGACAAGCAAAGGATGTATCTTTGCCTTTTTTCCGACTAGTTTTGGTTTAAAGAATGTATCTATCGATGAAACTGTTATGCCACCAATCAAAATTATGATTGCAGAAAACATATTTCCAAATATTAGCTGAAGTAAAACTGCAGGAACCCAGATTATTGTAGGGCCGATTAAAGGTATGAATGCTAGTATTCCAATCAAGGTCGCCCATAAGATTGGAGTTGAGATTCCTGCGATTTTAAAAGCAAGCGCAGAAATGATACCTTCTATTATTGCGACAAAAAGAAATCCTTTTATTATTGCTCTTGTGACTTCTTTTAGTTGATTGAATATCTTTTCTTCTTGCTTGGATTCCAAAGGCGTTAATCGTCTTATTTTTGCAATGATTTCTTTCCCATCTCTTAGTAAAAAGAACGACGTGAAGAAAATTAAAATGAATTCGAGCAATCTTTGGGGTATGCTAAAAACAAGTTCATATCCTGTTTTTGTTAGATAATCTGTGATTTTTTTGAAAGTCTCAAAAATCGCTGTTTTTATTCCCGGTCTTTTTAACAGTTCACAGAAAAATCCTCTTTTGCATTCTTCAAATTCGCTATAAATGATCTGTTTAAATCTTAAGTATCCAACAGATGCCTCTTTAGCAAGCTGGTAGACAAGCATTGTTGCTGGTACAAGGATTATTACAATAATAAGCGCTGTAACTATTGCTGCTGCTAAATTTTTATGCTTGAATTTTTTATAGAACCATTGATATAGTGGGTAGAATAAATAAGATAAAACAGCGCCTGCAATTAATGATGTGAGAAATGATTTAATGATCAAGAAGCCGATAACTGCAAAGAGAATTAAAAGTACTGCAATAAAAAGTCTGATACCTCTTTTATTGTTTGGCATTGAGAATTGGAATTAAAGAAAGTATATAAAATTTTTTGATGGGCCCGCCCGGAATCGAACCGGGGACCTTCTCCGCGTCAGGGAGACGTCATAGCCACTAGACTACGGGCCCATAGCACTGCTTTACAAAAACGATTTATATATTTTTGGTTTTATGTTTTGGGTTTTGGAAATATTTAAAATTTACATCCTTTGATTATGGTGTATGTTCAATTTTTTAAAGAAACTCTTTATGGGAAAGCGTTCAGGTATAGCCGTTGTTATTGGATTAAATCAGATCAATGACGAGTTAAATAAACACTATGAAAATGTTGTAAGTAAGATAGAAAAACGGATTTCTAACCTAGAAAATCTTTTCTCAAACTATGTTGATTCTTTAGCGCAGATGGCAGAGCAGCTTAGAAATGCTGAAATAAAATTAAAAATTGATGAAAAAACCAAATCCATTGTTATTTCTCAGAGAGAGAATTATTTGAAACATTTAAACTTATTAATTGAGCAGCTTAAATCAATTAAATTATCAAATGTCGATGAGTTCGCAAAAGGTATTTTTTTGGTTGAAACTAAGCTTAATGCTTTTTTTAAAAGCGCGGTAAGAAGTAGGGAATTAGCTAAACATTTATTTTTTGATGAGATTGAGGGTGTTGACAAAGCACTAAATTTTATACGGAGATTGATAGAAAACAGTAAGGCTGTTTTAGAAGAGAATAATGTCTTGCTTTTTTATAAGTTAAGAGAGAAATATGAAGCGTTCAAATCTGTTTCGACTAAAAGAAAAGAGGTTGCAGATTTGATTTTAGATGCAAAGAAAAAACTTGTTGAACTTGGGCGTGAAAAGGAATCACTTGAACATGAATTAGAAGCACTTAAACACGACCCAAAATTTAGTGAATTTACTCTCTTGCAAAAAGAAAATGATGAACTTGAATATACTATTGAGCGATTAAAATCAAAAACACTTGAATTGTTTTCTCCTATCCAAAGGCCATTGAGGAAATTTTCAAGGATTGTTTCAGAAAAAGAGGACATTAAGTTGATTGAGGCTTATCTAAGAGGCCCTTTTGATGCTTTGATTTCTGATGAGAAGTTGAGAATTTTAAAATTGTTAGCCGATTTAAAGCGGTGTGTTTCTATTGATCAAATTGATTTAAAAGATAAAAAGAAGGAAACTGTTTTCAATAACATAGAAAAGATTAATTTTTCTGTGCTGAATTCAATTCTTGAAGATTATAAATCAATTTGTGAAAAGAAGACGCTGGTCAAAAAGAAGTTGTACAATAATCAAATAACATTAAGAAAAAAAGAGATTCAATATCGGCTTGAATATATTGATGCAAAAATAAGGGAAGAAAAGGAAAAATTGCTGCGCGCTGAAGAGCGGAAGAAACGACTTGACGAGGAGTTTTTTCCTTTAAAAAGAGAATTTGAAAATGACTTGGGAAAATTTCTTGGCAAAGAAGTGACGATAAGTTTTTAAAAAGAAAATCAGATATTTCTTTTACAGCCCCGTGGTGTAGCGGTCAAGCATCCAGGCCTTTGGAGCCTGGGACGGCGGTTCGAATTAACCCTTTCCGCCAAACTTTTAGAAAAAGTTTGATCAAAAACGGAAAAAGTGCACCTTCGGTGCAACCAAACTTTTAGAAAAAGTTTGATCAAAAACGGAAAGGGAACGAAAATCCGCCCGGGGCTATTTACTACATTAGTTCTGACTCTGCGAGCCCACTTTAAAGAACAAAACATTTAAATAAATAGAATTAGTACTAAACTTATGATGAAAACGAAAAACAAAAGATTGATTTATGCTTTGATTATTGCACTCGCTATTATAGGGGTTGTTTTGTTTGTGTATTTAAGCAAATCAGCAATTACCCAGAGAGAAGTAGAAGAAATTACAGCACCTGCAATAGAAGAAGAATTTCCTGAAAAAGAAACAGGTATTCCCAATCCTGCTAGTGTTTATTGCGAAGATTTAGGATACAATTACGTAATAAGAACTAACCCTAAAACTAAAGGACAATATGGAATATGTATTTTTCCTGATGGAAATGAATGTGAGGAGTGGGAATTTTATAGAGGAAAATGTGGACAAAAATTTACTTTTTGTGAACAACAAGGATTTAGAATAGAAAACAGAATTGATAATATGGGTACTTGGACTGCAGAATATGCTGTTTGTATTTTTGATGATGGTTCTGAGTGTCTGGAACAGGCTTATTTTGATGGTAAATGTAATCCTTCTGAATGTAAAAAATGGAAAATGTCAGAAGGCGGATGTATAAAATCTTAATGATTTTCAGCGGACTTGCAACTCGGAATTTTTGCCTTCGGGAACGTTGCATTAAAATTCCGTCTTCCCTTCGGTCAGAGGCTTCTTGCGCAAAACAAGAAGATTTAAGTAAAATGTTTTAATTATCCTATGCAAGAGGTGAAAAAAAGATGTTATCAAAAATACCTGCAAATCTTGAGAAAATAAAAAAAGAGGATTTGGACAAAGAGATACTAAGAATTGGAATAATAGCTGAATTGGATGCTATAAATCTTTATGAGCAAATGGCAGCTATGACTGAAAACGAAAATATTAGGAAAGTTCTTTTGGATATAGCAAAAGAAGAGAAGACACATGTAGGTGAGTTTCAAACTTTACTATTAAAAGAAGATAAAGAACAAGAAAAAGAGTTAGAAGAGGGTAAAAAAGAAATTGCTGAATTAACTGATAAATAACCAGTAGCGACATTTCTTGGTTCAGTTTCGATTTCGAATTCGATATATTTATAAATGAATGCTAGATCTTGAACAAAAAGCTTAACATTCTCACGCCGAGAGGCGTGATAATTAGTTGGATGATAAAATGGTAGGCGTGTTCGATGTTTACCCAAATGATTTGATCGAGAAGGCTGCTGAAGAACTGAAGAAAGTTTCAGAGATAAAGCCGCCAGAATGGGCAAAGTTTGTTAAAACGGGTGTTCATAAAGAAAGGCCCCCTGCAGATCCTGATTGGTGGTATAAAAGGGTTGCCGCAATTCTAAGAACGATTTACGCAAGAGGTCCGATTGGAGTAAGTAAACTGCGGACAAAATATGGAGGAAAAAGAAGAAGGGGTCATAAAATGCCCCATCATAGGAAAGGTAGCGGTAGCGTGATAAGAAAAGCATTGCAGCAGCTTGAAAAAGCCGGTTTAGTGGAGCAATCAAAAGATAAGTTGAGAAAAGGACGAATAATTACAGCAAAAGGAAAAAGTTTTCTTGATAAGATTGCTATAGGTCTTTTAAAGAAGCAAAAATAAAATGGCAAGGCATAAACCAACTGCGAAAAAAAGAAGGCTTGTAAAGAAAATGAAGCAAACAAGATGGGCACCATTTTGGACAGTGCTAAAGGTATATGGTCCTGGAAGAAGAGTCCATCCAGGAAGACATACTAGAATAAAAAGGAGCTGGCGTAGAACGAGAACTAAAGCTTAAAATGAGTTTTCCAATACATCGTGAGGAGAGATTCGTGGAGATGAATAGGAAAAAATTAGAGGATTTATTGTTTGCTTTTAATAGCATTGCTAAGAAAGCAAGAATTCCGAGAGAGGTTTTTAGAGAAATGCTAAAAAAGAATGATGTTCCAAAAGAATTGCAGCAACCACTAGAACGAGCTGTTTATGGACGCTCTAAATATGTCGGCCTTGGCAGAGAAGTTCCTGTTGGAAATTGTGTTGGAGTACTCGATAAATATTTCGGAGGATGGTGTTGTTTAAGCCTTACTGAAACAGTAGGATATTTCAGTTTAGGTTTGTTGGTTAAATTTGGAGCTTATATTTACAATATTATTCATAGCATTTATAATGCGGTTAGCACTATTTTGCCTTTCAATTTATACAAAAAGAAAAATGCCTGAAGAAAAAACGCTTGAAAGGATATATGTAGTTCCGCTTAGAAAAGAATGGTTAAAAGTAGCCCATTATAGAAGGGCAGAAAAAGCTGTAAGGGCAGTGAAGGCTTTTGTAGCTAAGCATATGAAAGTCGCACTTGAAGATGTTAAGCTCGGGAAATATTTGAACGAAGCTATTTGGCAACGTGGTGCAAAGAGACCTCCTCACAAGATAAAAATCATTGTTAAGAAAGAGAAAGAAAAGGCTTTTGCTGAGCTTGAAGGTTATGAAAAATTAAAGGAAAAAGAAGAAATGAAGTTAAAGAAAAAGAAAAAGGAGGTTGAAAAAGGAAAAGAAAAAGAAGAAATGAAAGTCGAAAAGAAAGAACAAAAAGAAGAAAAAGCTGAAAAAAAGCGAAAAGAAGAAAAGACTGAAAAAGAAAAGGAAGAAGTAATTAAATCTAATTCTGATGAAAATAAAAGAGCTGTGTGAAGATTTTATAGTATATGAAGTTCCGTTGATTGAAAAATTAAAGGTAAAAGGAAAATTCACTTATTTTGTTTTAATGAAAAAAGACTACACAACGATTTCTGCTTTAAAGCTTGTGTCAAAGAAGGTTAAAATTCCTTTGAAATATTTTGGATTTGCTGGAAATAAAGATAGACATGCAGTAACATTTCAGCTTTGTTCTGTAAAGTTTGCTGGGGTACAAAGACTTAAGAATGTACCTTTAAGAGACATAAGGGTTGTTCCTGTAGGAAAAGGCGATAAGCCAATCAAGCTTGGCGATTTAAAAGGAAATTATTTCAAGATTACTGTAAGAAATCTCGATAAGGAGATCACTATAAAAGAAAAGGACATACCAAATTTTTTTGACGAGCAAAGATTTGGAAAAGAAGGGATAAATATCCACATAGGAAAGTTGCTTGTCAAAAAACAATTTTGTGATGCTGCGTCACTGATAAAAAATAAAGAGATTGCAAAGCATCTAGAGAAATATCCCAAAGATTGCGTTGGTGCATTGAGAAGGATTCCTCGCCAACTTTTAAAGTTGTATGTTCATGCTTATCAAAGCTGGTTGTGGAATGGGTGTGCAAGAAAGGTAATAGAAAAAGGCACAGGAAGTGACATTATGGCGCCCATTATTGGGTTTGGTACTGAGCTAGAAAAATATTCTGATTTGATAAGAAAGGTTGTGGAAGAACGAATGAAAGAAGAGAACATAACTATGAGAGATTTTGTTTTTCACCAAATTCCTGAATTGAGCGCAGGCGGTGATGATAGAGCGCTATTCGTTAGACCAAAGATAATTGACTATAAATATGCAACTGATGAATTGCATAAGGGAAAGAAAAAATTGACGATTAAATTTTTTCTTCCAAAAGGAAGCTACGCAACAAATGTAATTAAATTTCTCCTCGAATGATTTTTAGTATCTGTTTGCTCGCCCTTTTAGATGCAGTAAATCCGTTTTCTGTGCTGATGTTAATTACTCTATCTCCATAGTATTCAAGTACAGGTTCTGTCTGTTCTTTATAGATTTTCAATCTTTCGCGAATTGCTTCTGGTTTATCATCTTCACGCTGGATTAGAGCAGTACCACACTGGTCGCATATCCCTGGTGTCTTCGGAGGCATAGAAATCAAATTATAGATTGCACCGCATTTTGGACAAATTCTTCTATTGCTTAATCTTCTTATGATTTCATCTTCGGATAAAACAAAATTAAAAATATAATCTATTTTGAACGTCCTGTCAAGGGTTTTTGCTTGTTCGACATTTCTCGGGTAACCATCAAGAATAAATCCATTTTTGCAGTCGGGCTTTTCTATTCTTCGTTTTAGTACTTCAAGCACAAGATCGTCTGGAACAAGTTCGCCTCGATCCATATATGACTTCGCTTTAATACCAAGGTCTGTTTTATTCTTGACTTCTTCTCTTAGAAGATCCCCGGTTGAGATATGTGGAATTCCTAGCTCTTTTTTAACTATAGAAGCTATGGTTCCTTTTCCGCTTCCTGGAGGACCAAAAAAGACTATTATCATTTTTTAGCCAAGATATGCCAATTCTTCTTTAAGTTCTGTTTCTTTTGTCCAGCTTTTTGCTGATTTTTCAATAATCCGTGCGCTTTCTTTTTTTATAATTTTCCATTTTTGCCAAACGAGTTTTATGTAATCAGCTGTTTTTCTGTCAGTTTCGTCTATTGCTGTTAGCATGTTCTGGCGTAATAGATAAAGAATGGTTCTGAACAAAGAGTAAATCTTTTCTCTTTCTTTGTCTGTGAAAGCGCGTGATTCGTGCATATCGATGAAATCTGCTTCTGGAAATAAGATTTGTTTTAGAAATTTTGACAAAGTTGAAAGTTTATCGTTTATTTTTCTTCTGATTTCACGGAGAAAAAAATGTTCGTTCTCTATTGTGCTGATTTCAAATTCGTTGTTTATTGCATTAAACTCTGGAAGATTGTACTTCTGTTTGAGATGTTGATAAATTTTTTTAGCATCCATTTTATAACTTTTCTAGATATGCTTCAACTGGTTTTAGGGCTATAGTTGACCAATCTTCCATATCTGCGTTTTCATGAACGTATTTTAGTTCATCTATAGTAACCATTTTGCTGAAATGTATTTCTTTACCTTTTGGAATTATGTCTTTTTTTGTTTCTGCTATGTAGAGCAAACCGAAATGAACACTGCTAACGGGTGTTTTATCATAATTTATATAACCAATTAGTTTCAGGTTAAAGTTGCTCGTGCCGAGCTCTTCTTCTAGTTCTCTAAGTACGCTTGCTTCAATCGGATTTGCTTCATTTGATTCTTTATCCTGTAAATCAACATGGCCTCCAAAGCCAAAGGAAAACTTGCCCCTTAAACGAGCTTCTGCAACGTTTTCTTTCTTTTTGCTTCTCTGGTATAGCAAAACTTTTTTTGTAAAGGGATTAAGAACAATGACATAGCCAATTGGTTGCTTGTATTCTGGTCTTGTTTCCATCAAATCGCGTTCATGCCATTCCTGATTTTGAAGAATTCTTTTAATGAAATCTGTTTCTTCGCTGTGCTCTTTAAATCCCTCAAAATAGGAGTCATTGGAAAACAGAGTTTCTCTTCTTACAACCATTATTTTCCTTTTCATTTTTATGACCTCTTTAAAAGCCTCCGGTGGGATTCGAACCCACGACCTGCTGGTTACAAGCCAGCCGCTCTCCCGCTGAGCTACGGAGGCGTTAGTAAATAGAGAGAAAAAGGTTGTTATAAAAATCTTATGCTCTCCAGGCAGGATATGCCTGGCTTGGATGAAATAAACCTGGTTTTTCTGGCGTAAATGGAGCAAGTTTAAACCATTGTTTAAGCCATGCTTGAAAATTGTATGCTTCGCGGTATAAATCAAGTTTTTTATCTTCGAAATCTTTTTTTAATAGTTTTTTTGCTACTGCTGTTCCGAAGGCCTTTAATATCGGATGCTTTTTGAAAAAT
>Ga0180300_10000025_pt1 | contig 52169 bp, 56 predicted proteins | sample GuaBasSediGuay15_FD_121798 | JGI IMG/M metagenome (GOLD analysis project Ga0180300, IMG submission 121798) | Subseafloor sediment microbial communities from Guaymas Basin, Gulf of California, Mexico - Guay15, Core 4569-2, 21-24 cm | ecosystem: Environmental > Aquatic > Marine > Hydrothermal...
AAAAAATATTGAAATTCTCTCCAATTTTTTCTTTAAATTTTTTCGGAATAAAAAATCTGTAAATAGGTTTTCCAATCTTTCTTATTAATTTTTCAGTTTTCAAAACAAAAATTCCAATAAGGAACAAAACAAAGAACAGAATAAATAAATAACCTAAATTAAAAAAATTAGAGAACAAAGTGAATACTCCAAAGATTCCAAAAAGAAAAAGAACAAAAACATCATTAACTCTATCAATAAAAACAGTTAACAAACCCTTTCCAATTTTTGATTTTAAAAATTTTGCCCTAAGAAAATCTCCAACTCGCCCAGGAGTTATCAAGCCAGCGCCAAAACCAGCAATCCAGGCAACAATTGCTCTCCCTAAAGAAATTCTATCTTCTTTTTCAACAATCAAGAGCCATTTTACAGACTTTACAAAAATTGTTGGAATAATAAACAGAAGAGAGATAAAAAAATAAAAAATATTAACTTTTTTAAAACAAGTCAAAAGAATCTTTAAATCAATATTTAAAAGAAGATAAATAAAAATAATAATTCCTATAGAAGCAAACAATTTATAATATCTTTGCATAAAATAAGTTCAATTATATTTTCTATTGGCAAAAATCTTCTTTTAGGAATATAGCATGAGAAAGTTCTACAATCTGTTAAAGACCTGTCTGAGATAAAAAACTATAAATCTAATATTTTTCTTTTTAGCAAATAAATGAAATTCTCTATTCCATTTTTAACTGTAACTCCTTTTATATAAGTTGGAGAATTTATTTTTATTGAAGTATGACTTAAATTGTGTTTTGATATTTCATAGATAATCTCGCTTTCTATTGCATATTTATCTGCACTTAAATTTATTTTCTTTACAGCCTTTTTTGAAAAACCCTTATATCCGCTTTCAGTATCTTTCATCTTTGTTCCGCAAATTAAATTTGTCAAAAAATTAAGCCAGAAATTTCCAAATTTTTTAATTAGTGGATAGTTTTTTATATCTCTTTCTCCAAGAACAAAATCGTATCCTTCTTTTATCTTTTCTACAAATTTTGGAATATCTTCTGGTAAATGCTGTAAATCAGCATCAAGTGTTATGATAACATCTGCACCAAGAGAAACAGCTTTTTTTAATCCCTTTCTTCTTGAAAATCCAACACCTTTGTTTTTCTTATTTCTTAAAACAATAGCCCCTTGTTTTTTAGCAAGTTCAAAAGTTTTGTCTTTTGATCCATCATCTATTATAATAACTTCATCAACAAATTTCTTTGTTCTCTTAATAACCTCAGAAATTGTTTTTTCTTCATTATAAGCAGGAATAACAGCAACAACTTTCATAATATTTTAGAGGAAATTTTCAATTTTTAGAGTATTACACTATAATGAACAACTATTCAGGAATTTTAACTTTATTCAGTGCATCAACATATTTCTTCAATCTCAAAATTTCACTTTCAATCTTCTTTGCATCCTTGCCATTTTCTGATTTCAATTCTTCAATTGCAATTTTAATTCCTCTATTAATTTTCATCAAAACAACCTTTTTCAGAGCCAACAATAAATCTCCTTCTAATTCAACATAAACCTCCTTGCTTTTATCCTTTCTAAATCTTCTAACAAGTCCGAGAAGTTCCAGCAAATCTAATGAGAGCGAGATTGATGGCAAAGAGTACTTTGTCTTCTCTGCGAGTTCTTTCAAAGATAATTTTTTGTGAATGAACAAACTTGCAAGAATTGAAGCATGGACTCTTGAATAACCTAAAGTAGAGACCAAATTTCCAAAAATTTCATAAACTTTCTCCATTTATATATTTTTAAAAGATATAAAATAATGTATAAGCAAAAATTGCCGAAGAAGACAAGTTCTTTATGTCCAGTATGTGCTAAAAAGATTCCTGCGAGAGTATTTGAGAAAGGAGGAAAAGTATGGATCGAGAAAACCTGCCCAAAACACGGAAAATTCAAAGAAGTTTATTTTGAAGATTTTGAGATGTATGAGAAATTCAGAAAATTCGGTTATAATGGAAGGGGTGTTTCAAATCCGAATACTAAAAGCACTGGAAATTGCCCTTTTGATTGCGGTTTGTGTAGTAATCATAAATCCCATACTTGTTTAGCGAATATTAGTGTTACCAATAGATGTGACCTCCGGTGTTGGTATTGTTTTTATTTTGCCAAAGAAGGAGGAAATGTTTATGAACCAAGTTTGAAACAAATCAGGGAAATGCTGAGGGTTGGAAGAGAAGAAAAACCAGTCCCGCCAACAGCAATCCAGTTAACTGGAGGGAATCCTGAATTAAGACCTGATTTAATAGAAATTATAAAAATCTGCAAAGAAGAAGGTTATGACCATGTTCAATTGAATACTCAAGGAACTTATAGGTTATATAAAGACCTAAAATTTGCAAAGGAAGTGAAAAAAGCTGGAGTTAATACCATATACTTAAGTTTTGATGGTGTGTCAAAGAGAGCAAATCCAAAAAACCACTGGGAAGTTCCTTATATTTTCAATAATCTAAGAAAAGCAAATCTTGGATGTGTTTTAGTTCCAACAGTGATTAGAGGAATAAATGACCTTGAATTGGGTTCAATTGTAAACTTTGCCCTAAACAATTTAGATATTGTAAGAGGAGTAAATTTTCAACCTGTTTCCTTGGTTGGCAGGATGCCTAGAGATGAAAGAGAAAAACAGAGAATTACAATCCCAGGAGTGATTAAAAATTTAGAAGAACAAACAAAAGGAATAATATCAAAAGAAGATTTCTATCCAGTTCCTGTTGTTAGACCAATAACAAGATTTGTTGAAGCGATAACAGGGAAACCGCAATATTCTCTAAGTTGCCATTTTGCATGCGGAGCAGCGACTTATTTATTCCTTGATGGGGATAAAGTGATTCCAATAACAAGATTTGTTGATGTTGAAGGCTTTCTTGAATATTTAGACAAAAAAGCAGAAGAGATTGAAAATAAAAAAAATAAATACATTGTTGCCTTAAAAATTCTCTTTAATCTGAAAAAGTTCATTGACAAAAAGAAAGAACCAAAAAATCTGAATTTCTATAAATTGCTTTTTAATGCTCTAATAAAACACAATTATAAAGCTTTGGGAGAAATCCATCACAGAAGTTTGTTTATTGGAATGATGCATTTTCAGGATTTGTATAATTACGATGTTGAAAGAGTTGAAAGATGTGTAATTCATTATCTAATGCCAAACAAAAAAATAATTCCCTTCTGCACTTTCAATGTTCTGCCAGAATTTTACAGGGATAAAGTACAAGAAGAGTTCAGCATAAAGACAGAAGAATGGGAAAAGAAAAATAAAAGAAAACTGAAAGATGACATATATCACAGAGATATTAAAAAATTAGAATCTGGAAAAATTTACAAAAAAACTTATTTTAACTTAAAGAATTTTTTTGCATAAAAAATGTTTTTGGGAATTGATGGAGGAGCAACAAAAAGCACTTTGGTTTTAATTGATTTAAAAGGAAAAAAGATTTTTGAAACAAGTGGTAAAAGTTTAAATTACAGAAATTTGGATAGAGAAAAATTTATTCAAAATTTGAATGAACTAATTATTAAAGCAAAAAAGAAAGGGAAAATTTTATTTTCCTGTCTTTCCCTTGCAGGCATAGATACCGAGACTGACAAAAAAAGAGTTATAAATATTATAGAAAAAAGCAGAGTAAACAAAATTCTAAAATCTAATTTTATTGTTAAAAATGATATAGAAGTTTTATTGCCAACTGCCAATATTGAAGATGGAGCAGCAATAATTGCAGGAACAGGTTCAAACTTTTTTGCAAAGAATAAAAATAAAATAGCAAGAGCTGGAGGCTTAGATTATATTTTAAGCGATGAGGGGAGTGCTTTTGATATTGGACAAAAAGTTTTAAGAGCATCTGTCAGATCAAAAGATGGTAGAGGTGAAAAAACAATTCTGGAAAAAATGGTTTTAAAAAAAGTTGGAATTAAAAATATAAGAGATTTGGTAAATTTAATTTATGGAGAAAATTTAAAACAAAAAGTTGGCGAATTTGCTCCTTTGGCTGAGATTGCTTTAAAAAAGAAGGATAAAGTTGCAAAAAAGATTCTTTTGTCTTCTATTGATGAACTTGAAAACGGAATTATAACTGTAACAAGAAAGGTAAAGTTAAAAGGAGAATTCAAAATCTGTCTTGTCGGAAGCGTTTTCAAAAACAAATATATACTAAACAAATTAGAAATTAAACTTAAAAAGAGATTTAAAAATGCAAAGATAATAATAATAAAAAATCCTGCAATTGGTGCTGCTAAATTGGCAAAGAAAGAATTTGAAAAATTATCCAAAGCAAAATTTCAGAGTTAGTTTGTTTGTTTCTTCTTTGGAATAAAATAAATAAACCATACAAACCAGACAATCCATAATGCTTGTAGATAGTCTCCATTAATAATTCCATAAATTCCTTGGAATCCCATAAATCCCAGAAAACCCAACATCCAAGCTTTTTGCACCATAATATCGTTGTTTATTTTTATTAAGTATATGACAATGAAATTTTTTAGCTCAAGTTTAACACAAACCTTATAAATCCATTAGGAAGTTAAAAATTTTGGTCTACAAAATTTATATCAACATTTATAATCTAAAAATTAAATAGTAAATCTCTCTTTTAACTCTCTTGATGTGAGTTCCATAGCATTTTCGTATGCTTTGCCAAGTGCATGCCTAAAAGGATTTTTTAGCGCATCATCAATTTTTTCCTCAAATTCTTCTAATGATGAAGAATACTTTTTATATTTTCTAATTTCACCAAGAATATTGCTTCTCAAATCTGATAGATCTTCAACTTTTTTAACTTTTTCCTTTACTATATCATCTATTTTTCTCCTTTTTTCAGTTTCAGAATAATCAGGATATTTTTCATACACAAATCTTTCTACAGCTTCTCTGGAACAATTCATTGCATAAATTTCAGCCAATTTTTTTATATCCAAATCTTCACAATATTCTTTAAGTAATTTCTCGAGTTCTGATTTTCTTGTATTTTGGTCTTCAATTTTGTTTATTTCTTCAAATCTATCTTTGTATTTTTCCAGTTTTAATTCAGCCTCTTTAAAATTAAAGTGATATATTTCTGCTCCACATTCTTCTTTATCTTCTTCAGTAATTCCCATTTCTTTAAGATTTTCTACAAGTTTCATTAATTAAATAAGAAACTTTAAATAATTTTGTTAATTTGTAATTGTTCTGTAATGTGTGTGATTAATATTTTATAGTGTAGAGATTTTAAACTCGTCTTTGACAAGAAAGCCTTAATTGTTTCAATTTATAATAATTTTGTTGACATTATTGTTAATACAAAAATCCTGATTAATTTTTGAGTTTACAAAAGTGTCAAACTTAGGCTCTAAACTTTTTAAGTTATATAAGAAAACCTTTGATAGTATTTATGGAAATAGACGAGAGCATTTTTCGGGCCTATGATATTAGAGGAATTTATCCGAGACAAATAAATGAAGAACTCGCATACAAACTTGGAAGAAGTTTTGCAACATTCAATAAAGGCAAAATAGTTGTTGGAAGGGATGCTCGTATAGGAGGAGAAGTTTTAAAAGAAAATTTAATCAAGGGTTTGATTGAAAGCGGGGCAGAAGTAATTGATATCGGAATTGTTCCCACTCCCTTGATAATATTCTCAATTAAGTATTATAATTTTGATGGAGGAATTTGCATAACTGCCAGCCACAATCCAAAAGAATATCAAGGTTTCTTGTTTTACAACAAAGAAGGAATAGGAATTGGTTTAGAAAACGGTTTGGAGGAAATTAAAGAAAATGTTCGTTCTGAAAAGTTTACAGAAGGCAAAGGTATTCTCCTGAGAAAAAACATTTTGCAAGATTATATTAATTTTATATCCGATAAGATAAATATTAAAGATGCGAAAATGAAGGTGGTTATTGACTGCGGAAACGGTGTTGCTTCTGTTGTTTTGCCAAAACTTCTGAACAGATTTGGAATAGAATATTTTCCATTATTTTGTTCTCTGGATGGAAATTTTCCAAACAGGGACCCTGAACCAAGAATGGATAATTTAAAAGCTCTGCAAGAAAAAGTTGTTGAATTAAAAGCAGATTGCGGATTTGCTTATGATGGAGATGCTGATAGAGTTGTTGGTGTGGATGAAAAAGGAAATGTTCTCACTCCGAATCAGTTTTTTTGCGTATTAATCAAAAGTTATTTAGAAAACAAAAAAGAAAAGGTTGTGCACGATTCTTTAAGTTCTCTCACAATAGACGAACTGGTTAAATATTATAAAGGATTTCCAATTGGGTGCAGAGTTGGGCACGTTTTTATTCAAAAAAAACTTCTAGAGGAAAATGCAGCAATAGGCGGAGAGATATCCGGACATTATTTTTTCAATGAACTTTTCGGGGCAGATGATGCTTCATTTGCAACTTTAAAAGTTTTGGAATATTTGAATAAGAAAAAAATAAAATTGTCAGAGGTTTACAAAGAACTGCCCAGTTATTATTTTGATTCTATAAGAGTCAAGACAAAAGAAGAAGAGAAATTTAAATTCATAGAAAATCTGAAAACAGAGTTCAAAGAAAAAAATTATAAAATTGATTGCTCCGATGGTGTCAAAATAATTTTTGATGATTCCTGGATTTTATTAAGAGCCTCCAATACGGAGCCAAAAATTTCAATAGCATACGAATCAAAAACAGAAGAGGGATTTGAAAAACTAAAAAAGTTTGTAAATGAAATTGTAAAAAAAATTCCAAAATAATATGCAGGCGGTGATACTGGCAGCTGGAAAAGGAACAAGAATGTTGCCTTTAACAGAGACCAAACCAAAACCTTTGTTAAAAGTCGCTAACAAAACAATTTTGGAGCATAACTTGGAACAGTTGAGAGAAATCGCAGAGGAGGTTATTATTGTTACTGGATACAAAAATGAATTAATTGAAAATTTTTTCGGAAATAAATTCAAAGACATTGAAATAAAATATGTTAAACAAAAAGAGATGTTAGGAACTGGAGATGCTCTAAAAACGGCATCAAATTTATTAAAAGATAAATTTCTGGTGTTGAACGGAGATGACTTGTATTTCAAAGAGGATATAAAAAAAGTTTTGAAGCAAGAGCCTTGCATATTGCTGAAAGAAAGCGAAAATCCGGAGAATTTTGGTGTTGTAATGATTGAAAATAATGAAGTTGTTGAGATTGAAGAAAAACCAGAGGTCCCAAAGGGAAATCTTGTAAATACCGGGCTTTATTTTTTAAATAAAAGTATTTTTGATTTCAAGATAGAAAAAAGCAGTAGGGGAGAATACGAGTTAACAGATTATGTAAAGAAAATTTCAGGACTGAAGTTTGCAATTGCAGAAAACTGGTTCTCCTTGACTTATCCTTGGGATTTACTTGATGCTAATGAATTTCTTTTAAAGAATATTGAGAAAAAAATAAAAGGCAAAATTGAAAATTGTTATATTGGTGAAAATGTGCAAATAGGGGAGGGAACTGTAATAAAAAGCGGCAGTTACATAGAAAGCAATGTCATTATTGGAAAAAATTGCAAAATAGGTCCGAACTGTTATATAAGAGGAAGCACTGCAATAGGAGACAATTGTCATATTGGAAATGGAAGTGAAATAAAGAATTCTATTCTCTTTGAAAATTCAAATTGTCCTCACTTAAATTATGTTGGCGATTCAATAATAGGCAGCAATTCTAATCTTGGCGCAGGAACTATTATCGCAAATTTAAGACATGATGAAAAAGATATAAAGGTAATGGTAAAAGGAAAATTAATAAGTACAGGAAGAAGAAAATTTGGAAGTATTATTGGAGACAATGTAAAAACGGGGATTGGAACTTTAATATATCCTGGAAGAAAAATAGGTTCAAATAAAACAACAAAACCTGGAGAAATTTTAAAAAACAATCTTGTTTAAAAATTTTCTTTAATTTAATTAATGGAAAAAATAATTAAAATTCCAGAGGGTGTTGAAGTTTGGGTAGAAAACTTTAAAGTAAGAGTTAAAGGAAAATTAGGAGAGTTAGAGAGAAATTTTTATAATAGAGGAACAGCAAATATATTAAAAATTGAAAAATTAGGTAACGAAATAAAAGTTGGGGTTGAAAACAAAAAGGGAAAAGCATTGTTAGGAACAATAACAGCACATATTCGTAATTTGTTTAAAGGAGTTACTTCTGGATATAGTTATAAATTAAAACTAACATACACGCACTTTCCAATCTCAATAGAAGAAAAAGGAGATGAAATTGTTGTCTCAAATTTCCTTGGACAAAAAGAAAATAAAAAAATGAAAATTCCTAATAATGTAAAAATAGAAATAAAAAAAGATGATATAACTGTTTCTGGAATAGATAAAGAACTTGTTGGACAAACAGCAGCTAATTTAGAAAAATTGACAAAACTTAGCAAAAGAGATAGAAGAAGATTTCAAGATGGTATTTTCATTGTTGAGAAACCAAGTTAATATTTTAAAAATAATGAACTTAACCCTAAAAAAGGAATGCAGAGAAAAATTGAGAAAACCAATTGGAAAGCTGATTAAAAAGGAATTGCTTAGAGAATTAAAAAATAAAGAAATAATAACTGTTGGGGATAAAACTACGCAGACAATTCTTGGTCTTGGTTTAAAACCGAAATTGGCAATAGTTGATTATAGAATTGAGAGAAAGAATATAGAATTTAATTACAGAAATTTCTCAAAAAAATTGAAAGCAAAAAATAAGCCGGGGCAGATTTCTATTGAATCTGTAGAAAAAATAAAAGAATCAAAAAAATATAAAAACTGTCTTTTGGAAATTGATGGAGAAGAAGATTTGCTTGTTTTACCTTCTGTCCTTGAATTAGAAAAAGGAATTGTGTGCTATGGGCAACCAAATGAAGGAATTGTTGTTATTAAAATTAACAATAAAAGTAAGGAAAAGGTAAAAAATTTATTTAAGGAGTGTTTTCAAGTGTGAAAATTAATCAAAACTTATTATTTTAAATTATTCTCTAATTTTTATGAAGTTAAGATTTTTGTTGATTCTATCTATTGTTATATTCAGTTTAAGCCCTATTTTAGCATTAAAAGAGACAACAATATATTTGCCTGCTGTTCAGGAGACGGAATACGGATATGAAGGTGCTCTTGCAACTTTAACAGTAAATATAAAAGAAGGAGAGGGACATGTTTATGTTGATACCTGGCCCCTAACGAAAATAGACACACAAGCCTCTGCAAGAATGGCAAAACAGGTTGCTTGCGATATTTTGAATTTAGACTGCTCAAATTATGATTTTTTTTATATAATAAGGTCTGAAGCGCAGATTGTTGGAGGACCAAGCGGAGGAGCGGCTATGACAATTGCAACTTTAGCTTCTCTTCTCAATACCACAATAAATAACAATGTTCTAATAACAGGAACAATAAATTTAGATGGTTCAATAGGTCCAGTGTCTGGAATTATGGAAAAAGCAGAAGCTGTTTCAAAAAAAGGAAATACTTTTTTAATACCTTATGGCCAATCTGTTATTAGTGTTGAGGAAACAAAAAAAGAAAAAATTGGTCCTTTAGTTATCCAGCAGAGTGCTCCAAAAAAATTAGATATAATAAAATATGCAAAAGAGAATTTAAATTTAACAGTCAAAGAAGTTAAAACTGTTCAGGAGGCATTTAAATATTTCACAAATTATGAACTCAAAGTAAAAGAGGTGGAATTTAAAAGAACAGAAGAATATCAAAAGGTTATGAAAAAGTTGGCAGATGATTTGCTTAATCAATCAAATAAACTAAAAAAAGAATGCGAGGAAAAACTTAGTAATTCAAAAATAAGTTATGATTATGAAAAACAAGTTTCAAAACTTTGCAGTTTATCCCTAGATAAAGCAAGAGAAAATTATAATAAAGAAAATTATTATTCTGCTGCTTCTCTAGCCTTTTCAAATCTAATCTCTTATAGATACGGATTAAATTTAATAGATTTGTTAGAAAGCAAAAATAAGAAATATTTTCTTAAAAATTATTTAAGAAATATAGAAAGCAGAATTTTTGATGTAAATACTTCAAACATAGAATTATATGCAATAATAGAAGAAAGAATCTCTGAAGTCCGTGAAAATCTTGAACTTGGCTGGAAAAATTATTATAATGAAAATTACATTCAAGGGATTTATTATGGTTCCTTTGCAGATTCCAGATTATATACAGCAAACTTATGGAAGGAATATGCAGAAGAATTTCCAGTTTATATAGAAACAAAAGCAGACTTAAAAGAAATTTCAAATGATGTAATTTCAAAAGTTTCTTCTATTTTGACCTATATTTCATTCACAACATCAAATAAATTCTTGGATAAAGCTAATGATTTGCTAAATAAAGCAAAAGACAATTATAATTCTAAAAACTATTATTCAGCAATCATACTTGGATTGAAGAGTGAAGCAAATGCAGAATTATCAGCAGAAGTTTTGCAAAAAGATAAAGATTATTTAATAGAGTTGCACAGAAAAAGGGCACTAATTTCACTAAACAAAACAAACTCTGTGATTGGTCAAAGCTATTTTGAATATGCAGAAACTTTAAAAAAAGATAACAAAGATGCTTCTTTAACCTATTATACTTATGCAGAAAAACTTTCAAGACTGAATAAACTATTAAATAAAGAGATTACATCTGAGAAAATAGAGCCAAAAGAATATTTATCTCCTGTTTCTTGCAATTATGAGAAAGCAATTCCTTTCTTTTTGATTTCTATTATTCTTTGTTTTATTGCTGGAATAATTGTAGGAAGATTTATATGAAACTGATAAGATTTGAAGGGAATCCGATTTTGAAGCTAATGAACTGCTGCTTCTATGAATTTTTACAATTATCTGAGTATTAAAGAATTTATTGTATTTTTATTTCAGCAACACCTATACTTTTATCTGCACCTCCATAATACAAAAGCCATTTCTTCTTAAAGTATACAAGACCTGTAGCGAAAATAACATTATTTACTTTCCCATATTTTTCCCAGTATTCTGTTGGTTTCAAAATTGGTTTTTCTGACCTAAAAAGAAGTTTTGTAGGATTATTTTTATCAAAAATAGCAAATCCAGGAGAATAAGAAAGCCACTTTCTAATTCCTTCATAAGTTATCCTTGTTTTACGACTATTATAAATCATTAAAATTCCTTTTTCTGTTACAATTGGAGGCGGACCTCCTTCCACTAAAGAATCATCAAAATACCATTTTCTTGGTTTTAGAACAGGTTTTTCTATTATTTCCCAGTTTTTCAAATTTCTGGATAAAGCCATTTTAATTACACCTTCGCCAAAATACATCACATATTTTCCTTTGTATTTGTAATCTTGAACTATTGCTCCTGCTTTCGCATTTGTATCAGGACCGGACATCTTTTTGGAAATCAAAGTTCCTGTTTTCTTCCAGTGAATAAGGTCTTTTGAGAATGCACCACAAAGACTTACGGGCCCATCTTTTGGAATGGCAGTATATGTTAAGAAAAACATGTTATTTATTCTAATAATCCTTGGATCTTCACTACCTCTTTTTTCTGTCTTTGTAAGTTTTTTTCCTTTATTTATAACAGGATTATTTTTGTAGCGTTTAAATCTGAAACCATCCTCACTCCAGGCAAGACCAATACGGGAAATATAATTATTATAATATAAATCCTCCGCCCTATAAAGCAAAAATACTTTTTTATCTTTTACTATTGCCGCTGGATTGAACACACAAGCGGTTTCAAAACTTTTCTCTTTTAAAACAGGTGTTAATATTGGATTTTTTGAATATTTTTTTGCTTCTACACTTACTCTGATTTTTGTCATAATTAAATAAAAAATTATATCGGTAGTTTGTGTCGCTACAGCAGATATTTCTAAGCTGTTGCCATGAGTTTTTTAAATTTTTCAATAATCTCTACTTTGTTTGGATCTATCTTGTATTCTAAAGCTAAATAATAGGAAATCCAATCAGATAGAAGAATTGTATTAAAAATTCTTGTTAAAATATCTCCTTCAGGTATATCTATTATCAAAACTTCTATTTTTTTTGATTTTAGTAATTTGGCAGTAATTTCAATTCTCTTTAGCATTCTCGGATGATCTTCTAAATCACGCAGAATTATAATGAAAAAGTTAAAAAGAGGATTCTTCCATCCGTTCATCTCATTATGATTAAGTTCTGAAAAATAATTTGTGAAAGCTGGAACTTTTGAATTTTCATTGAATTTTATTTTCCAGATATAACCAAGAGATTTAAATTTGTCTGGAGTGTAAATAATCGGAATCTTCTTGAATAATCTTTTTGCTATCTTCTTTCCTTTATTTTCCAAACTTTTTGGTTTTAATTTTTTTTCCAAACCCAATATTTCTAAAATTTGTTTTTTCTTTATTAAACCAATCTTAAATAGAATTCCTGCCAATGCAGAGAAAATGTAACCAGTTGCCATTCTTGGCTGCAAACCAGATGGAATGAGAATTAGAGGGGTTTTGTTTTTTTCGGAGAGTTCCTTCAATTTTCCTCCAGAAGTTATTGCTATTGAGAATAACTTTCTTTCAATCGCCTCTTCATAAGAATAAATTGGTTCTTCGGTATTTCCAGAATAAGAAGAGAAAATTAACAATGTTTTTTTATTTGTTTGAGGTGGAAGATTGTAAGTTCTGTTTATATATACAGGGATTTTTAGATTAAGCCAAGTAGTTAAAATATCGGTTGGCCATGCGCTTCCTCCCATCCCAGAAACAACAATATTTTCAAACTTTTTTTTTATTTTAATATTCTTGGCAGCTTCCAGTCCGACTTTAAACTGTTTTGGGAAATTTAAAATATCCTCTCGCATAGATTTATCTATTCTCTCCATAACAAGATATTTAAATTTCTTTTAATTCTGCTGAGTAACAGAAAAAATTAGTCATTCTCTTTTATAAAATTTCAATTTTTTTATTTTATTTTCTGACAACTCCAACCAAACATTCACATAAGAACCGAATCCCGCATTTATGCAAGTTGTTTCTCCAATTTTGCATTTCCCAAAATTTTCGTGTATGTTCCATACGATTCAGAAAAACAATCTTTTATACACATTTTGATCTGTAAACCTGCTTGAGGGTTTGTCTTTTTTTACTTAATCTATAATTATTATTTTCTTTTATAATTATTGGCGGTAATAAATCACCATAATTTGCTGACCATGACCAAGTATATGCTCCTGTATTTCTTACTAAAACAATATCTCCTTCTTTTAATTTTGGGAACTTAACCCTTTTTTGAATAATATCTGCACTATAACTAATACGCCCACCAAAATTATATACTTCGGTTTTTACAGATTTATCAACTGGTTCAACTTTATATTTTGCTGTATTTAGTGGAACAAGATAATTAGCACTTATATCTAACAACACCCATTTATCATTTTGTTCTTTTATTGAAATCACCTTGCTTATAACATAACAAGCATCTTCAACAATATAACGACCTGGTTCAAAAATTAATGTCTGATTTGAATTGTTTTGTTTCATAATTTTGTGAATCTCATTTGCGAAATCTGTTATTGACAACCCGTTTTCATTTAAAGTTGTCTCTGAAGCATAACCACCACCCAAATCAATATATTTTATATTGATGTTCAAATCATTTTTTAATTCTCTTGAAAAGTTCAAAAGATATTGTAATGCCTGTGCATGTGCCTTTATATCTATTATCTGTGTTCCAATATTAACATGTAATGCTTTTAGATTAATGTGCTTATAGTTCCTAAGGTTTTCAATTAATTTTTTGGCATATTTTTTCTTTATTCCAAGTTTTGTATTCCCTATAAAAGTGCTTTTAAAATCTATTTTTGGATTTATTCTTATACCAATATCAACCTTTTTATCAAGTTTAAGGGCTATTTTTTCAATTTTATCCAATTCTGTTTCTGAATCAACTATGATTAAAAAAGCATTATTTTTAATAGCTTTTTCTAATTCTTCTTCTGTTTTAGCAGGACCATTAAATATAACCTTGCTTAAATCACCACCGCTTCTTTTTGAAAACTCATAATCAATATCACATATTACTTCTGGATAAACCTTCTGTTCAAATAATTTTTTCAATATTTCAGAATAATAATTTGTTTTTACCGAATATCCTATTATTATATTTTGTTCTTTTTTGAAAGCATTTCTAAATCTCTGTAAATTTTCTATAATTTTATTCAAGTCTATAAGAAAAATTGGAGTTCCATATTTTTTGGCTAAATAGAGTATATCAGATTTATCTTCCATGTTATAAATAAGCAGTTTAACTTATTTATGGAACACCTTGGTGAATATCGCCATAGAATTGACAAAAAAACAAAGAAAATCTTTATAAAATATTTTAAACAAGCTCTCTCTAAAGTTGATGTAAGTAAGTTTGGATTTGTTGGTATTTTGGGTTCGGTAAAAGAAAAATATTCACATGATATTGATGTCTTGATTTTTCCTTCTAAAGATGCAAAGATAGGAGAATCTATTAAAGAAATGGCTAAACTTTATAAAAAAGTTGATGAATTATTAAAAGCTCATCATGAAAGATATTATGTCGTTTGGTGTCCAAAAAAAGTCATACAAGAAATGATGTATTACTTATCTAGTCTTGAAGAAGGAGGTGCTGGATTAATTCCCGTACATTCTCTGTTTTTTACAGATTATGTCTCATTTAAAAAATTCAACCCAAAATCCTTTGAAAAAGAGATTAAGAAAAATATGATTACTCTATATGGTAGGTTTGAAATAATTAAAGAATTAAAAGTTTATCCTTCTGAAAAAATTGAACCTTATTTCTTTATTCTTGAATACGCAATGTGTTCAAAAATCAAAACATTTCCAAGACATCTTATACGTTCTAGTACAGAATCCTTGCTCACCTATCTTAAAGACAAATACAAATTGCCAATCAAAAAAACAAAAATTCATAATGTCGCCGAAATTGAACCTGAGCTTGCTAAATGTGTGAAAATGCTTGATGATAAATTGTATAAATAATAATTATTTCAAGGGTATTATATGGAAATAGGTTTTTTTACTTTGCCTGAAAAAATTTGGAATGAGAAGAAAGGAAAGTTTGTGAATAACAAATTATATTCTTGGGATGAATTAGAAGAATTTAGAGAGAAGAACAAATTTAATTACATAGAATTTATGATTGAACATATGTACTACTACAATACTCTGAACCAAAAACCAAAATCCTGTAAGATATGCCATTTATCTTTACTTGACACACCTTTATTGCATAAAGAGAATTTTGAGTTTGTGTGCAAGTTTTACAAAATGCAGATTTTAAAATATAAAAAATGGTTTAAAATTTTTGATATACATTTACCATATAGATGGCTTTTTGTTCCGAAAAAAGTCTATTTAGAAAGAATTGAAAATTTTGCCAAATTTTTGGAAAAACTTGCAAAAGAGAAAAAAGTAGAAATTCTATTAGAAAATGAATTGCATTCTTATGAAGAGTTCTTAGTTCTAACTGAAAGAGATTATAAAAATTTGGGCATTACTTTTGATTTGGGTCATGCTTATATGTCTTATGTAACAAAGAGATGCAAAATACATCCATTTAAATTCTTTAATAAAATTTTTGATAAAGTAGAGAACATTCACTTAATGGATTCGCACAGAAACTGGAAAATTCACCATGAACATTTATCTCTTGGTAAGGGTTCTTTACCAATTAAAAAATTTTTAAGTATTCTTGACCATAAAGGATATGATAAAATGCTTACTTTAGAAATGTTAAAAATTAATGATATTAAAGAAAGTAGAAAATACATTCAACATAGCTTTAACCACTTTAAACCACTTATCTATGGAACAAATGCAACATAAAAAAAGGATGAAAAAACATATTTTTGACGAGCCAAGATTAGAAGCAATTTTTAGGTTGGCACAAGAAAGAGATATCTTTAAAGATGTTAAAAAAGACTGGTAATTAAAATTGTATCTTGCTTAAAAATGGATTTCTTAATAGGAGCAGAGTTTTTAGAGAAAGGTTTAAGAGTTGTGGTAAGAAGAAATAAGAATTTTATAAATACTTCAAAGTATATATATAGAAGAAAAAGTCAAGTTTGAGGATTTTCCAAAATTCAGGGAGCCTGAACTGGAAAAATTATGGAGAGAAGTTGCTAAAAGGGATATATTCAGACATTTAAAAGATTGGAAAGACTAATTTTCACTAAATTAATTCTTTTGTATGCCTTATTTTAATTTATATTGTTCTTCTATTTTCTTATTGTGTAATAATTCATTATCCAATGTTACTAAAGTCGCCTTATCTTCAATAGCACTTGCAAGAATTAACGCATCAGTTTCTTTTACCCTTTCGTCAATTTTTGTTAACAGGTAAACTTAAATCTTTAAGAGATTTTTATATTCTGCAAATTCAAAAACCCATCTGAAAAATAATTCTCTTTCTGTTTCCTCTTTTATAGAGTGTAATTATCCTTTTTTTAAAATTGTGTTTACAAGCTAATAGATTTGTCTCTTTGTGGTCGAAAAACCGACTAAATTCTTGTAAAAATGGTCGGAAATTCGACTAAAATTATATAAAAACTAATAATATAATGGTGAATGTAAATGAGATGAGAAAGATAGCGATAAGATTGGGAGAGAATGTAAAAAGTTTTACTCCAAGATTTGTTTTTCAGGAGATTAAGAAAAGGTTAAAAAAAGAGCCGAGGATAAAATTAATAAGAGGATTTAGAGGTTCTGGAAAAACAACTTTGCTTTTGCAAATCTTCAATGAGTACAGAAATGAAGCTTTTTATCTTTCAGCCGATAATCCACTAATAGCAAAAGAAAATCTATATTCTGTGATGAAAGATATTATTTCCTCTGGAAGCAGAATTTTGCTTATAGATGAAATTCATAAATATCCGGAATGGAGGAGAGATGTAAAAGCTGTCTATGATGAATATCCTGAAGTTGTAATTATTTGCTCTGGGAGCGCCCCTCTTGCGTTTATACCTGAAAGAAGGGAAGAAGTTATAGAAGTTGAACCAATGAGTTTTGATGAATTTCTAAAATTAAAGTACGGAATAACCATAAGAACAAAGAATGAGTGGAGAAGCGAGGAAAAAAGCATGGAACTTATTGCTAAATACTCACCAAAAATAGAGGCATATTTCAGAGAATATATAGAAACAGGAGGTTTTCCAATTTCAATTAGTTATGATGAAACAAGTGCGAAAAAAGCAATATTTTATTCTATAAAGAAATCTGTTTACGAGGATTCAATCTCATTGCTTAAAATGTCGCAAGAAAAGGTTTTTGCAATGAACAAGATTCTTGTGTTTCTATCTTCTTCTGAGCCAGGAGAGTTAAGCATAAACAATATCTGCTCATTCACAGAGATATCTAAATCTTCTGTTTATGAAATTCTTGATGCTCTTGAAAAAATGAGAATTATAAGAATACTCCAACCCTATGCTAAGGGGGGGAAGCTTATAAGGGGTTCTCCAAAAATGCTGTTTTATCATCCTAACTTAAGAGTTAGTATATGTAGTGAAATTGGAATAGAACCTTCTATAGGCTCCATAAGGGAAGAACTTGTTGTTTTTCTCTTTTCCTTAAAGGGAGCAAAGGTTTTTACCATAAAAGAAAGGAAAAAGTCCCCAGATTACTATATTTCAAAGCCTATAGACATTTTTGTTGAAATAGGAGGGAAAGGAAAGAGTAAAGAGCAGTTAAAAGGATTTAGAAAATCTCTTGTATTGAAGCCAGATCAGCTCATTGCTCTGTCTCTCTGTGGTCGAAAAACCGACTAAATTCTTGTAAAAATGGTCGGAAATTCGACTAAACTTTCTATAATTAACTCAAAACTTTTATTTATCACAATTGCAAAATTTCGCTTAATTTTGGATTTTTTATTCTTCAAGGTCTGAATTTATCAGGGTAAAACTCAGGGAAATTCTGGAAAAAGATTATTGATTCTCTATTGTTTAGAAATTTCTTATATTTATTTGTTCTCTGTAATTTATGAAAATCTTTATTAAAAAACCAACGGGTTACAATCATTATTGTGATGGAAAATTTGATGAGTATTTGGAAAAACTTCTAATATCTTTCGGTTTTGGAAAAGATGAATATAAAATTGGAGTTCCACATAATTTAACTCTTTATGGTGGTCTTGTGGAGGGAAATACTTGTATTTTGATTTTGGATGAAAGGGAAAGAGAAGGAAAAAATATTAAAGGTTTGTTAGAAGAGATTTTAAAGTATAAAAAAATATTTCAATGGGAGATAAAGAGATGGTATGAGGTGTAGTAAAATGTATCAATTAAGATTTAGTCAGTTTGTTTAAAATTTTCTTCATTTCCAAACTATCTTGCTCCAAAACAGGACTCTCGGAGATAATTCTTATATCTCTCTTCTTTGTTCCAAAACCTCTGTTAATCAATTCTTTTGCCAATTCCTTGAAGTCCGGTTGATTAGAGGAAATCGGAATGTGTTTTTTTTCTCCTTTTTCTGTGAATTCAATTCCAGAAAAGTGGGTGTGCAATTCTTTAAATTTTCTGACTTTGTCAAGAATTTCAGAATAATCAATTTTTCCTCCCTGCCTTGCAAAGATGTGGGCGAAGTCAATTATTGGAGCGCATCCTTTTACTTCTTTGCAAATTTTCAGAATTTCGTCAAGAGTTCCAAATTGCGATTTTTTTCCGGTTGTTTCAAGACCGAGAACAACATCAAACTTGTTTTTATCTATTTCTTTTCTCAATTCTACGCAACTTTTTTTTACAAGTTCATAATTTTGTTCGGCGGATAATTTTCCATAAAAACCCGGATGAAAAACGATGTATTTTGCCCCCAAATAATGCCCAATTTCGCATGAATCAAGAATTCTTTTTTCGCTCGCCTTAACTTTTTCCGGATTGCACAAGTTTATAAAATAAGATGCGTGTATGGATAATTTAACTCTCAAATCCTTTGCAACCCTGCCAATTTCAACCGCTTCTTCTTTTTTCAGATAAATGCCTCTGACAAATTCAAGTTCCATCGCATTCAATCCCAATTTTTTTACATCTTTAATTCCTTGTAGTGTATCTCCTTTTGTAATTGTTGGTATCCCGGCCGGACCTAAATAGATCATTCTAAAACTTTTGGTTCCATAAAAATATTTCTGCTCTTATAATTCAAAGTAAATTCTGGGACTTCTTTTAAATTCTGAAAAGTATATCTTTTTGGTGAAATTGAAAGTGATGAATATTTTTGATCAAAACTTGTACTCATAATATTTGATTTTTCATCTTTATTTATAATACAAATCATTCTTTGAAATATTTCTTCTGAAATCCTCATAAATTTATTATAACAAGGCCTTTTTTATAGAAAGGAAGATTCTAAAAAATCAGAAGGGAATTCTGATTGAAAAAAGATTCCATTCTTTGTTTTTAAATCATACACACTAAATTTTTATATTGTCATTATAAAGAAAATAAAAAAATTGAAATAAATTTTTAAACATTTTAAGGTATTTGTTAAAAAATAAAAACATATTATGATTAAAATTAAATGGAGTAAAAAAATTGTTGATTTTGTAAGGAAGATTAAAGAAGATAGGAGACTTCTCTCAATAATTGTTGTTGCAATAATTTTGATTTTTGTTGGAATTGGTTCAATTGCAGGATATTTTGTACTGCCTTCCTCAAGCATAGAAAATGAATTGGCTTTGTCTCAAGCTGAGTTAAAAACTTGCCAAAAAAATCTTGGAGAATGTAATAATACTACAGCAAGTCTTTCAACTAAAATCTCTGAATTAGAGAAAAACATTTCAAAATTAACATCAAACTTGAGCAATTGTAAATTGGAAAAAGAAAATTACAAATCTTCTTTAGAGAATTGCACAAAAATGAAAAATAAAATCTCTGATGAACTTAAAAGTTGTAAAAAAGATTTGATAACTGCTTTAAACAATTTGGAGGAACAAAAGAAAAAATATAAAAAACTCAATAAAAGTTATGAAGAGATAAAAACAAATTTTGCAAAGAACAAATGTTGTCCTCTTCAGAAATTGGTTCCTGATTATAAATATTATGCTGTTAGTGAGAATGATGTTCTTTGCTGTAGAAAAGAAGATAAAAATTACTTGTGCGGTCCTGATGAAGAAAAAACTTCTGAAGAGGAAGTAAAACAATTAATTTGTTGATTTTTTAAAATTCTTATCAATAAGGGGTGTAGTTTGTAAATTATTACACTGTTATAATTTTCATAAAATTATGTTTTTTGTAGAGTTAAAAGATTATGAAAAAATTAATTTTGTTATTTTTTCTAATTTTTGTTTTTCCTGCAAATGCAGAAGTAATTCACAATATTTCTTTAGAAGGAGACTGGGCTGTAATAAACTCAACTTTGATTCTAAAATCAGATGAAAAAATAGATTACTGGAATTTAAAAATAATGTTGCCAGAAAATGCAGAGATTGTAGAACTAAAAGATGAAATTTCAAAAATAAATTACAATTTTTCAAAATCGGAATTAGTATTCAGAACAAACAAAAAGAAAGCAAATACAAGAATTGTAAACTTAATTTTCAAAAAGAAAATTGAAGAAAAATACGGACTTAAAATTGCTGATTTGGATTTGTTTGGTTTTGAAAATGAGACAACAATAATTGCAGCAAAAAATGTTCATTATTTTTTTGTTCCTATGGCGCAGATAGAATATGGTAAGGAGATAAAAGCAAAGAAAAAAGGAGGTTGTAATTTAAGAATAATCTATGGTGGAAAAAAAGAGAGCGAACATTATTTTACAAATTCTAATTTTAATTTAAGTTTGGTTGAGAGATATTATTTTGTTCCTGAAAGAATTACTGGATTAAAAATTCCTGTAAAGTTTCCGGTTGTTGTTTTACCTGATGAAAAATATAATAAGGAATTAGAGAATTTTAGTTCTGGGACTTTTAGTAGAGGGATAATTTTTGTAAGAGAAAATTTGAGTGAAAAGGAAAAAATAGCAACAATTTTGCATGAGACAACTCATGGTTTTAATTCTTTTGTTTTAGATTTTGATAAAACAAATATTTCTTGGTTTGATGAAGGGGTTGCATGTTATGTAACTTCTGTTATATTTAGAATATTGAATGAAACAAAACCGCAGATTTTTGGAGAAGAAATTAGATGGAGAAATGGAACAACAATATATTCCCTTAAACCAAAATTAAAACCAGAGGATTTATTTGAATATTATAAAAAAGGAGATAACTGGATGTTGGATTGGAATCCTAAAAAATATAGAGATGAATATAAAAGAGAATTTGGATATAGTTATTCAGAATTGTTTATTAGAGAATATTTGTTTGAAAATGGAAGTTTGCATAAAATCTATAAAAGATTATTAGAGATTAATAAAAGTGTTGAGAATAAAGATGAAAGAAACAAAATAATTTTGGATATTTTTGAAAAAGAATTCAAACCTTGCTACTCACTAAATTTAGAGGAAATAAGAAATTGCACAAGAAAATTAAATATGATGAGTTTTGAAATTCCGGCAACAGAAGGAAAAGAAATTACTTATAAAGTTGAAATTCCCAAAATTCATATTGAAGAAAATAATTCTTTGTTTTCTGATTTTGAAAATTTCTTTAATAAAATCTGCGAGATTCTTAATTCTTTTATTGAAAAGATTTTGGAATTAGCATGAAAAAAATACCGATTCATTTGTTGAATTCGCAAACTTATTGTGAGTATCAAATATATTTGGAATATGTAAAAGGTATAAAGGTTAAACCGACTTTAGAAATGAATAAAGGCAGAGAAATACATAATGCTTTGGAGAAAGAACATAAAAAGAAAGCAAAGTTCAAGTTAAGTGTAATGGATGCAATTAAAAAATCTCAAAAGGAAAAAATAACTCTCGTTGGTAGAGAAATTCCTGTTACTGGCAATTATTTGTATGGATTTATTGATGAGATACATCTCATGCCTGATCAGATTGTAATAATTGATGACAAACCAAACAGTTATCCATTCTTCGCAAATAAAAAACAAGTTTTTGGTTATTGCTTGGCATTTGAAGAACAATTTAAAACAAATTTTCCATTGATTGCTTGCATCAGGAATAGAGATAGTAAAAAGATTGTCTGGAAAGAAACTTTTTCTGAGAATCATAAGGATATTGTTTTTGAATCTGTAAAAAGAATTTTGAGAATCATAAATCAGAATAAAAAGGCTGAACCAACAAATAAAATCAACAAGTGTAAAAGTTGCAGGTTTAGAAATGTTTGTGATATCTACAAAATTAGATTTTCTAAGAGAGATTAATTTTTAATCAAACAACAAACCATTTTCACAATTTGTTCAACATTGAATTTCTCTGTATCAATAATCAAATCATAATTTTCAAGTTTGTATATGTCTACAGAGTAAAGTCTCTTGTATCTTTCTCTTTCTTCTTTTTCTCTTTCTCTTATTTTCTTTTCAACATCTTTTAAATTCAAATTGTCTCTTTTTGCAACTCTTTTCACTCTAACTTTCAAAGGAGCCTTCAGCCAGATTTTTAACTCCGGATTTGCAAAATAAAAACCCATCCTTGAATCTAATACGCAATTCTGTTCTATTTGTTTTTGTTTTTCATCTATTTCTTTATCAATTTCTAAATTTTTCTCTGCATATTTTAAAAATTCTGTTAATTCCATCTTCTTTTCTTTTGCTAATTTCTTGAAAATTTCTCCTGCCGAGATATATTTATAATTTAATTTTTTTGCTAATTCTTTTCCAATTACTGATTTTCCTGCCCCTATCTGGCCAGAGATTGTGATTATCATAATTATAGGTTAGAGTAATTATACTTAGCACTTCATAAGATACATTTCTATCATTAGCATTTAAAGAATATCTCAGTGATCTCGGTGGATGGAAGATATTTGATAAAATAATGGAAAAAGCAATTGTAGTGAGATTTGGGGGAGAATAACTTTGATTTAATTTTTTGTTATTTTAAGTAACAAAAAGTATTTAAAGTTTTTTGTGGAGTTTATTTATGGATAAAATAGGTACAATTTGTTTTACTACAACTATAGGGGCTATGATAGCGGAATTTCTACAAGGACGTCCAGAGGTGGCTTTGTCTATTCCTCTCGCTGCTGCACCAATATATATGATGGGTGGTGAAATTGCTGCATATCTCAAAAGCAGGAGAGAAATAAAAAAATTAGATCCCTATGAAGCAGAATTAATTGGACATTGTGAAGTAGGAATAGATCATAAAGGGAGACCAACCTATAGGTATAGGTATTGGGAATAAAATTTTACTGATAAATTGATTATTTAAATTTTCAGTATGGCAGAAGATGTTGTAAAATTGATAATGAATAGAGAAAACATTAGAAATATTGGTATAGTCGCTCTATCAATCATAGAAAAACGACTATGACAGACAGGTTCTTTGCAGGGGGCAGGAATGCTTTCTGAAGAGTTGGCAGGAAAATCTTTAGAAGTCTGGAAGAAAAAAGAAATATTGAAAAAGGCAAGGGTAAAACCTCTTTCTTTATTTGACTCTTTAAAAAATTAAACCTTTTTCAAATACCCGCTCTTTGGTTCATAAAGCAAGCCTTCCCTTTTCAATTTTTCAATTAGTTCCCTCCAATCTGAAATTCCCTCTTCCTCTGCCTGAGCTCCGACATCCTCTACTGACACCTCTTTCATTTCTTTTTCTAATTTATCAACAATATCCAATAAAACTCTGATTTTTGATCTCTGCGTTCCTGCAACAGAAGTTTCCATTCTGTCTATATCCAATTTATCTGTTTCAACATCAAAACCTAATTGTTTAAGACTTGTCCGCATAAGTCTTATTGCTCTCTTAGCATCCTGTTTTATTGTTGTATCTCTTAAATTTATTTTTGCAGAGGCTTGAGCTAATCTTATTAATGCCTCAAATTGCCTGAATGTTATTGGCACAATCCTGTCCTCTTCTGAATACTTGCTTCTCGTTTCTATAAAAAATTTCTTAAATTCTTCCAAGGTTTCATCGCTCAATTTTACTTGTTTTATGTTTTGTTTTGAATAAGCAATGTATTTTCTCAATAATGAATGTTTTATCTCTGGCTCTGTTGTTTTTAAATCTTTTCTTGACAACAGAACATGGTCAACAAGTTTTCTGTCCTCTTCTATATTCGGAACATCTCTTAAAGCAAATTTTAAATCAAATCTTGATAATAATGTTGGTGGTATATTTATCTGGTCTGCAATTGGTGTATAAATATCAAATCTACCGAGTTTTGGATTTGCTCCTGCTAAAACAGAAGTTTGAGCTGGGAGAGTAGCGACAATGCTTGCCTTTGCTATTGAAACTGAACCCTGTTCAAGTGCTTCGTGCATAGCTACCTGATCTTCTTTATTCATTTTTTCAAATTCATCTATAGCAAGCAATCCTTTGTTGCAAAGAACAAGAGCTCCGGCTTCCAGAACCCAACCTCCTGTGAACTCGTCCTTTCTAACTGTTGAGATTAACCCTGCTCCAGTTATCCCCTTTCCGGAAACATATTTTGAACGAGGGATTAATTTTGAAACCAATTTAAGTAATTGTGATTTTGCTGTGGCAGGGTCCCCTACAAGAAGAATATGTATATCTCCTCTTATCCTGGTTCCATCTGGCATCTCTGCAGGAGTTCCTCCAAAAAGTTGCAATAATATTGCTTCTTTCACTTCTCTGTTTCCATAAATTGATGGTGCAAGAGAATTCACAAGTTTTTCATAAATGTCCGGTCTTTTTGCTAATTCTAAAATTTCTTTTTCATCTTCCTTGCTGATTTCTATTTCCTCTAATTCTTTTTCAGCAAGCTCAATGTAATTTGCCTCAATATAAATGTCTGATTGCGTTGCTTCTCTTCCTCTAATGTTTCTTGGAAGTTCTTTTAATATTCCATTAACAAGAATTCTGCTTCCTGGGTCTGTTTTTCTTTGCATTTCTGGAGTTGTTAGTTCTTTTTTTAAAAAAACCTTTACCTCCCCCGGTTTTTCACCTGATGTAATTTCAAATGGCTCTTGTAGAACAATCCATCTTGAATCATACATTTTTTTTTCAAGGAATTTAAAACCACCTCTTTTTTTACAGAGTGGGCAGACAAAAGGTTTTATAATTGTTGGGCCTCTTTGTTCTAAAGAAAATTTTTCTCCACATTCTTGGCATTCATATACTGTCTCGTAAATTCTTGGTTTTATCTCAGAGGCAATCTTCACAATCCCTTCCACATTTATAAACTTGTTAATATGTTCTACTCTTAAATTTCTGATTCTTATACTCTGCGTTTTTGGCAAATTCTTAAACTCTATTTCTACTTTATTTTCCAAATCAAAATCCTGAATTTTTTCCCTAAAAAAAGCTAGAGTTTCTTCTGGATTCTCCAACAAGTATTCCGCTAAGTCTGGATTAAACTTGTCCAAATCAAAATAATCCAAAATTAAAGGTTTTTCATTTGTAGAAGCAAAAACTAACTCTTCTTCTTTTGTCTTTAGAAAGTCATAAACTTGTTCTTTCAGATTTTGTTGATTGCTCATTATAAAACTTCTCATTAAATTTAGATAAGGGTTTTGTTATTACGGTGTTATATGCTTTATTTAATTCCTCTAATGTACAATTTTTACTCGCAATCTTCGCAAACCCACAATCCTTTTGAAAATCTTAAATTATTTGTGAATTTTCCGCAAACTTCGCAAACCCCTTTAACTCTTTTTGAACTTTTTGCCCCTCCTCCTGGATGGACTCTTAACCATTCTATTTTGTCAAGCAAGAAACTTGGAAGGACTCTCAAAATATCTTTCATTGTTACAATTCCAACAACTTCTTTTTTTTCTAAATTAACAACAGGCAACCTTGTTATATTATTCATTAACATTTTATCAGAAATATGCATTATTTCATCATCAGGAGAAACAAATATTACAGGATTTGCCATTATCTCTTTTACTTTTGTTTTTGGAGATTTGTTTTTTGCAACTGCTTTCCTTACAATATCCATTTCTGTAACGATTCCGACTAATTTCCCATCTTCAACAACAAGGACATTTCCTACTCTGTATTCTTTCATTTTCTTTGCAGCCTGTTGAAGAGTTGTGTTTGGTGTCACTTTTGCTAAATCTGTTGTCATCACATCTCTTACCTTCAATCTCTTTCTAAAAAATGGAACTTTCATAAGATTATAAAGAAATTATTTATAATAGATTGGTTTAACAAAGCAATTGCCGAAGGCGAGTTGTTTGTTTGGTGTTAAATTCTTAGAAGGCCTGAATTTCAATGCAACATTCCATGGAAAATAAAAAGTTTTTGTTGGCGAGCAAGCATGAAATTATAAATTTATCATATTACTGAACTTATGGGAAACAAAAATGAATTTGAAATATATGCAAAACAACTTGATATAGAAATTGGCAAATTACCAACATTAAAAGAATGGGTAGACTATTGTGAAAGATGGCCACGACCTTCTGGTGAAGATGATCCAAAATATTTTCGCGGTTTTGTTATGACACTGAAGAAGATTCTTGAAATTTTGGGTGCTGGAGAGATAGAAGAATATCGCTGGCATGAACATATTTTTCCTGTAAGATTTAAACCAGTTTATAGTCCTTACTTTAGGTTAGGTAAATTTGGAATTTTAAATAACGTACCAGTTACCAAAAATTTGGAAGGTATTATAGCTATTGGTTTTGACGAAGATTTGGATTATCCAGATGAACACAAACCAGAACTTGTTGTGTTTTACGAAAACGAAGATAATGACTTCTACACATATATTGATTTATATAAGCCAGAAATTGGAGAGATGCTGTAAATGAATTCTTTGAAGTTGAGCGAGCCCACCAATTGCAATTAACGGATTTCTGATAAAAGAAGTTGAAGGCTTTTCGGAGAAATGAAATGGAAGATAGTTAAAATCATCATCTCCCCGTTAGATATAAGTTACTGCCAAATTAAATTGGTAATATTATTTATATTGAAAAAGAAGGAAATATGGAAGTGCAAAAAACTAAGGAGGGGATTAGGTTTAAGGTGAAAGTGCAGCCTAAATCTTCAAGGAATGAATTTGCTGGTTTGTACCACGATGCATTAAAGATAAAACTAACCGCTCAGCCATTGGAGGGAAAAGCAAATAAAGCCTTGATAGATTTCTTAGCTGATTGGTTTGGAGTAAAAAAATCTCAGGTAGAAATCGTCAGTGGACAGCTAAGCAATATCAAAATTATTAAAGTGATAGGAGATGGTAGTAATTTAATGAAGAGGATAAGAGAATTGACCTCTTCTTAATTTTTGCCTTTTGTAAATCTTTACAACTATAATCAAACAGCTCAAATAAGATTCATTAGTTCACTTCTACTCAATTATTATAATCTACCTAGATTCAAAGAATTAGTTTTCTTTGTTTCTTCAACAAAAACTAATCCACCTTTATTTCTTCTATCTTTATATCCATTGGTTCAAGAGGTTTATCAACATTAATTCCTTTTTTAATTGCCCATTTTCTTATACTTCGCACAACTAATCTTGAACCTAATTTTGCAATAGGTGCAAAAATCAAAAAGTTTGGCTTCTTTCTAGTTACTCTTTTTAAGCCATGATCTACTTCCCATGCAAGATGCTTCCAGGCATGATAAATATGCAGAATCCTTCCTTTTGTAAGATTCTCTTCAATATTAAAGAATTCGTTCTTTTTCAAACTGGCCATTGGAACAAAACTTAATGGAGTAACAGAGAAATGCGCTTTCTCACCAAGTTTTTCATGTAATTTTTTCTCCATCGTGATTATCAATCTTGCAGTATCAATTTCATCCTCATCAGTTTCCTGAGGCAGGCCAACTATGGTTGTATATGCCGGAAACCAGTAAAATTTGTTGAATGCATAGGTTCCGTTTAACAAAACCCAAGGCCATTCACTTGCGCTAAAAGGTTTCATCTTGTTGTTCGCAATCTTTTTTATTAATTCTGGAGAAGCTGTTTCAAATCCAACTTGGATGCCTATCCATTTATTCAAGTTTGCATGATTTAATTCGGCAACTCTTTTTAATATTCTTGGCGCAGCAAGAGCTCCAGCTGCAGTTCCATGAGTCGGATTTGCAAAATCAACTTTATTCAAAACATGTTCAAATAAATCAATTACTGCATCCTCATTTGGATAAAAATTTTTTCTATCTTCTACCATGTAATTAAATATATCCTCGCTGTGCAACCATGCTTTTCTTTGCCCAACACTTAGATTTATATCAACTTCTTTCAGTATTTTTTCTATTGGATTAAATCTCGCCATTCTTAAATTTGGGGAACAAAATCTGCATCCTCTTCCGCAACCTCTCATAACTTCCACCATTCCCTTGTAAGTAGGATTTACAATTGTTGGTATTTCTTCAACCTTCGGCCAGGTATTGATCTTTATAAACTTGTCCTCCCCTCCTGTTTCTATATTTCTGAAAATATTTCCTATGACATGCTCAACTTCTCCAGATATCACATGGTCTATTTCCAATTCTTCTGTTAAATCTTGTTTTAATTCTAATTGCCATGCTCCTTGGCTCCCGACAACAATCTTGAATTTATATCCCTTTCTCTTTCTAAAATCCCTCAGCCTTTTTATAAGAGAAGTAAAGAGATATTTTGAATAAGAGGTTTTCTTTCCTCCTTCTGTGAACATTAAAGTTACTGGCCCTAAACCATAAGGATCCATTGTATTTACTCCAACTATTGTTGTTTTCTCGTCTATGAATTTCTCAATCTTTTTTGGATGGGCAACAACAACCTCTTCTCTTTTAAAACCGTCTTTGAGAAGCGCGGCTTCTATCTTTCTTATTGCATAGGGAGCCTTGATTAGTTTTCCATTTTCTTCCGGAAGCTGGGTGTCCAAAATTCTGTAAACAAACTTTGGCACATTTTCAACAGGTGCGCACGGTAAAAAATCAAGTAAAGGTATCTCTCTGAAGGTAGATGTTAAACTCTGGTCTGAAGTTAAAACTATTCTCATTTTGATCACCTCTTTCTCTCATTATCCTTTTTATAATTCTGAATCTGTATTTTATCAACAAGTTTTTTCAGTTTAAGATTCGCATTATTTATTATCTTTATAGCTTTTTGCTCTTTTTCTGATTTATCCAGAATCTCGGAAACAAGTTTTAAAGTTTCGCTAAGGCATGGAAATACCATAGAGGTTGTTGTTTTATTTAAAATTTCCAGAAGCTTATTTTTTAATTCTGTCTCTATCATTTTTGCTTCTTTAGAAATTTTTAATCCTTTTCTCGTCAATTTGTATTTTTTTCTTCTGCCTTCTCTTATCTCTTTTATAAATCCTCTCTCCAATAAAGAATGCAAAGTTGGATAAATCGTGCCAGAAGAAGGTTTCCAAAAACCGGTCTTTTCCTTTATTTTTTCCACCAATTTATATCCGTGTATTGGCTCTTCTTTTAAAATTGAAAGGATAAAGGATTCTAAAAATCCTGTTGGAACAAATTTTTCCATTTTATATCGAACCGACATAATGTTATTAATTTAAATTTAATAAAAATATAATGTATCTATTTTGGACCTTTATATTTAAATAAATAAATAAAATCCCTTTTTTCTTCTGGAAGAATGTTTTCTATTTGTTTTTTTACTTCTTCCTTTGTTTTTCCTGAAGCAATGACAACATCTTCAAAAATTGCAAGATATAGTTTTGATGCAACCCCTAACTTGGAAAGTTTTTTGCTTATTCTCCTTGTGTTTGACTTGCCAATTTCCTGATAGTAGATTTTAAGCAATGAAGGGTTGTCTCTTAAAATCTGATTTATTTCATCAGCATATTCTATCCTGTTGTTTTCATTCCTGAGATAATATTTTAGCAACTCTTCTTTTCCTTTTTCTATTATTGGCGAATCTAAAGAGAGAATAATCCCATATTTAACTTTTGCTTCCTGATAATCTCTTTTAATCTCTCTTAAAATATTCCACCCAAAACAAACATTATAAAAATTAAAGACCCCACAGTAAACTATTTTTCCCTTGAAAGGTAACAAAACAGTTTTTACAAGCACAGGCAAATCATTGCCTACAACATTTTCAATTTCATCACAAAGTCCAACAACACCGTAAACTTTTGGCTCATCTTTGTAGGCCTCAAAGAATACTGAATATTCTTTTAAGTGAGACATTATAAAAAATTCGCCTTTTATAAATTTTCTCCAGCCCTTGAGTACATTAAGTTCTTCCTGATTAAATTTAAACGGGTTCTCAGCAATAAAAGAATCAATTAATTCAGGATGATCATAAAGTTTTTTGTTGAGTTCTGCTATTTTTTCTGGAGGGTATCCCTTATCTTTTAAAACAGGAGAGTTAAATCCTTTTATAACAGGGTATTTCTGGTTTGTATAAAACAGAAGAGAATCATTTAATTTGTAAAATAAGTTTACCTCCTCCTTTGACAATTTCATATTCTCACCATCCACAAAAGTAATTTATTAACTTCTTCTAAATTAAATTCCTCGGGGTCAAACTCTCCGCCAATCCACTCTAGCATACTTTCATGCTCTTCATGTTTAGGGTCTTTTATAGCTTCTAAAAATTCTTCATAACCATAAACTCCTCCGCAGTCTTCTGGAGGGCAAGCCCTTTTTCCAGCAATGCAGACCGGATATTTTTTTGAATTGTCTTTTTCAAGGATTTTTTCAACTGTGATTGTGTGTTCCCATCTGTCACCGAAATCATATATATAATAAAACATTTGTTTTTCTGCTTTTAAAAATTCTGAAAGTTTAACCTCTTTAGAATTTACTACTTCAAACCCTAACTCCTCGTCCGGTTCGCTTATTCTCAAACCATATAGTTTAAACTCATACATATGATAATTCTCCCAACCCATTACATTCTGAATAATTTCATGAAGCTCTTCAAAAGTGATGGAATCTTCTACCAAAAATCTTCTCCATATTGGTGGTCTTATACCATTCAGTCTGATTTTTAATTGTAATATTTTTGTCATAAATATATCTATAAAAAGCATTTGTTTAAAACTCAAGTTTGACACCCCCCTTACAAATCCGCCTGAAAGTTAAAAATTTTGGACTCTACAAAATTTATGTATCAACATTTTAAGCTTTTTTCAATCCCTTTATTGAAGAAACTTTGTCGGTATCTCAATCCCCAACTCTTGAAGCATAGTCACTTTTTCCTCTATACGTCTTAATTCCACACACTTTATCTTTTTCAGTTCTCTTTTCTTCCAATTTTTCTTTCCATTTGAATTCTAAACCAACAAATATAACTTCTCTAACATTAAACTATTTTTGATTCTTTTCTTTTAGGGCTTTCTTTATAACATTCAGAACTTCTTCAAATTTAGGGACTTCTCTTACCAATTGTTTTAACTCAATTTCCCAGATTTTCTCTTTTTCAAGAAGTTTTTTCAAGAATTTTGTTTTATTCCATTCTTCGTTATAATATTTTAGTTTTTCTTTAATTAAGTTCAAATCAAATTCAACACCTTTTCTTAGAAGAAACCACAAATCATAAACATCCCTCGCTTTGTCTCTTGTTAGAATTGCTCTTACCTTCTCTGCTAAAATTTCTTTTTCATTCATTATTAAAAGGGATATTTTTGGTATCTCTGAATAAATGGAAATATACTCAGCAATTAATGGTTCTAAATTTATTGAAGATTTTGTATTTATATCCATTCTTATTTGAGATAATGTTTGATTCGTCCCTTTATATAAAGGTCCTTTAGTTCTTATAATAACAGAATAACTGTTAAAAAATTTTTTCTTGCTTAATATTTTTGCATCCACACCAAAAAGTTCTAAATCAGAAATTATTTTTTTAATCAAATTATTTATATCCAATTTTTTTCTAAGTGTAAAATCTATATCTTCGCTAAATCTGTCTAATTTGTAAAATTTATATAAACAAGTTCCTCCCTTAAATACAAGTTCATCTCCAGTCCTTCTTGATATGGACAGTAAGCATAAATCAATCAAATAATCTTTTTCAGTATAACCCAATCTCAATCCTTTTATTCTTGCTATTTTTCTTAATTCTTCTTCACTTATCATATTGACCTATTCACAATAATTTTCCACTCATTATTTTTCTCTCCTTTTTCTTTAAACATTGGATCCAGTAAAATATAGTTATAATCTATATATTTTTTTAGTACTTCGCATTTATAACCTTCTCTCTCAAGTAAGAACCCCAATCTCTTTATTAATGCTTTATTTTTTGTTTTTATAGCATATTTTATAAGTTTATTGTTATCTATTATCCTGCTCTTTATAGCTTTTATAATCTCATCCAGAGGAACATTTTTTATTAGTAAACTATCTATTATTGCCTTTTCCTTATCAGCAATAAAAATATAAAATTCTCCATATCTTTCTTTTCTATAACCAAAAAAAGTCTTCATTTTTATAAATTTTATTTTATTTCCCAGAAAATTTATCTCATCTCTTGCTTTCTTTGTAGCTATTGTTATTTCATTTGGCAATTGCTCAGTAAAATTATAAAATCTTAAAGCAGTCCAAAAACTTATGTAAGAAGGTAATTGAATATAAGAAGCAAATATTAAAGGGTCTTCATGTAAAGTATACTTGCCTTTTTCTATTTTATAAATTATATTCTCTTTTCTTAATCTATAAAGTAATGTCCTTGCATATTCTCTTCTTTTTTTTGTAATTCTTATAAAGTCATTAAAGGTGAATAATGGATAAATTTTCAATTTATCTATTAATTGAATTTTGTTCATAATTAATATTTTGTTTATTTATAATAATCAAATTTGATTATTTTAGTAGATTGGAATATGAATTTCTCAAAGTTACCTGCATTTAAATTTTCTTTTTATAAAGACCAGATTCAATATCTTTTTCTCCCAAAACCCAACCCAAAGCATCCATAACTCCCTTATAATATACACTAGCTCGCATATCTAATTTATTCTGGGCTTTCTCTCGCTCTTCCCTTGCATATTCTATAAATTTTCTAATTTCTTCTTCACTTCTCATAATCTTATTTAAAATAGATAATTTTTAATCTCTTCTTCGCTCCAGCCTTTCTCTTTTAATTCTTCTTCAATATTTTCTCTAACTTGACACCGATACTCTAATTCCATCATCCCCCAAACAAAAAATAATTCGCACATAATTATATAAGTAGGCAAGAATTTTTATGCAATTATTTCATGAATTTTCATATTGGTCTTAAACAATATTTATTGCCACTACGAAAAATTTCAATCCAACATTAGTCCACTTATAACTTGTAATATAGAAGTTTACTTTCATTATTTTTTTAGTAGAGAGTAAATATAAGTAAGTTGTCAGTTTATTGACAAAATATATTTAAATAATTGTCAGTATATTATGGAATATCTTTTTTTTAAACATAATCCTTGGTGGGAATACAAAAATTGGGAAAGTAAAGACAAAAATATTAGAGATTTTAATTCAATGGATATAAAATGGATTCCTTCATGGATTGATGAAATCTCCTTAAAACCTTTTTCTCTGAATTTTATTATTGGTCCAAGACAAGTTGGTAAAACAACAGGCATCAAATTATTAATTAAAAATCTGCTAAAAAAGGTAAACAATCCTTACAGCATATTCTATTTTAATTGTGACTTTCTTTCCGATATAAAAGATTTAATTAATTTGATTGAAAATTATTTAAAGATAAAAGAATCCGAGAAAATAAAAACTTCTTTTATCTTTTTGGATGAAATTACATCTTTAGAATATTGGTGGAAGCCAATAAAGGGATTTATAGATGTGGGAATTTTTGATAAAGATATATTAGTAATTTCAGGTTCTTCAAGCATAAGAACAAAAAAGTATTCTGAATCTTTTCCTGGCAGAAGAGGTAGAGGAAAAAATATCACTGTTTTACCTCTTTCTTTTTTTGAATATTTAAAAGTTCATAATACAGATATAAAGAAAAGTAATGAATTTCAAATTAGAGGATTATTCAAAAAATATTTAAGTACGGGTGGTTTTCCAAAGAGTATAAATAAAGTTGAATTTGAAGAAGAATTGGTAAAAAGCATAGAAAGAGAAATTTTTAATGTTGGTAAAGATGTAGAGTTATTTAGAAAAATAATTCTGAAAATTATAGAAAAATTACCTTCTTCTTTTTCTTATAATATTATCTCCTCTAATTTAGGAATTTCTCACAATACTGTAAGAGATTATATGCAAACTATGGAAGATTTGTTTATTTTAAAAATAATTTACTGGAAATATGGAAAAGAAATAGAGTTTAGAAAAGATAAAAAAATATGTTTTAGAGATCCGTATCTAGTAAAAGCATTTTGTAATGTGTACGGTTGTTCTTTAAGGGAGGATTTTTTATATGAAAATATAGTTCAGGAGCATTTATTTAGAAAATTTGGAGAGATTTACTACTTTAAGAATAAGTTTGAGATTGATTGTATTGCTAAGAATTTAAAGATAGAAGTGAAAGCAGGTAAACCGCATAGAAAATATCCTAAAGGTGTTTTAATTTTAGATAAAGAAAGAATTCCCAGATTTTTAGTAGATATCTATTCGGAGAAGCAGAATTCAAACTCAACTTTGACACTTTGAGTCTAAAACCCCCTTAAATCTCCAAATTCTTAAAAATGTAAGGACGAAAATTTTGCCTATAAAAAAATCTGGGTTTAAACAAGGGTTTTGTTGAGTTTTATTAGGGTTTAGAGAGATGGGTTTAAAAGTGTCAAACTTGGGATAAAACATCTAGTTTCTTTATTAGTTCTATTGTTTTCATAATATTCTTAATTTATATATTTAAAATTATCAAAATTGATAATTATGTATTTGTTTTATAAGAATTAGAACATTGCTTGTGGGTTATCCATTAAAGATTATTACGGTGTTATAATTTAATAAAAAAGAGTTGGTTTGTGAATTATTACACTGTTATAATTTTAATGTCAATAAAATTATTTTTCTCTTAAGTTCCACTTTTCAATTTCTTTCCAAGGCTCTCTGCTAACTTTAAAATTCTCTCCACTAAGAACAGGCCTATAATTTTTCCACAAGAATCTTTCATCTAAATAGACAATAACAGCCCTATCGTTCTCTGACCTTATTGCTCTACCGCTTGCCTGAATTGCTTTTTGAATAGCAGGATAAAAATATCCGTATTCAATTCCTTTTCCATAAGTTTTGTTATAGCATAAGATTAGACTTTTTGTTTCCAAATCTGGAGTTGCTAAGGCAACTCCTGCAATAATTATGCATTTCAATGAATTATTTGGATAATTAATTCCTTGGTCAAAAGAACCTGATTGAACCCCTAACAATAATCCTTTTTCAGAACTTATAAATCTGTTCAGCAAATTGTTTTTTTGCTCTTTTGTTAGTTCCTGAGTTTCAACAAAAAGGTTCATGTCATTTTTAAAAAAATTTTTAACCTGCTGTAAGAAAGAGTAAGAAGGAAAGAAAACTGCAGTGTTTCCATTAACAGCATTGAATATTTTTGTTATGATTTCAGCATAATTCTTGTATTGAACTTCTCCTCTCTTTGAAAACTTTGTTGTTGCAATTGGTGCAACTAAATTCAACCTGTTTTCTGGTGGAAAGATTGATTTAAAGGAAATTGTTTCATAATTTTTAACTCCTAACAAATCAGCATACATTTCCAGAGGTTGTAAAGTTGCGGACATCAATATTGTTGAATAACTTTCGTTTATTATATTTGATGTTATTGATGAAGGTAGAAGAGCGCTTAATTTTAATTCAATCTGCTCTCCATAGTTTGTTTTTCTTTTTCTAATAATCCTGGCAAAATATTCATCGCTGTTTATCCAGTTTTCAACAAATCTTAATAAACCTGAACAATAACTCTTTTCCTTTCCTTCTTCTTTAACCAAATCTGAAACCTCTTGCAATTCATCTAAAAATTCTTTGCTAAGAGAATCTAAAATAGAGATAATTTCTTCCTTTTCAACATAAGCTTCATCATTATTTTTTAATCTTTCTCTTGCAAGTTCTTCTATTCTAATTCTAAAACTATCAATGTCTTGATAAACAATATGGTTCATTTCTTTTGCTTCCTTTATTGCATTGTTTAAAACAAAAGTTGTAAGTTTTGATGAAATCAAATCTCTTGCTCTGTTAGGAAGTTGGTGCGCCTCATCAACAATAATTATAGAGTCCTCAAGATTCTTGTTTATTTTTGCAAGGAAAGTTTTAGAAACAAATGGATTAAAAATATGAAAATAATCTGCAACAATTACGGTGCTTCTCTTCGCTACCTGGCATGAAATTTCATAAGGACAAAATTCTTTACATCTTTTTTTAATTTCTTCTGAACTTAAAATTTCATTGCTGATTTCTTTTATTTTTATTTTTGCCTCTTTTGTGATCTCTCCTTTTTCAAAAACTCTGTTATAGAATTCGCATTTCTCTTTTTTCTTTAGATAATCGCAAAGTTCCTGAAAGTCTGCTGGTCCTAAATCATCATAAAAGTAATTGCAGAGCCATTTTTTTCCAATAATATCAACCCCTCTTTTTTCTCCCATTTTTTTTAATGTTTCAAGAGCAATTAAATGCTGGGAATGTCTTGGGGTTAAAAAGAAAACATTTAATCCAAGTTTTGATGCAATTTTTGTTGCTGGATAAAGGACTCCTGCAGTTTTTCCAATCCCCGTCGGGGCATGGATTAACAAATTTTTATTGTTTTTTATGCAATCCTCAACTTTTTGAATCATTATCTCTTGGTTTTCTCTCTTTTTAGGATAAGGGAATTTTAATGGCATAATTTTAGAATGGTATTTTTATCAGAAAAAGTGAATTCTATATTCTTAAAAATATATATTCCGTAACCGAAAACAATAAATACTTTAAAAACATATATTTTTAATGCTCTTTTTTAACTAAAAGGTGATAGAAAATGTTGAAAATAAAAAGGGACTCTAAGTTGAGATGTCCGGAGTGCGGATCAACAGAAATATTGGTTGACACAGTGAGAGGTGAGCATATCTGTTCAAAATGCGGATTAATTTTGAATGAAAACATGATTGATACACAGCAAGACTGGAGGGCTTTTGATACAGAAGAATTGGAGAAGACTGCAAGAACAGGAGCACCTTTAACAAGGATGAGGCATGATAGAGGAGTTGGGACAGAAATAGGAAAAAGTAAAGCCGAGTTATTTAAAGTTTCTGCTGGAAAGAGAGGTCAATATTTCAGAATAAAAAACTGGCAGAAAAGACTTATAAGCAGCAAGGACAGAAATTACGGATATGCTTTATCTGAATTGGAAAGAATTGCCTCTGCCTTAAATCTTCCAAAGAATTTGCAAGAGGAAATAGGAACAATGTATGAAAAGGCTTTGGAGGAAGGTTTGGTAAAGGGAAGGAGTATTGAAGCAGTTATCGGTGCATTGGTTTATGCTTTATCCAGAGAGTACGGGTCTCCGAGATTGATGTCAGAAATTTGCGAAGTTTCAGGGGTTGATAAAAGAGATTTGGGAAGAACTTACAGATATGTTGCAAGAAAACTCAATTTAAGAGTTATACCGGCAAAAGCAATAGATTATGTTCCCAGGTGTGCAACAATTCTTAATTTAAGTGATAGAACTCAAGTATTGGCAAAGCGTTATTTGAAAAAAATAAAAAGTGAAGAGGAAGTTTCTGGAAAAGGACCGATTGGTCTTGCAGCCGCAACATTGTATATTGCAGCAATAATGAATGGGGAATTTATATCTCAAAGAAAAATTGCAGAAGCAATAGGAGTAACAGAAGTAACAATCAGAAATAGGTGCAAAGACATTGCAAAGAATTTAGGAATTGAAGACGAAGTTGAGAAAAAGATAAAAGAATTGGAAAAATTGCAGAAAGAAAGTGATCAAGAAGAATTATAATTTTTTATTTTTTTTATTTTGCTAAATTCAAAAAGAACTTTGCAACTTTTTTATGAAAATTGTAATGAAGTATTTTATTGATGTTTGGAAGATCTGGTACATAATTGAATTCATTGAAGATATATTCTCCATCCTTAAAAAAGAAATCAAAAGCACCAATATTTAAATCCATTTCCTTTGCTGCAATTTTTGAATACTTTTTTAATTTATTGTTAAGAGGTATTTGATAAACTTCTCTGTAAATACAACACTTCCAGTTCTTCTTATCGGTAGACAAAGCAAATATTGGGTTTTTGTTTAAAATCATCACTCTGACTAATTTTTCAAAATCTATGAAATCCTGAATAAGGCAAGGATATGTGAGATAAGAAGTGGATTTCTTTTTAAAATACAAGGTAAGCAATTTTGGTGAGTTCTTGCTTATTTTATCAACGCAATAACCTGCTAATCCAAATAAAGGTTTTACAACTTTTGTATTTTCAAATTTTATTTTTGAATTTGGCAATAACAACTCTGTTTCTACAATAGGAATCTTGTCCTTAAGCAATTCATAGCACAGTAATTTATTTTGATAATTAAAAACTTTATCTGGTGAATCTACAAACTTGCTTCCTTTTATTTCAAGAATCTTTGAGAGATAATAGCTTATTAATCCATAATTCTCATAAGGCATTAGTCTGGCATAGATTAGGTCATATTTTTTTGGTACAAATGTTTTTATTTTAGATAAATCTAGTATTTCGGGATTCACCTCTTGTTTCTTTAATTCCTCTATTAATTGTGACTCAAAATTATGGCCTAAACTTTCTGTAATTAATAAAAATTTCATAAAAAACTAAAATAAAAAGTATTATCATTGCTGCTGTTTTTGTTTTTCTTCTTCTTTGGTTCCACTAGTTACAAACCACATTACTGCACCAATCATTATTAAGATAATCACTATGGCAACTAGATCTTGCATCATTCCTGTATAAAACCAATTTATTCCTCCTCCAAATGCTCCTCCTATAATTAGCCATGCCACAAATATAATTACAATTATTGTTACTGGAGCCTTCCAACTTTTCATAAATTCTTCTGATACTGTTTTTGGAGATATTAGGGTTATTACAAGCATAATCCCTAAAACAGCTGTTAAAAAAAGCATTGTTGTTCCTGAAGCTGCTACAAAAAATTGGCCTATTGAAGAACCCCAGGGAGTGAATGCTACTAAAAAGAAGGCAATTGCTAAAGAAATAATTCCTGGAACTCCTCTGCTTGTTTTAGTATCTTCTGTCTTGAATATTCCGCTTTTTATTAGTAATCCAAAAATTATTGCAAAAGTTAGAATCCATGGAAAAATCAGTTCGTACAGTATTGTACAAAGTTGTCCACTGATCCCAAGCACAGTACAAGCTGGATAACTAACCACCATAAATTAATTATTTAAAGTATTTATATAGGATTTTATGAAAGATAAACTAAAGAAGGTTTCTGAAGTAGAGTATTTAATTCCAAAAGGTGTGAGAAAAGAGATGAGAGTAAATGCTAAAATAATTGCTACTGATAGAATTATTGAAGCTGCTGAAGATGAAGCAATAAAACAATTGACAAATGTTGCTTGTTTGCCTGGAGTTGTTGAGTTTGTTTGGGGGATGCCAGATATTCATTGGGGTTATGGTTTGCCAATGGGCGCTGTCGGAGCTTTTGATTTTGAGAAAGGCGTGATTTCAAGCGGATGCACTGGTTTTGATATCAATTGTCTTTCAAAAGATGCAGAAGTTCTAACTGAATTTGGATATAGAAAAAAAATTTCAGATTTTGAGAAAAATTTTAACAAAGAAACAATAAAATGTGTAAATCCTACTTCTTGTGTAAAAAATACAAAAATAAAATATTTCTTAAAATCAATACCAAAGAAAGTTTTTAAAGTTGAAACTGAGAGTGGTGCAAAAATTATTGCTACAGATGATCACCCTTTTTTCACAAAAAAAGGAATGGTTCCCTTAAAAAACCTGAAAATAAATGAGGAGGTTTGTAATTATCCTTTTGAAGGAGTGGAATATACAACTCCAAGTTCAGAGATTATCGTAAATGAAAAAGAAATAAATGAAAAATACAGAGAAGAATTAAAAAATAAAAATTTGCTCCCTCTTACTTATTCAAATGAAAAGTTTCCTTATTTGCTAAAATTATTTGGTTTTGTTTTGGGAGATGGATACTTGGATGATAGGAGAATTAGTTTTTATGGCGAAAAAGAAGATTTAGAAGAAATAAGAAAAGATATAATTAAACTTGGTTTTAATCCTGGTAAAATACTCTCTAGAGAGAGAAGACATGATATAAAAACAAATTATGGAGAAGTAAAATTTGAGAGAACGGAGCACAGTTTTACTGTTAATTCAAGATGTCTTGCTGATTTATTTAAAACATTGGGTTTGCCTAAAGGTAATAAAGCAAAAACGAAATTTTTATTGCCTAATTGGTTGTTTAAATGCGAACTCTGGCAAATTAGATTATTTCTTGCAAGTTACTTTGGTGCTGAATTGACTTCTCCAAAGACAGTGACAAAACATGATTACAATTTTTATAATCAGATTCTAACAGTAGATAAAGAAAAATCTCTTGTTGAAAATGGGAAAGAATTTTTGAAACAGATTAAACAGTTGCTTTTGAAATTTGGGATAGAAAGTAAGCTAATAAAAGAAAGGAAAGAATATGAAAATAAAAACTATGTTTCATATAGGCTTAGATTGCAAATTTCTTCAAAACCAAAGAATTTGATAAAGTTATGGTCTAAAATTGGTTTTGAATATAATAAAAGTAAAAACTTTCTAGCAAATGTTGGGGTTCAATATTTAAAAATAAAGGAAAATGTTTTGAATGAGAGAAAGAAAGTGATTGAAAGTATTGAAAAAGAAAATTTAAAAAAGAGTGAAGCAATAAAAAAGTTTTCCTCTCCTTTTGTAAATGAGAGATTTATTGAAAGGAGTTTGTATGAACCTAGGAAAACTGATCCGAGAGTTGCATTAAATTTTGAGAAGTTTAAGGAATTTTTAATTTCAAAAACATCAGGTCTTGGAAAAACAGGTATGGTCTGGGATAAAATTGTTTCAATAGAAGAGACTGATTATAAAGATTTTGTTTATGACTTTACAGTTGAGGATGAACACCACAATTTTATTGCTAATAATTTTGTTGTTTCAAATTGCGGGGTCAGAATGATTAAAACAAATCTTACCTATAAAGAAGTAAAACCAAAATTGAGACAATTAATTTCTGTATTGTTTAAAAATGTTCCTACTGGAGTTGGTTCAAAGGGAAAATTAAAATTGTCAAGAGATGAATTGGATGAGGTTATTGTTAAAGGAGCAAAATGGGCTCTTGAAAACAATTATGCAACAAAACAAGACTTGCAGCATATGGAAGAATATGGGTGTATGTCTGGAGCAAATCCTGATAAAATTTCTGATTTAGCGAAGAAAAGAGGGCTTCCTCAATTAGGGACTTTGGGTGCAGGGAATCATTTTTTAGAAATTCAAAAAGTAGATCAGATTTTTAATCCTGAAATTGCAGAAGTTTTTGGTGTTACTGACAAGGATCAGATTATAATAATGTTGCACTGCGGAAGTCGTGGATTGGGACATCAAATTGCAACAGACTATTTAAAAATCCATGAGAAAGCTGTAAAAAAATATAATATCTGGCTTCCGGACAATCAACTTGTTTGCGCTCCTGCAAACTCGCAAGAAGGACAGGATTATTTTGAAGCAATGAAAGGAGGGGTAAATTATGCTTTTTGCAACAGGACTGTGATGACTGCTTGGATCAGAGAAAGTTTTGCTAAAGTTTTTGAAAAAAAGTGGGAAGAAATGGATATGAAACTGATTTATGATGTGTGCCACAATATTTGCAAATTAGAAGAGCATGAAATAAATGGAGAAAGAAGAAAATTATATGTTCATAGGAAAGGGGCAACAAGAAGTTTATGTGCCGGACATGAATTAATACCAGCAACTTATAGGAAAACTGGGCAGCCAGTTCTAATTGCTGGTTCTATGGGAACTGCAAGTTATATTTTAGTTGGTGGGGAAAAAGCAAAAGAAACATTTTATTCAAGTTGCCATGGAGCTGGAAGAGTAATGAGCAGGAATAAAGCAATAAAAGGGTTTAGAGGAGAAAGAGTTAGATCAGAACTTGAAAAAAAAGGAATTATTGCAAAATCCACAAGTCCAAAGGTTTTAGCTGAGGAAAGCCCACAAGCTTATAAAGATATTGATGAAGTTGTGAAAGCAGTTGATTTGGCTGGAATTTCAAAAAAAGTTGTAAGGGTTGTTCCTGTTGGTGTTGTCAAAGGGTGATTTTTCTTAGTTTGTTCTTATAAATGTTTTTAAAAATTATGGGCTCGTGGTGTAGCTTGGTCTAGCATCGGGGCTTAGGGTGATCGCCCAACGGGTGTTTAGCCTTGCCTAATGGGTGAGGGGCGCAGGGTGAAACCACAAATCTAAAAAATTGGTTTTATCGCCCTGTGGATCAAAAAAAGCCTCAGACCCGAGTTCAAATCTCGGCGAGCCCATTAGATTATGGCAAGAGAAATAAGATTGGAAGAAAATGCTACTTTATATAACAGTGTTATAAAATGCAGAAGGAGTATTGAAAGGATAATACAATCAGGTTATGTTAATATTGGAAGAGACACTCATTCTAGAAAGAAAGGTCTAAGAGGATATGATTTATACAATAAGATTCGTTCTATTATGAAAGAAGTTTTTAGTTATGTTCCAAAACCAGGAGAAAAACTTTCAGAAGAGCAAGTAGAAAAACTTGAAAAAACTTATATAGAAGCAGAAAATTATTTTAGAAGAAGAGTTAAACATATCTGAAGTAATAAATTCTATCAATAATAGATTATGCAATTTAAAGTAACGCCGTGGGAGGTTAGAGGCAAAATTAATTATGAAAAACTTGTTAAGGAATTTGGTGTTCAAAAAATTGATAATAAACTTTTGGATAAAATTGAATCAATTACAGGAGAATTGCATTTTATGTTAAGAAGAAAAATTTTTTTTGCACATAGAGATTTAGATTTTGTTTTAAATGAATATGAAAAAGGAAATAAATTTTTTCTTTATACTGGAAGAGCTCCTTCTGGTCCAATACATATAGGTCACTTATTGCCGTGGATATTTACAAAATGGTTGCAAGATAAATTTGATGTAGAATTGTGGTTTCAGTTTCCGGATGAAGAAAAATTTTTGTTTAAAAAAAATTTAAAATTTGAAGAAGTTGAAAAATACTTAGAGGATAATATTTTGGATGTTATTGCTATTGGTTTTGATCCTGAGAAGACTAATATTATAATTGATACAAAACATGCGAGTTTGTTATATAAAGAAGCCTGCAAAATTGCAAAAAGAATTACTTTCTCTATGGTAAAATCTTCCTTTGGTTTAAAAGAACAATCAAATATAGGCTCTATATTCTACACAGCAATGCAGGCTGTTCCTGCTTTTCTACCTTCTATTTTAAAAAACAACAAAATTCCTTGCTTAATACCGCATGCAATAGATCAAGACCCTCACTTTAGATTATCAAGAGATATTATACCAAAACTGGGATATTACAAGCCCGCTTCTATTCAATGCTCTTTTCTGCCACCTCTTACAGGAGTTTCCGGAAAAATGTCTGCATCAGAAAAAGAGACTGCAATTTATACAACAGATGATGAAAAAACAATAAGAAAAAAAATAATGAAATATGCTTTTTCCGGAGGTCAACCAACTGTTGAAGAACACAGAAAAAAAGGAGGAATCCCCGAAATAGATGTTTGCTATCAATGGTTAAGATATCTTTTTGAGCCAGACGATAAAAAATTAGAAAAAATATATTACGATTATAAAAGCGGAAAACTTCTTACAGGAGAATTAAAAGAAATTTTAATAAAGAAAATAAGTAATTTTTTAAAGGAACATAATAATAAAAAGAAAAAAGCTAAAAAGAATATAGACAAATATTTTGAATGGTTTAATATTTCCTAAAGAATTTGATTAGAGATAATTTTTTTCTCTATTTATGGAGAACTACTTAAAAAGAATTGCCTCTGGAGTATTTTTTGTTTTTTTGTTTGGTATTTTAACTTCTTTTGTTGGTTATTTGTTGAGGCTTGTTTTGACAGCGAATTTAACTCCCGCAGAATATGGTCTTTATTACTCATGTCTGTCTTTAATCGGTCTGTTTTCTTTGTTTAAGGATTTTGGTTTAAACGGGAGTTTGATATATCATATTTCAAAATTCAAAGCAGAAAAGAAATTTAAAAAATTGAATGCCTCTGTTTTTACTGTTCTCTTTATTCAGATTATTCCTGCTTTAATAATTGCAACAATTATTTTCTTCTCATCTGATTTTATTGCTGTAAATTATTTGCATCTCTCTAAAAATTTGGTTTTTGGGGTTCTTGTTATAAAAGTTTTAGCAATTGTTTATTTTATTCAGATATTTTATAGCGTTGTTTTATCAATTTTGCAGGGTTTTCAGCTTATGAATTTTTTTGCAATAGTTGATTTTTGCAGGATGCTATTTTATTTTATACTTACTTTTATATTTATTTCATTGAGCTTTTCTGTTCTCTCTCCTGCTTTAGGTTTCTTGATCTCTTATATTTTTGTAATTTTAATATTCTCTCCTTTTGCTTTGAAATTAATTCCTAATTTTAAAAAATTACATCTTGAAATATTTGATAAAAAATTGGCAAAGAAATTGTTTTTTTATGGTTTTCCAATAATGCTTTCTAGTGCTGCTGGATTAATAATTGGTTATACTGATACAATTTTAATCACTATTTTTAAGAGTTTGGAAGAGGTTGGAATTTACCAGACTGCTCAACCAACCGCTCGCTTATTGTGGTTTTTTGCAGGGTCTTTTACAACAGTTTTATTTCCTTTAGTTACAGAACTAAAAACAAAAAAGATAAAAGGTCTTGAAAAGGGTGTTTCCTTGATTTACAGATATATTTGGGTTATAATAATTCCTTTTGCTCTAATGAGTTTTTCTTTTTCAAGAGAGATTTTGAATTTATTCTTTGGTTCTTTTTATTCTTCTGGTTCTAATGTTTTAAAAATCTTGTCTATTGGAGCAATATTTTTCTCCATTGTTCAGGTAAATGGGTGTGTTTTGAATGGACTTGGAAAACCGAAAAACTATACAAAAATTGTTTATATTGGTGCAGCAATTAATTTAATTTTAAATTTGGTCTTAATTCCGATAATTGGGATTACTGGAGCAGCAACATCAACTCTTTTAACTTACATTGTAATGTTTTTGTTTTCTTTTGCTGAGTTAAAAAAATTTGTTAAAATAAAAATTCCTGTCATAACTTGGCTCAAAACTTTAATCATAGGGCTTATCTCGCTTTCATCTATTTACATTCTCAAAAATTTGCTTTTTGTAAACATATTCCTTGAAGTTTTTGTTTGTTTCTGCGTTTCCATTTTTATATTTATTGTTTTATTATTGTTGTTTAAAGTTGTAGAATTAGATGAAACTTTAAATTTGGTTAGAAAAATAATTAAGAAGTAAACAAATTTATAAAAAATTAAAGAAGTTTGTATTTTTTCTTCTTTGCTTCTTCTTTCTTTGGCAATCTTATTGTTAGAACTCCGTCTGAGAAATCTAACTTTGCTTTATCTGGTTTTGTTTTAGCAGGTAAACTTAAAACTCTTCTAACTTCACCTGCACTTCTTTCTCTTCTGTAAAAGTTTTCACCTTTCTGAATTTTTTCTCTTTTTCTTCTTGCGGAAATCAAAACTCTATCTTCTGTTGCTTCAACATCTATTTCATCTTTTCTGAATCCTGGCAAGTCTGCTTTAATAATAACCTCAGTATCTGTCTCTGCTAAGTCAACAGGAAAACTTATTATTGTTGGTTGGAAAAATCTGCTGAATTGTTTTTGCAAATCTCTTTGGAAATTTTTTATTGGCTCAAAAGGTTCAAACCAGAATCTCATTGGCTCTGTGTCTTCTTCCCAAATCCATTTATCTTTTTTTGCCATAAGTATTTTTATTATTTTAAATACTTTATTTAAAATATGGAATCAATAAAGATCCAGAATGTTGTCTTGTCTACGCATGTTGATGTTGTTTTTCCACTCACAAAAATTGCAGAAAGTTATGAAGAGGCTGAATATGAACCAGAGGCATTCCCTGGACTTGTGATTAGATTAAAGGATCCAAACATAACAGCTCTTGTTTTTAGGTCAGGTACAATTGTTTGCGTTGGTTCAAAAACTAAAAAAGAAGCTGAACTAGGGATTGCAAAAATTATGAAAATGATAAAAAAGCTTGGAGTAAAAGTTCCTGAGAAATATGAGACAAAAATAGAAAACATTGTCGCTGTCGGAAATTTAGGTTATGATTTGAATCTGGAAAAACTTGCTTTTAGTATGGAGGACTCAGAATATGAGCCAGAAAATTTTCCTGGTTTAATTTGCAAGTTAAGTGATCCAAAGGTTTCCTTTCTAATTTTTTCAAGTGGCAGTATTGTGTGTGTTGGTGGAAAAAAAATTAGCGATGCAAAAGATGGATTGGTCTTGATAGAAAAGAAGCTTAAGAAATATGCTGATAAAAAAAGAAAATAATTTATCTTTTGTTTTTATTTTTTGTTAATAATGTTTAAGGTTGTTGTTTTTGATATGGATGGAACTTTAATAGATTCTATAAGTGTTTGGCTGTCTTTGTTTAAGAAAATTCTTAAAAAATATGGAATTGATGTTGATGAAAGATATATCAAAAATCAGTTTGGTAAACAAGATAAAGAGATTATTTCTTCTGTCACAAAAAAAGAAGAGGTGTTTGATTTTTTTGAGAAAGAGAAAAATAATAAAATATTTTTAGATAAGTTCAAAATCTTTCCTTTTGTTAGAGATACTCTTTGCCAAATAAAAAGAAAAGGGATTAAAATTGCTATTGTTACTGGAAATAACAAAAAGATGCTAAAGTTTCTGTTAAAGAAATTTCATTTAAATGAATTGGTGGATTATTCTGTCTGTGCAGAGGATGTGGATAAAGGAAAACCAAATCCAGAAATGCTTTTGAAAGTTTTGGAAGTTTATAGGGTGAATAAAGAAGATGTGATATATGTTGGAGATGCTCCTTATGATGTTGAAATGGCAAAAAATGCTGGAGTTAAAATTATGGTTGTTTTAACAGGTGTTTTGAACAGAAAATTGGCAGAAAAATTAAAACCTGATTTTATTTTTGAAGATGTAAGAGGGGTTTTAAAATTATTGTAAAATTATTTTTACTTCATTTTTGCTTATTTTTTTAAATTCTAAGTTTGTTTTTCCTGGTCCTATTTCTATCTTGTTAAATTTTATTTTTTCAAATGTTTTGTTGTAGGTTTTATATTCTGTTGAAAAAGAGATTGAATTATTTGAGAATTTTAGAATTCCTGTTTTAAATTCTATTTGTATTTTTCTTGAGGAATTTATTGGTTCTGAGATTAAATCTGAGATTGTGATTGAAAGGAAATTCACAACATTCTTTCCGTGTTCGAATTCCAACTCTGCTTTTTTTTCTTCTATTAAAGGAAGCCCAAACAGCAAAATCGTCCCAATAATGGATATTGAAAATGCAATTATTAAAACAGATGAGACAACTACATTCATAATATTATTTTGCAAAATCCTGCTTCATATAATATCTTTGTAAAATCTGGTTCAAGTTCTGTTTCTTCTCCTTTTTTAAAAGAATAAACTCTCCCTGATGGAGATAAAATCTCTGGTATGTCTTTTAAAAAAACAACCTTTACTTTTGTATTTTTTCTTTCTTTTGTTTCTTTATTAATATAATTCTGTTCAAAAGAATGATCATATTTTCTTATAATTTTAATCAACTCTAAATATAATTCTTTCTCTAAATCTTCTTAATTTTTAGGAAGGTTGTTTGTTTTGTAAAATAAAAAGGCAAGATTTAAGATTTTCTTTTTTCTTAATTCAAAAATAGAATAAACAAGGTTTTTTGCGCTTTTTTCTTCTATTGTTCCTTTTTTTAGTTTAATGTAGTTAAATGCATTTTCATAAAAATTTGGTGGTAGTTGTTGCAATTTTTCTCCTTTCTCTTTTTGCTTGATTTCCCGAATTTTCTCATATGTTAATATCATGTTTCAAACATGTTAGAAAAAGTTGATTTTAAAATGTCAAAAGATTTTTTTGCAATTGCCAACCTGATTTCTCTTGTTCTTCCATATCTTCCTTTTGAAACAACTTTTGTTGAAATCAGTCCAAGCATATCTAATTCCGAAATTAAATCAGAAATTCTCCTTTGAGTTAGAGTTTTATATCCATTTCTCTTACATAGAGAAAGATAAACTTCATAAACATCTCCTGTCAGGATTTGGTCTTTGCCTTTTTCAAAAAGTTTTAAAATTGAGTAAAGAGTTAGTTGAGAATGTCTTGGTTGTGTTTTTGCTAATTCCGTAACTCTATCTAATTCTAATTTTTGCTCTGCAAGGTCAACGTGTTTTTCTGTAATTTTTTTGTCTTCATTTCTTTCAGCAAGTTCTGCTGCCACTCTTAATAAATCCAAAGCCCTTCTTGCATCACCCTGTTCTTGAGCAGCTATTGCAGCACATTTTTCTATAACTCCTTCTGAACAAACTCCTGGTTTTAATGCAATTTTTGCTCTTTGTTGCAAAATATCTTTTAGTTGTAAGGCATTGTAAGGCGGAAAAATAATTTCTTCTTCTGATAAAGAACTTCTCACTCTCGGGTCTAAATCATCTGTAAAAGAAAGGTCGTTAGAAATCCCTATTATGCTAATTTTCGCATTTTTTAGTTCTGTGTTTATTCTTGTTAAATTGTATATAAGGCCGTCTCCAATTTTTTTAACTAATGCGTCTAATTCATCCAAAGCAAGCAAAATAATTTGCTCTTTTTCATCTATCAATTCAAATAATTTGTTGTATAATGATTCTGTAGGCAATCCTGTTTCAGGAACTGGGAAATTTAATTCTCTAAGGATATAAGCCAACATTCTGTACTCTGTATCTGCAGTTTTTTTTAATTTGCAGTTTATATAAACTGGTTTTAAATTTGTTGTGTTTGTTGATTTAAGTTCGCTAAAAATGTGTTTTATTACAACAGATTTTCCTGTTCCTGTAGTTCCGTATATGAAAAGATTGGATGGTTGCTCTAATTTTAAGGCAGGGGCTAAAACTTTTGCAATACTCATTATTTGCTCATCTCTATGCAAAATCTTATCTGGAATATAATTATGGGTTAATAATTTTTTATCAAGAAAAAAACTTTCTTTGTTTATATAACTAGAAAAAAACTTCTTAAGTTTCTCTTGCATAACCTATATTTCAAGTAGAAATATTTATAGATTTCTGTTGTTTACAATATTTTTATAAAAATAGAGTTTTGAATATCGTAGCCTGACTCCTATATTTCTTGTGGAAATAATAAAAATAATTAGAGAAGGAAAAATTATTACAGTGTTATAAAATAGTCTTATTTAGGTAATGGGTAATGCTTTAATAAATCATTCGAATCATTCGCTTTTATGTTTATATTTATAAAAAGCCATTCCTAATCTCAATCTTGCCCACGTACATAAACTTGGCGCTTCAAGAATATCCTCTTCATAAGGCATCAATCTTTCCAAAGAAGTATCTCTTGTTTCAACTTCTTTTCCATTAGGATAGCTTTTATTAGTATGCACTAAGCAGTTCCCATTATTATCTATAGAATAAATATCTACTTGTTTTTCTTCAGGAGAAATTTCAAGCATTCTTACAATAGTCGGAAAAATCTTTGTGATACCAACATTTCTTAAATGATGAATATCAATATAGATTTTACGCCCATCTTCCAATTGCTTCTCCAATTCGCAAATATAGTGGTGAGCAAGATTTGGATTTAGTGCTTTTGCTTCTAATTTATCCATATCAAAAAAATCTACCCCTTCTACCAAACCAGATTTTTCAGGAGCTTTTGCAATTTCACCAAAAGCTTGTATTGTTTGTTTATAATGAGTGCTTTTTCTCATAATAGATAGTATAAATTAAAAATATAAATTTATGCATTGCTAAACTCTTCACTAAAATTTCAATTTATCAATTAGTTGTTTAGATGGGATATAAAATTATTACAGTGTTATAATTTAATAAAAAAAGGTTTGGTTTTGTGAATTATTACACTGTTATAATTTCAATTTTGTATGGGGCATAATTTTTGATTTAAAAAATTTTAGGTTTAGGCTGGGTTTTGTTGAGTTTTATGAGGGTTTGAGGGAAAATTTCTTCAATTTCTTTAGAACTTTCTTTAAGGCACTTTGTAGGTTAGATTCTTGCTTTTCTTCCTCTTTTATTTTTTGCCTTATTTCTTCTATTTGTGCAATACTATTCCCTATTGAAATCGGTGTTGTACCTATTTTACTTGAGATCTCTTCTAGAGATAATTCATCCTTTTTTTCTGCTAAATAAATACAAGCACCTGCTATAGGACGAAAAGCGAAAGCGTATTCTTCAATATCTTTTTCAACAGAGTCATATAAAGATATGGCATTTTTTGTTTCTTCTTCATCTAGTTCTAATTTTGGACCGTATACACTTATAAGTTTCTTTATAAATGCACTTCTGGGTATAATAGGTGGTTTTTCTCCATATTCTCTAGAAATCTTTGTAGATATTTTTGCAATATATCGAGGGTCTTCTCCAAGAGACTCTGCAATTTCCTCATATATTACTTGTTCACCTCTTTTTATAAGTTCTATATAGGCTAAAGCACCTGCTAATGCTGTTCTCCTTGGAATTCTCTTTTTTTCCTTTCTTTTTTCTTCTGTATAAGTTTCATATCTTTTCAGCATATTGTCTGCTACTTCTTTTCCATAATCCACTTGTATTATCTTGTATATTTGATCCATATTTAATGCTGATCTCATAAAAATAAAATGTAAAAAAACTTTAAATACCCAATTATTAATAAGTAAATACATTTGATTTTACAGATATAAATTGAATAAGAGAGAAAAAGATAATGTTTATAGTTTAATAGAAGAGACACAATTCACATTGGTTTATTGCCTTCCACTTGAAATAAAAGGGTCATAGTCTAATTATTACACTGTTATAATTTTTCTCTTCACCAAGAATTGAAAGTGCTAATATCTTACCAACATTGTTCTTGTAGAAGGGCTCAATTTGTAATAATAGGTTTTTCCTGTTTTTTCTCTTTCAACATATCCTTCTTCCAAAAGTCTTTTTAACAAATTATTTATTGCTCTTAAAGCATGTTTATCAGAAGGATAATCAGGAAGATATTTTATAATTTCATTAGGAGTTATTGGTTCATGTTCTACAAGAATATCAATAATTTTTCTCTGCTTCCCAGACAAATCTTTTAATTTTTCAAGATTTATCTTCTTTTCCTCTTTTCCCGTTTTTTTATCTATAAGATTAATATCAATAATTTCAGAATCATGTTCGGCACCAAGATTTAATAAATCATTGCATAATAGAATAACATCTCTTGGAAAACCCCCTGTTCTGGAATAAATATATTCAATTACATTATAAGTAAAAGGTTTTATATCAGTTCCTCCAACATTTTCTATTCTTCTTCTTATTAATTCTTCTGTTTCTTCTTTTGTTAGGGCGTTTAATTCAATTCTTTCCACAATTCTTTTTTTAAGAGTCTCTAGATTTTTTGTTAGTATATCATCAAATACAGGCAAAGCAGAAAAAACAATGGTCAGATTTTGCACTTGATCGGAAATTACTCTAAACCACTCTAAAACTTCAATACTTGCCTCATGTGCTTCATCAACAAACAAAACTTTTGGTTTTTTTATTATTTTATTCAGAAAAAAAGGCAAATATTCTATTTTTTTTGGTTTTCTTATAAAAATTTTCTTAAAAAAAGGCAAATCTCTAATAAAAAAATCTGAAATACTGAGCAAACCTGAAATTTCTCTCGGAGGTTTGTTTAATACAATAAAATTGTTGTTTTTTTTAGAAACATACGAAATTATGCTTGTTTTTCCAGATCCTGTTGGTCCTGTAAGCAAAATAATCTTTTGTTGCTGCTCTATATTCTTTAGCAATTTTGTTATTTGCTGATTGTATCCAACAACCAAAAAAGGATTTATCTCTAAAGTAAATGGATTTCTTCTCAGGTTTTGTTTTCTTAACCAATCTTTATATTTTTCTAATCCATCCATACTTTTACCAAGTTCACGTGAAGTTCACGCCAAGTTCACGTTGTTCACGTGAACTTCTTATTTTGGCGTTTATCCTTAAAATTTTGGACTTTACGTTCACGTGAAGTTCACGTTATGTTCACGCAAGTTCAC
>Ga0180300_10000027_pt1 | contig 47935 bp, 68 predicted proteins | sample GuaBasSediGuay15_FD_121798 | JGI IMG/M metagenome (GOLD analysis project Ga0180300, IMG submission 121798) | Subseafloor sediment microbial communities from Guaymas Basin, Gulf of California, Mexico - Guay15, Core 4569-2, 21-24 cm | ecosystem: Environmental > Aquatic > Marine > Hydrothermal...
AAATTATTTACAACCGACTAATAAAAAAAGATAAGTTGTTAGACGACAACTTATTTAATTATGATGATTTCTGCTTTTATTGTGATAAATACTTAAATGATAATGAGAAACACTATTACAATACAGTTATAGGAAAAGTTGTAGTATGTAAGAATTGTTTAAGTAGGCTTGAATGAATATTAGTAAAACAATTACTGAAGTTTGCCGTAAATTAGATATTAATTATAAATCTCCTTTTCTAGACCAGTATAAGGAGGATTTAAAAACCCTCGCTGATACCTATCTACAACTTAAACAGATTATAGAGCGGCTATACGAGATAGAAAAAAGATACAGTCAAGTTAATCATTTAAGGCAAGTTTTGGAAGAGGATATTAAACTACTTTTAAAAATAGATCATGATATTATTAAAGAAGCACAAGAGCTAAAAAAACTAAGAAGGGAGGAGTAATGAAGGGTATATTACAAGAAGTATCAGGGCATATAGTAAAAATCGATAATACGTATTATGATGCATCTCAAGTGACTCACTTCTTACCTAAAAATACTGGTATAGAAGTGGAGTACAGTGTAGGAGACGGCAATCAGCTTATTTATATTAAGCCTACTGGAGTACAAAAGGCATCTAAACCATTTACACCTAAGAAAGTATCTCGGCAGTATAAACAACAACCTAGTCAACCTAAGCAGTCTAATCAGCCTAGTGACAACAGAGGAGAAAAGATAGCTAAGCAGCTGTTACTAAAGATAGCTGATAATAAAACTAACAACTTTAGTTATAACTCTATTGATGAAGCTTTAGACGCTCTGGATCAAACCTATCAAAAACTTAAAGAAAAGTATTTGGACGAGCTTAAATAAGGGAGGTATTATGGATTTAGAAAACATGACTTTGTGTGAGTACCGTAATTGTTTGGATCACTTAAAAAAGCTAACTGTTAAAGCATGTAAAAGATACAAAATCTTCCAACTATGTAGTAATCCCGTAGATAGAGAGGATATAGTTCACGATGTATGCATTAATGCATTTTTAAAAGCTGTTAAAACGTACAATGCAAAGAAAAGCTCGTTTGATACTTATTTTTATTATAAAGCGTCCAGCTTAGCAAGAGTAGCAGCTATAAAGCTAAAACCAAGATACAAAATAATTAACACCTTTCCTTTAAAAATAGAGAAAATATGTTAAAAAATATAGGGTTTTTAATAAAAGAAGTTAAAAAGCATTTAGAAGAGTATCTTAACGAACACGGAATAGACACTTCTAAAAAACTCTTCAAGTGCCCAAATCATAGGCTAGGACATAAGCACAGTGATGCTAAGCCCTCTTGTAACTTCTATCCTGATAAGACTACGTTTAGGTGCTTTGCATGCAGCTATAAGTCTGGAGATATATTTGATGCTGTTCACCTACTAGAAGGAAAAGATATTACGGGAGAAAACTTTATTGAGGTATTAAAGTACTTATGCAATAAATACAATATATCCTACGAAGAAACTACTACAGAAGAAGAGAAGTTTTATAACGAATGCAAAGAGTTCTTAAACAAATTAGTTGACATAGCTCATCAAAACTTACTAAAAGAACTAAAGAACAATAAAAAATTAGAAAACTTTTTAAAATCTAAACACTGGTACGAATCAGTAGAATATTTTAAGTTAGGTTATCTTAGTAAAACACCAGCTTTACAGGTGAATAGAGAAATATTATCTTATTTAAATATTAAAAACATAACAAGCTTAGCTAATCGCATTATAATTCCTATTTATAGCTACAATGGGAATATAGCTGGTCTGACTCTAAGAAACCTAAGTGAGAATGGCCCTAAGTACACCCACTACCTAATGTATAATATACGTAATCTGTTATTTAATATCCACAATATTAGCAGTAATGAAGTCTATGTAGTTGAAGGGCCCTCATCAGTTATAACACTACACTCCTTTGGAGTAAATAATGCAGTAGCCACGTTTGGAAATCATTTTCACAAAAAGCAATACGAACTACTTGTAAAGAAAAGAATTAGTAAATTGACACTTATATACGATGGAGACAACGGAGGATTGGAGGGAATAAGAAACTCACTGGGAGTTATTTCTAGATACGATATAGATGCATATATAGCTTTTTTACCCGACAAGCTAGATCCAGGGGATTATATTATTCAGAGCAAAAGTCTATCAGGCGTTAATACCAAACCACTAATAAATTACCTCATAGAGCAGTATAAAATTAATATAAGCGACAAATACATTGAAAAGTGCCTAATGACTTATATCAGTTCTATTACAGACTTAGTTAAAAAAGAAGAAACTATTAATTTAGTATCTAAACAAACTAAAATAAATAAAAGTACTTTAACAGATTTGCTAGATTTATATAGCAAAAAGCTAGATTCTATTAGCATTAGTGAACTATTGAAAGAGAGAGAATCTTTATTAGTTACTTTAAACGAATATGAAAAATGGTCCTGGAGCAGAGGTCAACTGTTAGGCTTAAAGAGTTACAAGTCGTTCGATAATAAGCTGGATGGTATACAAAATGGCTTGATATTAGTCGGAGGAGTGCCAAATATAGGTAAGAGTGCGTTATTATTGTCACTATTGGTCAAGTTAGTCACTCTAAACGAGAATGTATATGCTATATACTTTACTATCGATGATCCTTTATACGTCACTATTTCTAGATTAATAGCTAATATTTCTAACTTGCCTATTAACATAGTGTCCAATCCTAACTTTAAGATTATTAAAGCAAATTTACCTGAAGAAGTCAAGAAGGATTACATAGCGAGAAGAGAAAAAGCATTAGAGTTTTTAAGAGATAAAACAACTATATTAAACATTAAAGACAGTTCTGAAGGAAGTACTATTGAAGCTGTAGTGGAAAAAGTTAAGAATATACATCCTTTAGTAGAGCATAAACAACTAGTAGTATTTATAGATAACTTACACAATCTTAGAAGCGAAAAATATATTAGTGACAGGCATCTATATTCGTTAATATCAAGTGAGTTAAATAATTTATCTAACGCGTATAAATGTCCTATTATAGCATCTACTCATGTCACTAAAGAGTCTATGAGAAAGGGCGACGTAGATAACACTGCTATTAAAGAAACGGTAGAGCTAATATACGATGCCAAGCTCATAACTTTTTTACACTCGGAAGAAGATTTGGAAGAATCAGAAGTCAGAGATGATGTAGATGTAAGTATCATTATATCTAAGAACAAATTTTCATCTTTTAAAGGTAGAATTCCTTTTAGATTCTGCCGTTCTGTCTCTAAGATAGAGGAGGTTGATGTAAAGAATGAGTCAAATGAATTATTCACATGATATATATTATATAAGGAGCAACAAAGATCTAACTGATCCGTTTGTAGCTGCTGATTTCGATAATACAATAGAGATGATTATGCCAGTAATCAGATGCGAAATAGTAGAAAAAGTAAACTACAGTCTACCTGAAATTAGAGTAATCTTACCTCTTAGTGATTCTTTCCACATTCTAAGGCCTATTAAGTACAACTATATTTATGATTGTAAACGACACTGGCTATTTTTATTCAAAGCACATGAAATCGTTAGACTACTCGATGTTAGTCGAAGTGTGTCTACTGCAGCAGGTACGGGAGATTATAAAAACATAGACAAAGTAAATGCTATGTTACTCAACAATTACATATCTAAACATCTCTTTAAAGGATTTTGCGATGGTAGTAAAGATTAAATTATTACATTCATTAGCTAAAATACCTACTAGGAAATATTCAGGAGATGCTGGCTATGATTTATATTCTGTAGAATGTAAAACTATTCCTCCAAGATCTATTGCAGAAGTTCAAACAGGGATAGCTATAGAACTTCCTAAAGGATATTATGCAGAAATACATTCGCGTAGTGGATTAAGACTAAAAGGTATATTTCCACCTGTTGGGATAATAGACGAAGGCTATAGAAATGATTTACGAGTTATACTATATAATTTTACTGACAAGCCTTATCAAGTTAATATAGGTGATAGAGTAGCACAACTTATCGTAAAACCCAGAGTAGAAGTTAATTTTAAACAAGTAAGCGTATTAAATAAATCAGAAAGAGGTAGTCATGGATTTGGTTCCACAGGTAAATAATTGCCAGGAGTGTGCATTGAGAAAAAATAGCAAACCTATACCTGGAGAAGGACCCATACCCACCGACATAATGATCATCGGTCTAGCTCCAGGATACGAGGAGATAAAGCAAAATAAATTGTTTGTAGGTCCATCAGGTCAAAAATTAAACAGCACGCTACAAGAGATAGGTTTAAATAGAGATCAAATTTATATTACAAACATAGTAAAATGTGCTAATACTCCAGGCAGAAAACTATCAAAAACATTTATTAAAAAATGCAGCAGTTTATGGTTAACTAAAGAAATTGAATTAGTTCAACCTAAAGTAATTTTAGCTTTAGGACAAGACGCAAGTAGTTTTTTTGGTAAAAAATTTGTAGTCAATAGTTACTTTTACAATAACAATTACAACTGCTGGATAGTAGTTACACATCATCCTGCAAGACTGCTAAGAACATATAACGACAAACTACATCAAGAACTTAAAATGGCGTTTATTATAGCAAAAAATTTACTGCATCAGTCTAATTCTAGTGTAATAAAATCTAACGCACAATACATTGAGAGTATTAGTATTGACGCTCTTAATAGATTAGGAACACTAGTGGCTATAGACTTAGAAACCACAGGACTAAACTTTCTTACCGATTCTATAAGAGCAGTAGGAGTTAGTAATGGCAATACATCAATAGGATTTCCTTTTAACGAACAAAATAAAAAAGTATTTCAAGAGTGGTATAGGGATAAATCTTTTATACTTCATAATGCTAAATTTGATTATAAATTCTTAAAGAAAGAAGACATTAAAATAGCAGTACATTTTGATACTAAATTAGCTCATTCAGTTATTGACAGAGACTCTCCTAATGGCTTATCTGAATTAGCCTTAAAATATTTACACACCAAACTAACTAAAGGAACTATTGATTTTGACGATGCAGGTTATTCTAATATAGATGCAAAACAGTTATCTATTTATGCTGCTAATGACGCTTTTATGACTTATAAAATATATGAAATTCTTAAACCTATGATAGATGTAGAATACAAGTTTGTGTATTACAACATCACTATTCCAACTATGTTATGGCTAGCAGATGCTGAATTTAGAGGAATAAAGGTAGATAGAGAAGAAATTAAAAAAGAATTAGCTTATATGAAATTTAAACTAAAATCAATTGAGTCTGATATAAATAATCACCCTGTTGTTAAAAGCTATCTTGCTAAGAAAGGATTAAATAATCTTAATCTACGCTCACCTAAACAGTTATCAGAATTGTTATACAAGCGCTTGCAGTTACAATGCAATGATAAAAATACTTCTGAAGCTACTTTAGAATATTTATCTGAAAAATATCCTCAGTATACGTTTATAAAACAAATAGTAGAATACAGGCATTATTTTAAAGGATTTAGAACTTACTTAGAAAATCTATTAAAATTTAGTGAAGTGGATGGTAGAGTCCACCCTGACTACTCTCAGACTCGAACTTCAACGAGTCGTCTAGCTTGCCGTTCTCCAAATTTACAAAACATACCTAAGTCAGCAGAGATATCAAAAATCATAAGAAAATGTTTTGTTGCTACTGAAGGCTATGTATTAATGCAAGCAGACTTTTCTCAAGCAGAGTTCAGATGTCTCGGTCACTATTCAAAATGCTCCAATTTAATTAGACTAATAAATGAAAAGAAAGACATACATAGAATGCTAGCATCACTAGCATATGGTAAAGCTGAGTCGGAGATAAGTGACAATGAGAGAACCATTGCAAAGACCATAACTTTTGGAATAATGTATGGTCGAGGTGCTAAGTCTATAGCAGAGCAGTTTGGCATATCTATTGAAGAAGCTCAGAAAATAAGAAATCTGTTTTTTGAAACTTTTCCAGAAGCTACTAGATGGATGCAGAAAGCTAAGGAATTTGCTAAGAAATACGGATTTGTTAAGACGTTAACAGGAAGAAAATTACCTTTGCCTAAAATATTTTCTAAAAACGAAGAAGAGGCTGCGTATGCAGGTAGATGCTCCGTAAACTATCCTATACAGTCTACTGTGGCAGATATGACTAACCTTGCTGGAGCACTAATACATCATGAGTTTAAAAAACAAGGATTAGATGCTTATTTATTATTAAATATTCATGATGCTTTGGTTATAGAATGTCATAAGTCTGCAGTAGATAAAGTAAAAGAGCTGGTTATGGACATAATGAAAAATAAAGTTAAAGAGATTTTAAAACTAAGAGTAGATTTAGATGTTGATGTTAAAATAGGTAAAACACTTAATTTAGAATGATTTTTAAAATTCATTATAGTAAAGGCGTAAAAAAAGCTACTTTAAAACAAGTGCGTATTTCTAGAGATAAGAAATGGTTAATATGGATATTTGATTCTGACAATAACGAATATAGAGGTATTACTACATCGTACGTAGCTTATGGTAATAAAGCGTATGTATGGTATTCTTTACTTGCAGGTTATTTTTTACCCCATGCCTATACTGTCAATATCGAGAACATTATAGGCAAAGAATGCTATATTAAGCTAAGTAGCAAAAACATGGTAACAAGTATTATTCCCATTCAAAATAGCAATATAGACAAAGATGAAGATATATTTAAATAAAGAATTACAAGATGGAGTTTACATAGGCATAGATGCTGCTGCTAAAACAGGTTGGGCAGTAATATTTGTACGTAATAAGGTTGCTGATCTAATTGATTTTGGTTCTATTTCCTTAGAAAGAAATATACCCGAACTAGTTAAATTTGAAATATTCGAAAACACTTTTAATGTTCAGCTATCAAAATATCTTAAACACTCAGAAGTCACAATAGCCATAGAAGATTGTTTTTTAGGTAAATGGAATCCTAAAACTTTTAAATTACTTGCCAGACTAGAGGGATACTTAATCCATTATTTTAAAACTGTTAAAAGAAACGTCAACATAACTCTCATGCCTCCGTTAACAGCACGTAAAATAGTAGGAGCTAAAAAAATAAAAGGAAAGTATAGGAAAAAGAAGTTGGTAAATTTTGTAAATTTTCTACTAAAAAAACAACACTTTACTGAAAAACATCATGATATATGTGACGCTATTATATTAGCTCTGTCGGTTGCGATTAAAGAAGGTAAAAAATGACCCATACTAAAAAACAGATAATCAAAAAATTATACTTTTTATTGGAAAAATACAACTTACCTTTTATGAATTTATTAGTTACTGCTGTTTGCTTGCATAGAGGAATTTTTCCTAATACAGTTATTAATGAATTATCTGCTCTTAGTGATGCAGATGTCCTTAAAGCTCTTGAAACTTTTGAAAATAATCTTAAAGGTTTAAAACATAATACAGAGGAGGATGTATGAATAAAAATATTGAAAAAATTATACACGCTATTAATAAGAAGTATGGAGATGGTACCATTACAGTGGGAGGCTTTGATAATATGCTTATAGAACGAGCTAGCAGTGGTATAGTAGCTTTAGACTTAGTGTTAGGGCTAGGAATCCCTCGTAGCAGTATAATAATGTTCTACGGTAGAGAATCTTCTGCCAAGTCTAGTATTGCACTAAAGATGATATCTGAGTATCAAAAGAGAGGTGAGCTGTGTGCTTATATAGATATAGAACACTCCTTAAGCGCTGACTGGGCAGAGACACTAGGAGTTAATTTAAACGATTTAGTAATAGCTCAGCCAGACTCGTTAGAAAAATCCATTGATATTATTGATTCACTTACTAGAAGTAAAGAATTTGGACTAATAGTATATGACTCATTAGCTATGGCAGTTCCTGAGGAAGAGCTAGAAAAATCAGCTTTTGACCAGCAGATGGCACTAAACGCTCGCTTAAACAGTAAGATGTGTAGAAAGTTAATTTCTGCACTGCAACCTGTTAATTTATCGGATAAGACTACCTATAATAAGACTACTGTACTGCTGATAAATCAAGTACGCGAAGATGTTGGAAAGCCTTATGCTAGGGGCTATACTTATAGTGGAGGACATGCTTTAAGGCATACTGCACGCATAGTAGTAGACTTTACGAGGGGAGAGTACATAAAGAATAAAAATCAAGAGCCTATAGGAATAGAGATTAAATTCAGAACTACCAAAAACAAAACCTGGTACCCCTATAGATCAGGCATAATAAAGTTTTATTTCGATGGACATATTGATAATAATGAAACCATTCTAATGGAGGCTAAAAAAATAGGTATTATAAAGCAATGCGGATCTATATATGAGTACAACCATATCAAGGAAAGAGGTCTTGAGAATTTCCTAAAAGCCGTTTTAAAACAAAATCTTCTAAAGGAAATTTTAGAAAAGGTATATAACTATTATAAGAAAGGATAGAAAAATGAATAATGTAGATTTACAAGTTATATCTCGAGACACAATAGAAAAAGTAAAATCCTTATTCGACATCGTAAAGCAAATATCTAATGAGCTACTGCAAAATGCTGGAAGTAGTAATTTACATACTTACTACACTTATCTGGATAAACTTACAGCTATATATACTTCTTTAATTGAGCATTATAAAAAGATAAGAGCACTAAAAAAGAACAAAGAAGCTGAGTATTATTATTCACTTAAGCTGCAAGCAGATTCAGAAAACAAAAAGTTCGTATCTGCTGTAGCGGAGCAAGAGGCCAGTCTATACGTGGCTCCATTGCGCACTGCTAGAGATCTACTCGAAGGTTATGTAGATGCAGTAGCAAGGCTTATAGACACCTGTCGAACTCATTTATACGAATCAGTTAAGGATAAAAAATATGAACTTTAGTAATTACCAAAGCGAGTTATATGTTTCTACCAATTTAAAAAAAGTGAAGTACGATGGTAGGATCTACGAAGTAAAGTCGGTAAAAATAATTGAACCAGATTCACTAGATTTTAGACATAAGTGTGTGGATGGGTGTAATTACTCTGTTAATTTTGATCAGTATATTACTTATCAAGATCAAAGCTATTATGTATTTTTTTGTAATAAATGTAAAACTTTATTTTTAAAACCCATGCTATGATAGTCAATTACACTTATAATAATTTCGAAAAGGATGTTAAAAATTTACTACGTCGTATTAAATACAGTAAAATTAAGTTCAACACCATAGTAGCCGTTGCTAGGGGAGGTTTATTGCTTGGAGTTAAACTTTCTCACAAACTAAAAGTTCCTCTACTTATTGTGTCCGCAAGAAGCTATAATGGGTACAAACAGGAGAATCTTGTATTTAACGCATCTTTTACTCGCCCTTTAGAAAGTCCTGCTTTAATAGTAGATGATATCACAGACACTGGAAACACCCTACAAGCGATAGCCAATTATATAACTTCTATGGGTATTGAATGCAAAACAGCTACTTTATGCTATAAGGAGAAATCCATAATAAAACCTACTTGGTACTGTCGAAAAGTAAACAACAAAGACTGGATTAAGTTTTTTTGGGAATGATTAAGGTACTAGATATTTTATCGGCTGTATTAACTCTTGTTTGTTTAAATCTAGTATATAAGTCTTACAAAATTTGGCTTTTGTATGTTATCTCTAGTATAATGTTTACTGTGGTGGTATGCTACAAACACTTACCTGGGTTAACGTTAATGGGGCTGTTCTTAATAGGAACTGGAATAAGTAACTATATAAAGGGGAGAAAACATGAACTTACCAGACGTACAAAACGTTAAAGTCAACTCAATTAAGATTAATAGAGTGGGCGTATCTAATGTTGACTTTCCCATTTATATTAAGTCTAAAAGTGGCGAAAAGGTACTATGTTACGCTAAAGTAAACATCTATATGTCTTTAAAGCGCAATTTGAGAGGGATAAACATGAGCAGAGCAACTCAGGCTTTGATGAAATATAGGTATACCAGTTTTGACAGATGGGTACTGTGGAAGTTCTTGTATGATCTAAAAAAACGAAACGACTCAGATGACGTTTATGCTGAAATCGCTTTTAAATATTTCACAGATAAAGAAGCACCAGTTACTAAAGAAAAATCAGTACTAGCACATGACTGTACTTTTATAGGGCATATTAACAAAAACAACCATTATACTTTTAGGCTAAGAGTAAGTGTTATAGGCACTAGTGTTTGTCCATGTTCACGTTCTATCTCAAGGGCAGGTGCTCATAATCAGCGCAGTATAGCAACTGTAACAGTAGAGACTAAAAAGAAGCGTACTCTATGGTTTGAAGATTTGATTAAACTTATAGAAAATCAATTTTCTTGTAAAGTTTACTCTGTTTTAAAGAGACCAGATGAAAAATATGTCACAGAAAAAGGATACGAAAATGCCAAATTTGTAGAAGATATTGCTCGTGATATAGCTTTAGCACTACAAAAAACTAATTTGTTGAGATGGTATAAAATAAAAGTAGAAAACGAAGAATCAATTCACACTCATAACGCTGCTGCTTATATATGTAGAAGACTCAAAGGAGGCAAAAAGTGGGTAGAAGCAAAACTAAAAGAGCTCAGATAGACTGCTATATAGAAATAAAATTTTGTTTTGAAGGATTTCATTTTTGGAAAGACGCACCTAAAGACGTAAGTTTTTTACGTAATTTACATAGACATTTGTTTCACGTAAGTGTTGTAGTTAAAGTAGATCATTTAAATCGTGATATTGAATACTTTCAACTGAAAAGAAAAGCTATAAAATTTACACCCAAATTACAGAAGATACTTAAGAAAGGTGCTAGCTGTGAAATGATAGCTTGTGAGTTATCTGAATATATTTATAGAGTGACTAAAAGTCCCTATATAAGAGTCAAAGTGAGTGAAGACGGGGAGAATTCGTCTATAGTTGAAAGGAGGCTAATATGAAGTGCTGTGCAATTCCTCCTAAGAAACATTTGGATTTAGCTCACGCTGGTGATTGGTATTTTTGCCTAGCTCAGTTATATTATAAAGATAAGAACTATAGAAGGTTTTTTAAATCACTAAAACACAACGACTATGATTACATCATTTTGGATAATGGAGCTGCAGAACGTGATCAGATAAACGACGACACACTGCTAGATATAGTAGAAGATTTGAAGCCTAACGAGGTAATAGCTCCAGATACCTTATATGACGGACATGATACTTTACTACGCACTCGTAAATTTATTAAAAAGATGATCAAAAGAAGGCTAACTGTGGGTACAGATATAATGGGATGCCCTCAAGGATCTAATGTGAAAGAGTGGGTTAATTGCTACAAGGAAATGTTAGACATACCGCACATTGATGTTATAGGTCTTAGCAAGATATCTATTCCCTACTGCTGGAGTAAAGCAAAACACGACACAGCTATTGCTAAATCACGCAATAAATGTATAGACTACCTAGTTAGTAAAGACCTCATAAGAAAACCTCTACATTTTTTAGGAATGGGAGATCCTAAAGAGTTTGAGCACTATGAAGACTTTGCTTATGAATATAGAATATACTTTAGAAGTACTGATAGCTGCTACACTATACTTGCCGCATATCATAATATAGACTTTCATAAAGAATTTGAAAGAATAGAAACTGATAATTCATATTTTGATATAAAATTAACAGATAAGCAGATTAAGCTAGCTTTGAAAAATATTTGGTATTTAAGAAAAATCTTAAGGAGAGTATAGTATGGTAGTTTTAGTGTGTGAAAAATGTGGTAAAGAGTACAGGATTCAGCATATAAATCCCATAGTAGAGGATGCTTGGTACTGTTATGAGTGTGGAGGTAATTTAGTTATTAAAAAAGAAGGAGGTGTTTCAAATGAGGCGTAGAGGAAAGATTTTTAAGGATTTTAAACCTGTAGAAACTAGCGATGATGTTACTACAGCATTAAGAAAATTAAATGAAAATTTGAAGCTTATTTTAGAGCTCTTATGCGATTTAAGGGTGAACACGTCTGCTAAGCCAGAAAAGAAAGAAGAGAGTAGTAGTAGTGAGTCGAATTCCTAAATATTTGCAGCGAAATGTTAAAAGACAGGGACAAAAGGCAGAGAAAAGAGTTAAAAGAACTTTAAACAGTGGAGCTTTATGGTTTGATAAGGGAGACTTAAAAACTAGTAAGTATTTAATTGAAGTTAAGCATACCAATAAAAAAGGCTTTAGGATTACTGACAAGTTATTAAGAAAATTAATAGATGAAGCTTACTCAGTTCATAAGGAACCTCTTTTGATAATTTATATCGGTAATTACAAAGTAATATCAAGGATAGAAAGAAATGAAATTTGAAATTGATAAGTGTTTAAACAAGTCACAAAAAGAACTAGAAAATATATTTTTAACAGCTTTACGTAAAGTAGTGCCTAAATACTTTGAAATTAACTATTCAAAAAACGAAGTACTTCTTGGTATTGGGCGAATAGCTCAACCGTTGAGCCATCCTATAAGTATAGATCTGACTTCTCTTGCGTGTAAGTACACTATAAGCGATGAGTTGGTTTATGGCAGTCAGATAGACATAGCACGTTTTGTGTTAGGATATATTGTTGACGAGATAACAACGTACGATATTAACTGCTATGTTGCAGTGGGAAATTATAAACACACTCTATACATTTCAAATCCTACCATTTCAGTTGAAAGATGTACCTTCTCTCTAGTGACTAAGATGTGCTTACACACACAAGCTGCTATGGTAATATTTGTCAAATCTCTTGATAAAATTCCTATTAGTAATAAATTAAAAGCTATAGTAGAGCTAGAATCTAAAGGCTATTACAAGACTAAGATGTCTATAAAAGAAGCGGTAGAAGAATTATGTTTAATGCAAATGAAATAACAGATCTTTTTAATAATATTTTTTTACAGGAACTATCATATAAACTAAGTGAAGTGGGATCTTCTACTTATGTTCACTCTGCATCTGTTTCCATACCTATATTTCGATGTAGCGTTGAGACTAAACATGCAGATATACATGCTCAACTGCATATGGCATCTGAAGCTATCGTTTTAAGCGTACTAAATATCCACTGTACATTACCTTACTATGCAGCCCACTATGATAAAAATCGTTTAACAACAGCAATAAAGTATGCATTTAGTCAAGTGTATCACAACCTTTTAGATGTTCCGTTGAATTGTTTAATAGTTGAAGTTACTGATAAATTGTTTATTAATTGGTATATAAATCATGTAACTACAGATGCAAACGTTAATACTCGCATAGATTTCAAAAGCGTGTATGGTTTAGGAGCCGTAATATATACTCCTATAGACATACTTAAAAAATTTCCTGGCAATCGTCTGAAACTAATTACTAATATATCACAAAACGGAGGGTATGTCCATACTTCAATAACTATTAAAGATATAAAGCAATTGCACGAAAATGCACATACCAAGGTATATATTAGTAACAGGTGATTTTCATATTTGTAAAAATACCTATTCTGAAGTAGATAACTCTCTGAATCAGATACTACGTATTATACGGACTAAAAACATATCTTACATAGCTATTTTAGGAGATATTTTTAACTCAGAACATCCTACTTTAGAAGATATTAGTAAATTTATTAGATTTACAACTTCTATTCCTAACCATATTCAGATTTATTTAGTAGAAGGTAACCATGAGAAAGAAAGAAAAGATAAGAAATTACTACAGTGGATTAGCTGGATAAGACCTAATGTTATTTATTCGTCCGATATATTAGAAACTACTATTTTAAACAAAAAGATTATAATGATGCACGAAGCTTTTTTAGAAAGCGATATTCATGAAAAAGCTAAAAGCAATATATCTTACACTCAGTTTAAAGACTACGATATTATTTTATCAGGCCACGTTCACAAATATCAAGTTATAAGCGAGCAGCCATTAACAATACATCCAGGTAGTATATATTACTGTAATTTTAAAGAGGTGAATGATCCTGAAAAAGGGGTAGTAATTATTGATTTAAATACTTTACAGTATGAACTCATACCATTAAAAGTAACTAAATTAAAGCAAATAGAATCTGATTTGACTAATGTTAAGAAAGTAATAAACCAATTGAATAGAAATGCTAAAGTCAAACTTATTCTAAATTTAAATTATGATGAATCTAAAAAAGTAAATGAAATTAACAAAATAATACAGTTAGGTAAATCTAAGTTTGTATCTTTTTCTTATGATATAAGAGTCAAAAAACTTGAAATTACTAAAGATACTACAACTAAAAAGAGAAGCTTATCTGATCTATTTAAAAAGTTCTGCAAAGATTTCAAAGTTGATAAAAAATATCAAGATCAACTAAAACAGTTGTTACCGCTATGAGATTACTGAAACTATATCTAAAAAACTTTATGTGCTATGAAGAGACAGAGGTAGTATTTCCTGAGTCTAAATTAGTCAATATATATGGCTTTGATTATGACAGAAATACTTCAAATGGTATAGGTAAATCTAGTTTAGTAGACGCTGTTATATTCTGTTTATTTGGGCGTTCAAGAACCACTTTACAAAACCTAATCAGAAAAGGTAAATCATTTTGTGCAGTAGGATTAGTATTTGAAAAAGATAATGATGTGTATGAGATTAATCGTAGATTTGATAGAAGCACTACTTTAAGAATCGTTAAAAATGATAAAACTATGCAATTTCATCGTATTAACCAAGCTCAGTCTTATATCAATGATGTATTAGGTATGAATTATGATAATTTTGTTAATTTTTCTATATTTGATGTATTAAGATTTGAAGATTTATCTTCTCTTAGTTTAGCTGACTTTAGAAAGCTTCTAAGAACTGTATTTAATTTTGAGTCTTTTGAAAACACATTAAATAAACTAAAAATAGATATCAAATCAGCAGAACAGTCTTTATCTTTAATTCCTTCTACCAGCCATTACTATTCAACTAAACGCTTATCTGTTGTACAGGAGGCAATGAAGTCAATAAAGCGCTATAAAGAGATTTTAGATAATCGCCAACATAAATTATTAAAATTAATAAGAACTTATGAGTCTGAGCTATCCAAATACAATACTATTACTGAGCGCAATAATAACAAGATTAAATGGTTAATGAATAAAGACACTTGCCCCACTTGTTTTAAGCCTTTAGATAATAAAGTAGATATTTTGAACAAATACCAGCAAGAAATTAACAACTGCCAACGAAAAACTCAGGAATTATCTAACAAAATAGCTACAGCTCAAAAGTTGATAGATATAGTAAAAGAAAAATATGAAAAGCTATCAGATAAATTATTCAGACTAAATAAAAGAGAATACGAGCTAAATTCAGCTGAGAAATACCATAAGAATACTGAGTTTATTAAACAGAAGATAGATAATTTAAAAGTGTTATATGAATTAACTAATAAATTTGAAGAATATGTAATTAGTCATACTATACAAAACTTAGAAGCTTTAATAAACAGCTATTTATCTTACCTAACAGATATATCTTGTAGAATTATTTATGAACACAGTGGTAAAACTGGTAAAATACTAGTAAAAATATATCGTAATAACTCTGAATTCTTATTTCAACAGCTTAGTTCAGGAGAAAAGATGCTTGTATCTTATGCGTTTAAACTAGCTATAAATACATTTGATTATAAAGATACTATATTGTTTATTGATGAAGGTTTAAGTAGACTAGATAAAAATAATCGTAATAAACTGCTAACTATGCTTCAGCAAGCACCCTTCAATCAGATATTTTTAATTAGTCACGATGATAATTTTAAAGACTTACCAACTATATTCATTGAAAAAAGAGATAATGTTAGCAACATAATAACAAAATTATGAGCGAGCAGCAGCTAGACTCTGGTTATACTCTTTGGCAATATAAAAAGGATAAGAGCATAGTAAAAGCAAAGTTTTTGCGCAAGTTTGTGCTAGTACAGCCTGTAGAAATAAAGTCGTTAGTATCTGATAGTTTGTTTGATTTCTTGATATTTCTAACTTCGACTAATCACAGTTATTTTGGATGGTATAAAGTATGTAAATCAATTTTTTATAAATATTTTGAATCCGTTCCTAAATTAAAACAAATTCTTTTAAAAGAAGGATTTGGTATATAACTATAATAAGAAGGAGGTAAATTATAATGGAACGACAAAAAACAGAAGTTTACTTTGATGAACCTTTAGAACAAATAATTAGAACGATACTAGATAAATTTGACGCTGTTTCTAGTGGATTACGTTACTTAGAACAACGGATGAGATGGATGCATGAAGAAATAAGGCTGATACTATCTATAGTGTCAAAATTGAAAAAAGACAAAGAGACTAGCAAGTAACTAGGGAGGTAAAAAATTTATGGGTTGGAGTGGATATCTAGTAGACAAGAAAAATAAAATTCAATTTGAAATTTTTAAAACTACAGAAAGTGATTTTTTAGAGGCTGTTAATAGTGTGCTTGAAGCTCTTAAAAAGAACTACGAAATGCACGAAGATGAAGGGCTTTCTACATACGATATTCAGACTAAAAAAACACAAGATTTGACTGTAAAAGATATGTATGTATTTAATCAGTGCTTGGATATATCCTTCCACTTAAATCGACCTTTAGATGAATTATTGGCTGCTCTATACTATATATATACTATGCACCTGACATTAAAGAATAAAGAAGTACTAGGCCTCGATTCTAGATTTGATTTTTATACTGATAGTAACGAAGAAAAATGTAAAAAGTATAAAGACTATAAATTAATAACTTGTTATATAAGCGAAGAAGAAGATATCGGCCTTGGTGAGATTGAAATTAACCCTGAGGAGGAATAGAATATGAAAAAATGGACAGAAGAAGAACTTAAACTACTAGAAAAATGTTACAATGAGGGGTTAACATACAGACAAATAGCTCGCTTGCTAAATAGAAGTGAAGACGCCATAGATCACGCAGTACGCAACTATAGACATGTTCTCGAATTTAACAGATCTAGAGAGCCTAAAAAATACCCATATCGTCAAATATTTAGAGAAGTTAAAAGCTATATAGATGATAATTTAGAAGCAATAATCGAAAAGAACTTTCAGTATTTTAGTAGAGTTCCTTATAGGGGCACTTATAAAAAAGAGAAACAATCTGAAGACTTAGTAGGTTTGTTGAGTGACATGCATATCGGCTCTACTAACAAAGCACCTATTACTGGGGGTGTCACTTTTAATGACGACATACTAAAGAAAGAAGTAGCTAATTACATACGAGGAGTTAAACGTTTTTACGAGCTTTATAAACCATCATACAATATAGAGCATTTTTATATATTTGATCTAGGTGATATCGTTACGGGAGATAGAATTTATGAGGGACAGCTTTACGAAATAACCAGAAGTGTGGGCCAGCAAGTTGTAATTGCTTTGGATTATCTATCTCATGTAATTGTAAAAATGTCCGAAATATTTCCACAGGTCACTTATATTAAGATGGTAGGAAACCATGGTAGGAGCTATAGTGATAGAAACGTTGCAGAGCCTATTGAGAATAATTTTGAGTATTTATTGGGACTATTACTTAAAGAACGATTTAAAAGCAATAAAAGAGTTAACGTAGTGCTCCCAAATGATTACTTTTATTCAGCCCAGATAAGAGGTCATAAATACCTGTTAATGCATGGCGATTATATAAGAGGCACAGTGCTTACTACCATAGAAAAAGCAGTTAAAGAAATAGCGTTACTTTTAGGAAGAGACTTTCATGAGGTTATTACCATAGGTCATTTTCACTCAACTCATGAGCTTCCCATTGGTTCTGAATCTACTTTACTAATAAATGGATGTTTTATTTATAAGGATTCATACGCATACAAACGACTTAGAAAGTTTTCCGTTGCCAAGCAATTATTATTCAATATATCTAAAAAATCAGCACTGCACAATTTACAAAAAATAGACTTGAGGTGGTCATTATGAATAAGTTGATAGAATATACCAATCTAAACCCTGCTTTAAACAGCAAAGAAATAAAAGAATTTACACTACTAGCGGCAGAAAGACAGTATCGTTCTGTAGTACTCACTTACAACTGTTGCTCAGTAGCTAAAAAATTAGTGGATCAAAACAACTTAAACTTAAAAGTAGTGACAGTACTTGGATTTCCTTTTGACAGATATAATAGAGATATATTACAATTTTATAATAAATTTTATGATGAAATAGACGTGCTTATTCCTATTCACTTATACTACTATAATTATCCTCCCTTTTTAAATGAAATAGAGAAGCTACTAAAAACTATTCGTTCTAGTCTGCCTAATAAAAGAGTTAAGTTTATAATTGAAACCACTCTAATGAGAGACAAACCCAGGCAGATTAAAGAGCTATGTAAGCTAGCTAAAAAGTGTGGTGTAGATGTTATAAAAACATGCTCTGGATTATTTAAAGTTCCTAATAGAACCTTTCAAAATTTAGTGGAGGAGGTTAACTTAATTAAAAAATACTGGAAAAAAGGCATTAAAGCTTCTGGAGGCATCAAAACAAGAGATGAAGTAAAGCAATTAGCTAAATTAGGTGTAAAATATATAGGAACTTCAACAGATATATTCAAAGAAAAATGAAAATTCTGGAGATTCATAATAGGGTAAATACTATTGAAGAAGTAAAAGAAGTAGAAAAATACTTTGACGCCTTTTATGTAATGGGAATTTATGAACCTACACCTTTTAGTAAACAACACAACGAAAATTTTGGATTAGATGGTAGTTTATTTGCTATTTGTGATTATGAATTTCAAGTTATAGATATTAAACTTTTAGAATATTTAAGAGAAACGAATAAATCTATAATAGTAGATTTTATTCCTAATCACATAGGTAGAGATTTTAAAAACACAGGTTACGGTTTTAAAGATTTGCGTTGGGGAAATTATGAATGGATTGATACAATACAATTAAATTATTCTTCAAGAAACGTTTATGATTTTATGCTATGGAATATTAGATACTTATTGAAAGAATGCCAATTTCATGGTTTGAGATTCGATATGGCACACCTATTATTACAAAAGAACTATAACAGAAAACATCATGTATGTTTAGGTTATGAACCTTTAGAAGAATTAATAGAAATGGCAAAACAAATAAATTCTAACTGTATTCTAATAGCCGAAGCCTATCAAGATTATGATGATTTAAAAAATTTAGGATTTGATTACGTTTATAGAGTAGAACCAAGAAGAGGGCATCATTTTATAGCTACCGATACTGATTTAATTGTGATGGACAACCATGATGAAAAATTACTTTATTGGGAGTGTTATGGTAATTTAGATTGTTTAATATACAAATTAAAAAATTTGACTTCCTATTACGGTAATACTCTTTGGTATCTTCCTGCTATAATGGGCTATACTAAAAGACCGTCAGCAAATTACTGGTATAATAAACAATGGGATATAAATCCAAAAGTAAAGGAAATCTATTTAGAAGTTTTAGAAAATGAAAATTCTACGAAATAGAGCTAAATGTTTAATTTGCGGAGAAATATTAGAAAGCAAACATAGGCATGATTTTAAGACTTGTAAATGTGGCAATTTAAGTGTAGATGGTGGAAAAGATTACATAAAACGAAGCGTAAAATATATTGACAAATACAGAGATTTAAGTAAAGTAGAGAAGGAGAAAAAATGAGGCAAGAAAAGCGATTAAAAGTATTAAAAGTATCTTTTATTGTATATCTTTATCCTGATGGAAAAGTAGATTATATAGCTCGGAAATGTGAATCACCCAACGCTTGTGAGGATTGTAAATTTAATAAAATCTGTGAAAATATAGAAACACTTATAAAGATTGCAGATTTAATAAACAAAACAAGAATTAAAAAAGCTAAAAGAACTAAATTGAAGAAAAGAAAGAAAGGAATTAGAAAGTAATGGCTAAGAAAAGAAAAAGTAGATTAGAAAGACTGTGGAAAATAGAAGCAGACCCTTGGGTATGTTGTGACGTATGTAATACTGTAGTTAGTTATGGTATTGACTGTCCTTTATGTGGAAAGCCTATAACAAGATTTTTTGGGTGTGAAAAAATAAAAGATAAAAATATTTTTTGTAAGTTTTGTAAAATTCAGTTTGAAATAATAGATTTTCAAAAGTTCTTAACACAAGTAAATAATGAGATAGAAAAACAAAGTAGGAAGCCCATTGTTTTGCAGATAAAATTATTAGAGCACGATGCCTAAACGAAAAAAAAGTAGATTAGGTGGACATCATAATAATTTAGGAAGTAAAACTTGGAGAAAAAGAATTTATGCTAATGATGGAGAATTTGTAAAAGCTGGAAGTATTATTATGAAAATAAATAAAAGTATTAAGTTAGGGGATAATGTTTATAGAAGTAAAAATATAATTCATTCCAAAATAGACGGAATTGTAAGAATAAAAGGAGATAGAGTATATGTTGATACGGAAAGGAAAAGAAGTTGAAGAGTGTTGTAGAGTAGAAGATAGTTTCTTTCATATTAATGATAGACATGGTTGGGATACACTTGTATATTGTGTATGGTGTAAATCTGTATATGTTTGGTTTAGAGGCTGTTTTATGGATTTTTATTCTAACAAGAATTACCCACCTTCTAAATGGTTTAACAAAAAAATAGGTGTTTTATCTCCCACAGCAGAAAAACTTGTTTATATTGTATCTTCTGATTTAAATAAGTCTAATATTAAAAAATTCTGTCGTATTCAAGAGAAAGATATTTTAGGTTTTAATATTCGTAAATGCATTGCAGGAGCTGGGGTGGGTTGTCCTACTCCCGATGACTTTGGTGAAGCTTATTTACCTTTTATCGAGATTGAAGGTGTAGGAGCATTAAGCATCGCATTTGAAATGCGACCTTGGGTTCATGTATCAACACGCTATCATAGTTTTGAAGAAATTATGAAATATAAAGATGCTTTTAAAGAAGATACAATTTCTGAGACTTTAGAATTAGGAGGACTTTATGATTTAGAACAAGCGAGAACTATAATTAAATTTGTTATTGCTTACTTAAAAGGAGAAATTAAATTTCTTCCTGAATGGAAGACTACAGGATGGTATAAAGTAAGAAAAAGGAGGAAAAAGTAGATGTTAAAAAGAATTGATTTATTTAAAGCTAAAAGCATTATTGAAGGACTTGATTATTTAAATAAAATTTTTTCTTCTAAATTTATGTGGCATAAATTAGAAAAAAGAAAAATCACAGATAAAATTTTTAACATTACTTTAATTAGAGAAGAACCCGAAACGGGAGTAAATGGACATGGTTGTGAACATTTGTTAATTTTTTCTCAAACCCTTACAGACATTTTTTATAGCATAGAAAAAACTGAAATATTTAAAACTTATATAGCAATTAAAATTCTCTTTTTTCCTAATAGCCCTATTTTTGATAAAAATGATTTTGTATTTGAAGAGGATGCTAATTTTATTTCGAAAAAAGTGAGATTTCTTTTATTAGATTTGCCTTGTGGAGAATACACTAAGAAAGAATTAGAAAAAATAGTAAGAAAAAGGAGGAAATAAATGTCTCTCAAAAGTAAAATATTGAGAATATTACGAAAAGAAGCAATATTATATGATGAAACAGAAGGAACTTATGCTATATTTAGTAGTGACGAGACATTTGAAAGAGTGGCAGAAAAGATTGCGGAAATGGTTAAGAGGAGCATTAAAAAGAAAAGGAGATAAAGATGGATTTATCGCTTCGCTACATAAAAATGTGTGAAAAAGCGAAACAGTTACAAAAAGAATGGAAACCTAAAATTGGTGATTTTTATAATTGTGAAGGAGAAATATTTTTAAATGGATTTGAAAAAGAAAAAGATTTTGAAAATTTTCTTAGAAAAACTGAAAAATGTTTCTGTGTTTTTAAACAAGACCAATTACAAGAAATACTTAACTTAAAAGTAATTAAATATGGATTACTAAACGAAATAGGTAACATTCTATATAGGGCTTATAAAGATAGATATGTTTCTGGATTTGCTTTTGATTCATTTGAACAACTATGGCTTGCTTTTGTAATGTATAAAAAATATGGAAAAATTTGGGATAATAAAAAAGAAGAATGGATTAAGGAGGAAGAGAGATGAAATTTCATATTCATATTTACGAAGTTAAATCAAAGTATGAAATAGATATAGAAGCAAATAATCCAATTGAAGCTAAAACAAAAGCTATTGAAATGTATAAAACAAACAAAGAGAAACTTATAAAATGCGAAAAAGATTGTGACATAATAGTTTTAGCTTTTAATGAGAAAGGAGAAGAAGTATGAAGAAAAACAAGAAGACAATATCGGGTAGAGGTACAAGACCAAAAACATGCAAACCTAAATGGATTTTAGAGAAGAACCAATCGAAAGCAAAACTTCATTATAATTTTAGACATAATCACTTAGTGCCTTTAGTAGGATTTAGAGTGGATTTATATGAAAACGAAGATGAGTATGGTTGGGGACGAATGGATGAAAGTGTAAGTTTTGTAGTAGAAAAAATAGAAAATAATAAATTATATGTAAAAGTTTATCATATGAAACATATAGGAGAGTATAAACATATAGGAAAACACTTAGAAGATAGTCATAAGCTATATGAAGTAGATTTAAGTAAGGATTTTGATGAAAGTAATGTAAAAGAAGTAAAAGAAATAGATACTAAAGAGAAACTGTGGAAAGAATCATCTCTAGGTAATTTGTTAGAATTGTTGACAGGAGAAACTTTTCGAGTAGTTGAGAGTAGTCTAGAAGAAAGACTTTGGAGAGCAGTTAGTAAATCTTACGAATTTAAATTTATAGATTGTGGAAACGGATGGTGTAAGCTTATTGAAGGTAGTTTTAAGAAAAGGAGAAAAAAGAAGTGAGACTTGTAACTATAGCATTATTTCAATTTACTTGTATGTTATTGGGTTTCATAATAGGTCTTTTAATTTTTCGGAGGTACAAATGAATGATGTCATTTTATTTGCTGAAAAAATTATAGAGTTCAAATCAGTGTATTTAGCAGGAGGTATTCAAAATCGCAATAATCCCGAAAGCTGGAGAGAGCCTTTAACTAAATTCTTTAAGTCCAATAATATAGAGGTGTACGATCCTGTAAAAGATAATGAGAATATTTTTAACCCAAGCGTGCTAGGTCTAGATGTTAAAACTCTAAGTGATTTAATGGGAGTGGACGAACTAAAACATGCTGTGCAACTGAAACAGACCGAACTAAATGATATGTACGTTGTCAAAAACAAAGCAGATCTAGTGGTATTTTATCTAGATGGGACTGAAAGCTTTGGAACTTGGACAGAGTTTTCTTGTGTTTATAGTTTAAAGAAGCCTTTTATAATAGTAAGAACTGAGCCTCGTAAAAAATTACCTGACTGGGTAAAGTGGAGACGATACTATGCTTTAATTATAGATAGAATAGCGTTGGAATTTAGAAGTTTTGAAGAGTTAAAAAGATTTTTTATAGAATATTTAGGATTCAAAGATGTATAACGGTTATTATTGCAGCCCCACTCCTAAAGAACACTTAAATCAGGTTCAGTAAGATTTTATGGTGAGGGTGAAAAGATTAAATAAGAGGGAGGATACGAATGAGATTAAGAGAAATAACTTTAACTTTTCATGAGTGTATTGAAGCAGGACACTGGGTACCAAATGACCCAGGGGTCTGCAGTCAAAGACATGGACATTCTTGGACTATAAATGTGTCTATAATAGGCCTATATCACCCAACGCAGGGAATGCTAGTTAACTTTAGAGATGTTAAAAAAATTATACGAAGATTTGATCATACAACTCTAAACGATTACTTTAAGTTACCTACTGCTGAAAACCTAGCTAGATATTTTGCTATGAAAGTATTAAGACTAAATTCTGATAGTATCATTTCAGTTAAAGTTGACGTTGCTGAGAAGCAAGATAACAACATAGCTACTGCTATTATAGATAACTGGAGGTTTAGATGATGAAAGAAGGTGGTACTAAATACGATAATCAAAAACCTAAACTAGCTTTACTTCCTCCTGCAGCTATAGTTGAAGTAGGTAAAGTTTTCACTTTTGGAGCTAGTAAGTATGGTGAAAACAATTGGAGAGGTGGATTTAAATGGACTAGATTACTAAGCGCATGTCTAAGACATATATTTGCTTTTTTAAAGGGAGAAGACTTAGACGAAGAAAGTGGATTAAATCATTTGGCCCATGCAACTGCTTGTCTACTAATGCTACTGGAATTATACTATACAAGAAAAGATCTAGATGATAGATATAAACATGAAAAGAAGAAAGAAAAAAAGAAAAAGAATAGTTAAGATACCAGAAAAAATACACGAAATAATTAGCTATTTAGCTCATGCATTTAAAAATAGCTTTCTAGAAGAAGACGATCTAAAGCAGAATATGTACTTATGGTATTTAGAACGAATAAAAAAGAATAAGAAGCTAACTAACATAAAAAAGTTTACTCCAGGATATTGGTTTCTATGGTTTAAATGGAAGCTAAAAACATTATATAGAAAAGAAGTAAATAGAATTTGTAGAGAGTGGAATATTAAACTAGGAGATAGTGATGGTAGAACAAAACTACAATCTAAAATTGGATATCTCTCTTGTAATTCACGATTTGAAGAAGAAACTGGGACAGAGATATAAGATACTTGAAGACTATTTAATGGGGTATAAAATAAGTGAAATATGCAAAAAGCATAGTCTTAGTAGATTTATAGTAACCAGTGTTCTCAAAGGGTGTCTAGAATATGCTCGTAAAATTTTAGAAGAGGAGGGAGTATATCATGCCAAGAAAAAGAGGAAGAAAAATAGACGTTTACAAAAGAAGATTAGAAGTTAAAAAATTATACTTGCAAGGATCTTCTTTATATGATATAGCTCAAAGACTCAACGTATCTGTCAGCACTATAAAAAAAGATATACAAGAAATCAATAGATGGTATTTAGAAGCTGTAGAAAAAAACCCACACATATTAGAAAAGCAAGCTGTGTATATACTACGTCACTTGGATGAGTTAAGAATGGTTAAAGAAAGGCTATGGAAGCTTGCTGATGAAACAAGCACTTCAAAAGACGAAGTAAACGCCTTAAAAGCGATACTAGATGAGCTATCTCACGAAGCAAGAGTGTTAAGATTAATTGATGTATCCAAAACCATTAACAACTACATTAAGATAGATAAGATAGAAGTGCTAGTAAACGGAGCCATTGAGGTAATTAAGGAGTTTGTTCCTCCTGACAGACAAAAATACGCATTAGAAAGACTAAAAAATTTAGGTCAAGAAATAATAGAGGGAGAAAAAATAGATGCGAGATAATAATAACAAATTTATTAAAAGCATCAATATAGAAAACAACATGAAATTAATAACTTTACTCACATGTAAAGAATTAATAGATCAGGCTTTAAGTGATCCTGTAGTTAACTTAATGCATGAGGGAGCCTTAATTACCTCAATAATGAGGTTATACTTATACGCTGAGATCATATACTTGCTTAGCAAAAATTCCACTATTTATCAGGCAATACAGAGTCTTATATCTGATCTAAGCATTAAAGCTATTAAAGAGTTAAAAAAACCGAAAGACTCACAAGAGGGAGATAATGAACATCAATAAGTTCAAAAATATCTGGAACTCTTCTATAGACAACGCTATTAAAAATATAGAGGAAGGAAAACATCTTTCTAAATTTAAAATAAAACCAGTTCCTCCTAAAGAGTTTTTTGAAGTCTGGTTAAAACAACCTCTCTTTCCTATGCAGTATGAAGTTTTAAATCAAGTATTTACTAATAATTATATGGATTGGAATACCAGTATAAATGAAATAGTTCTGATATGGGGCGAAGGGTCAGGAAAGGACTACACTATAGTCAGAACTTTAGTATATGTGTGTTACTGGTTATGCTGTCTTATGAGACCACAAGAATATTTCAAGTTAGGTAAAGATACACCTATTGTAATTGCTAATATGTCTGTAAATGAAGATCACGCTAAAGATGTGTTTTTTAGTCAGTTCACATCTTGTCTAAGAAGTGTTATAAATCCCGCAACTGGAAATAATTTTTTTGAGGAGTTAGGTGTGGATCTGAGAGAAGGAAAAGATATACAGACACGTAAAGTACTGTTGCCTAGTTACATAGAGGCTTATGCATTAGACCAAAGTAAGTACGCAGCAGAAGGTAAGAACGTATTGTTCGCAGTGTTCGACGAAATAGCTGAATTTAGGTTTGATAAGGCTAAACAAAGATACGAAAACTTAAAAAACACTGCTTTTTCTAGATTTCCAGAACATTATAAAATAGCTATGTTATCCTATCCAAGAGACGAATATGACTTTTTAATGACTCATATGAAAGAAGTACAGAATTGGCCAGAAGAATTAAAATCTAAAGTCTACGTTAAAGTAGCTGCTCCCTGGGAGGTAAGATCTAAAGAAGGAGCTCATTCTGATTTAATTAAAAAGAGATTATATAAAACTAAAGCTGATTATATTCAGATGTATCGTACTGATCCTGTTGATGCTATGAGAAGATATGAGTGTAAATTTCCTAAAACAGGTATTAATAGATTTTTAAAGAAGTTTGATATAGTGTTGAGTAAATGCGTTAATTTTGATAGATCTTCTCCTTTTATATGGGAGAGTATTGGTAAAGAAAAAGAAATATATTTAACTGAAAAAGAATTAAACGAAATTACATTACAGCCTTGGTTTAAAAACACTTATACTTACGAGATATATCAATTAGAGCAAAAACTATTAGAAAGGCCTAATGATGAGCAATTAAAAAAGAAATTAGAGTTAGAACTTCAAAAACACGAAAATGCTCAATACTTTATACATATTGACTTATCGAGAGGAATAAAAGACTGTGCTGGTTTAGCCGTAATACATCCTTACTTTATATCATCTACTATTACTGGGTACTATGTAGATTTAGTAATACAGATAAGACCAGAAGATGTAGAAATAGATTTTGAAGAAATAAGACGGTTTATATTCAAATTAAATGATAGGGGTTTTGATATAGCTAAAGTGACATTAGACGGATTCCAGAGCGCCGACTTTTGTCAAATAGTCAAGAAGAGAGGAATAGATAGTGACATTATATCAGTAGATAGGTCTAAAAAACCTTACGATACTTTTAAAAGCTTGCTATACCAAGGTAAAGTAAACATGTATAATTACTTAGTTTTAGTGAGAGAGCTAAAAGAACTAATAGTAACTCCTAAAGGTAAAGTAGATCACCCTGAGGAATCCCAGCAACGATTGAAAGAAGAAGGACTTAAGGAGGGAAGTAAAGACTGCAGTGATGCTATTTGTGGAGCTATATATACTGCAGTACTACAAGAGGCTGAATTTGGACCTACTATAGTAGATGAATCTGATTTAGAAACACCCGATGTTGAAGATATACTATAATAAAATAGTTTTCAATAAGGGAGGAGTGTAAACTATGCCTTTCTGGTTTTTTAATTTCAAAAAAGGTAAAACAGAAGAGAAAGAGTCTCAGATATCCGAAACTGCTAGCGCTTATGGAGCTCACGACTACGTAGAACCTTCCTACGAGCAAATATCTCCTAATACTATTCAACAATTATATGATCGGTCTAATCTGCTAAAAAAATATGTAAAACTTATTATAGACGAGTGTTTGCGTTATGAATTTAAAGCACACCCTAAAAAAGAATATGAAAGTGATAGAGAAGCTAAAGAACAAGCTAAAGAAATAAACGATTTATTATCTTTTTGCAATATCTACGAAACTTTTAATGAAATACGAGAAAAATATTTAAAAGACTTACTATTATATGGTTATGCAGGGGTAGAATTAGAGCCTACTGAAGGACATATAGTAAAAGCTATTTACGCTGTGCCAGGCTATGCTATTCGTTTAAATGTTGATGATACAGGTGCAAACTTTAAAGATGATAAAAAAGCTTATATCCTATTAAATCCTAATGAACTTGAAGAAATTGTGGCTTATTACCCTGCAAATTCTTTTATATATTTTGTATTAGATAAAATGAGTGATAGGGTTTACGGATCTCCTCCTATCACTAGTATATACCAGGAAATTATGACTGATATTAACTCATCTAAAAATCTTAAAGCTGGTTCTAATTCTTTAAAAGCAGGAGTGTTATGCTTGCCTAAAGCACCCAGAACTCTTTTAAAAGATATTATTAATAGATTATTATTGATGTGTAAGAAAGACGCTAGAGTTAAAATAGTAGCATCTAGTACTGATGGTAAGTTTTTAGACCTAACTAATCTAAATCCAAAAGATACAATAGAATTGCAAAAATGGTTGCTACAAAAAGCTAACATCTTTAATATTCCTCCTCTTAAGTTAGGCTTAACTGCTGACATAGGCTCTACTAGTGCAAGAGAGCAGAGAGATGATTTTAAAGCCTTAATAGAAGATTTTGTTAAGTATGAACTGTCTAAATGGAATGCTATACTATTAAAAGCTAAGTTAAAATATAATAAAATAGAAATAACCTGCCCTAACCTAGCCACCAAATTAGAATATGAAAGAGCAAGAATAGCAGTTAGACTAGTAAATGGAGGTATAATCACTCCTAACGAAGCTAGGGTTAGGTATTTAGGCCTGCCCAAACTGAAAGATCCTGCCGCAGATCAGTTAATGAGAGGAAAACAAGCTGTTTCTAGCCACGCTTCTGAAAAGAGAGAAGTGAAGGAATAAGTTTAAAAAGTTAAATTTTCTCTTACTATCCTATACGTGTGCCTTGCTTTATACTGATTATAATAATTTATATTAGCTCTTATTACGCTAGGATCAATAGTAATTCCTGTCATGCTTGGAAGAGTGGAGAGATGAATAGTGGTAGTTTTTTCTACAACATTGTAAGTTATTTCATATACTTTTAAATTAGAGCTTTCTGAGCTTGGAAGATTAGTATTTGTAATAGATATTAAGTCTCCTAAATTAATATTAGTATGGAGACCGTCTAAAACTAGAGTTCCTCCATATATAGGTTTGTAATACTCTGCTAACTTAGCAGCTATTATTTTCATTATTGATGTATCATCTACTTTCTGTTCCTGACTTTCTATCTTTTGAGCTTCAGGCATATGAAAAGTATAAGTACCTCCTGGATAGTTTGTATCAATATAAACTACCAGAGGCTTAGTCATATCTTTATAGGCGTAGTATATAAGCCAATACTCGTCTAGCTGATCTGATATACAGTTTCCGTTCCAATAACCAAATCTATCTCGATATGCCAACCACTTACCAAACACTAAAGTTCTACTGCTAGCGTAGACTAATCTACCCTCAACTAGTTCAGCACCTTTCTTTTCTGGAAGTACTTGTCGGTTAGAGGTATCATAAGAAGTGTATTTATGCGTAGAATAGGAAGAACTTCCGTTTCTAAGTTGCTTCAAAATTTCATTTCTCTCTTTTACCGACACTACCAGATACACATCGTACCCCCCTATACCTCCAAACATAGAAGGGCGAGGTATAGCATACCAGCCATTTCCTCCTTCCATATCTGAAAAAGAATCAACTATTTTAAAAGGACGATTGGGAGGACTAAATACAGCATACCTGCTAATTCCGCTAAACTTAGATACTTTTTCTTTAATTTCATAACCTCCTCCTCCAAGTACTACTATTTTAGAGCGACTAAAAGATAGATCTTGCATGGTGTTAAAAGATAATACTTTGTGAGTACCTATCGATTCTCCTTCTGACGGTATTCTGAAAGAGTGAACAGTTCCGCTCAGTCTATCTATATGTAAATATCCGTTCTTATCAATCCAATAATAGTACTCTCCAGCTACACTACATAAGTAGTCTAAAACCATACTTAACGGTTCTGCTTGCCAGTTAACTTTAACTTTAACACCTGAAGGTAGATTATTATAAAAGTTAGTTACACCTGCTCTAATTAATATATCGTTTGCTATATACTTTATACCATGTTTAGTACTTTTATAGACTACTGGAGTATATAACTGACTAAAATAATGCTTCAAATCTCTACACTGATATACTATTTCTTGCCCATTAGGTCCCAGTCTTCTAGAAATAGAATAGACATAGCCTGCAAAAGAAGGTTGATAATCTCCATCTTGGTTAATAATATATCCATATACTTTTTCTCCTACACTTAACTTTAAAGTAGAGTCAAATTTAGCCACTTGAACTACAGTCATAGTACTTCCTGTTATACTTAGCTCAATTGACTCTATATACAGGGCTTCTCCATTGGGATACACTCCGCTTTCAGATATAATACCTCCTCCACTACTTACTAAACTATTATAATCGCTACCAACCAAGTAAATACTATCAAAGGAAGTTACTATATCATTGTAGTGAGTGTGTGTTTTATTTAAGCCTGAGGATAGTGAGCCTTTAGTAGTACTTACATCACTATCACTATCTTTATCTCCTTTATCATCTCCTCCCTCTGGAGGCTCATCTGGTGGTTTTTTTCTTTCGTCTTTGTTAGAAACAAATATACCACCTCCCCCAGGCCATCCATCCTCACTAACGTAAGATATAGGGATCAAAAATACTTTAATGGTAGCGGGAAATTCTATATAATAGCAGTTATCACTTTCTTTAACTGCTTTAGGGTGTATAGCCTCTACACTTAAAAGATTAAACTTAGTATTATATTTGTTGTTAGCAGTGTCGTATGTTTTCGTCCAGTTATATCTAAAAGCGATGTGTTTAGCATTAAATATTTGCTTGTGCTCGTTTTGACCTTTATCGTGATATGCTTTATTTAAATAGGTGGATAAATCAGTGATAACAAGAGCGTTTTCTGACTCGTATTTCATAGAAGGATCCATTATAGCTAAATTTTCACTATTCCAATCTGTGTCTCCCAATTGCCAGTTGACTATAGAATATTGATCTGGATTTACATAATCAGAACTATCTGGATTGTAGAGAGGTTCTAACGTTTTTTTCCAATCTATTATATATTGCTGTTGTTTAATTAAATACACAGCATCTATACCTAATGAGTCTACTGAAGATCCCCATGTGTGCTTCCATATAAAACCTCTCCAGTGAGTAGCATCTACTTGTTTTATATTACCGTAATAGTAGTGGTAGGGAGTACTATCAGTCATTACTAATTTATCTCCATATTTACCACTACCTCCTTCATCATAAGGACTTACGCAATGGTATGCTCTTACTACTTCGCCAACATAGTTTTGCTCCGACTTTTTAGAATAGTGCACTTTAGAGTGATATGTTCCTTTATACAACGATCCCCATCCGCTTAATTCTTTCCAGCCTAGATATGGACTGTTAGTTTTATAGTTTTTGTCGGCATTTATACCTATAGTCTCGTAAGTAATTAAAGTACCATATAGAGGGAGCTCCTTTATTATAACTTCGTCAACTCTGAATATATTTTTTATTTTAGCTATTCTACCCTGTACTAAATCACTATTAATCATAAGCCCTCTATTTTATATGTTAAAGAAGATTCAAAATGAATTTGACCTTGCTTAATCTCGTTTCCATCAGAATCGAACACTCTTAATCTATAAAAATATGACTTAGATTCAGCTGGATATTTTAAAGGCATTTCGATTTCTTTACTACGCCCTACTATATCATAAACCTTGTATTTTAACGAGGTGTAAGCTGTGTAAACAGGCAACTTTAATGCGTAATAAATACGATTTGTTTCTTTTAGAGCTAATTCAGTGGGAGTAAAATCTAAATCTTCACTAATATCCCCCTCCACTCCAAATAAAAATCTCCATATTGGTATAAAAGTATCTGAACCTATATCTTCATAGCTTTTTATTAAGGTATCGTTTTCTTCTAACTCTCGAAGCTCTAATGTTAATGACTCTGTGTTAAATCCTATAGCTAATACTACTAAACCAGTGTCATAATCTAAAGAATCTCTAACTTTAAAAGTAGTAGAATCGAAACTATACTCTACTCCTCTATAATTTACTGTCCCTTCATCTATAGTAAGCTCATAAGTACTACTATCATAAGAATAAGAAGAAAATCCTTCTATAAGACATGTAGGTTTATAAGTAGTAACTAATCCATCATCTACGTAGACTTCTACTCTATCTAAAGGTATTTCATCATTATAGTTTAAAGTCATAGTAGAAAAATCTATAGAAGCATTTACTTCTGAAGCATAGTAAGTAATAGTTACTTCATCTGTTAATATTTTAGTACCGTAATCATCAAAATAGTACTTAATATACAGAGTATTTTCACCTTCTTTAGGAGGTAGATGTTCTATTCTTATAGTATTATGATTAACATCATATAGACCATACCAAGTGTTATTATCCCAAGAATAACAGTATTTTTTAACTGATAAATAAATAGTAAAAGAAAAAGCATCGTTTATATAAGTAGGATAATCACAAATATTATATCTATATTCAAGCCTTTTGCTTACTGCTCTAAAAACACTATTTATGTCTTGAGCTTGAACTATTAGAGTATCTCCTGTTATATTAACGTCAGGAGCAGCTTCAAGTCTATTATCTCTGTATTCTCCTTCTATTTGTTTGTAAGTTAGTGTGTTTATAGTGTTAGTATCACTATCTAATAATAAAACATTATCTATTTGACATATAGGCTGATTTAACACCACTATCCATTTATCAGCAATACCAAATAAATAAGGACTTTCAAAATACACACCCCTATAAACATTAAACACTTTTAAAATTTCAAGAAAAGGAGGAAATGTTTTTTGCTTTATAGATATTTTTAAATCACTAGCGTTATTAGCTACTTCAGTTATCTTGATTTTTATTTTGTCATTAGTATAGACTAAAGAATCATCTAAAAGTAAGTAAGTATGATAGGATTTATTATTTGCGTTTATAGTTAAGCTCTTTTTAATAGTGTTGTTAAGATATATTTCTATTTTAGTCTGACCTGAATCTCCTGTATTATAAACATCAATAGTTACAGAGTCTAATAATCCAGCCACTGAAGTAGTAAAAGTAAATTCAGAAATAGTGGGAGTAGTTAGATGCAAAGGATAACTAATAAGATGGTGCAATCTTTGAGCTACTAAAAGTTTCCATTTGAATAGTAGAGATTTTTTTACTGCTTTTAATAAATTCCAATAGAACCAAAAAGAAGATGTAATTCTTTTATATAGTATCCAATCAAAATAGAATTTAGAAGATTTAGTTTCTGCTTGTGCTTCTTCTAAAGTGAAATTTACACTATCTCCACTTGGAGGAGTATAAGATTTTAATCCAAAATTCGCATTGTTTCCAGAAGGTGGACTATATAATGGCATTTTTAACTACTTCCTTCTACTGGAGTTATATCCCATTTACTTTCTGCGTTATATTTTTGTCCTGTATCTGGGTCTGTATATTCTACTACTACATGATATTTTTTATTTGGGTCTAAATCTGTAATTTCATAATTTCCATTAGTGTCAGTAGTAGTATCTCCAGCATAGGAATTATCATCTTGACAAATACACCTAACTTTAGCTCCTTGAACAGGATTTCCGTTTAAAGTAACTTGTCCTGATATGTAATAAGGTATTGTTTCCTCGTTCCCCACGCTCGAAGAGGGTTCAGGATCTGTGTATTTTCTAACTCTAATATTGTCATAGTATAGATTTCCAGCGTCTCCAGTTTCTTCATTCCAAATACGAGGAATTATAATGTAAACAGAGTTTCCTATTTCAGTTATAGACCAAGAACCTACTTGAGATTCATCTTGATAAAAAGAAAAACCACTTCCCTCTCTGATAATTTTAAAATTATACCAAGTATTTTCAGTCCAACTTCCTGTGTTAGCTAAATTAGACCAACTTCCACCTGTTCTCTTAAAACACCCAAAATACTTGTTACCGTTAAAGAAAGGAAAAAATCCATTTCCATCAGACTGATTACTGTCCATAATTCCTAAACCTAAATTATAATTACTTCCTACGTCTGATTTTCCTTTATACTCAAGTATAAAATCACCTGAAATACTATCCTGAGACTGACAAGTTTTACAAGGAGAGCCTTCTTCGTGCAGATAAAGCTTGTTATCTACTGTAATTTCTATAGTGTCGCTCGCAGAACCTGAGGATATATACCATTTACTTAGGTCTCCACTAAAGTCATCAAAAAATTCGAAGGTATTCACTCCATCACTTGCATCCGAAGCTGAAGAATTACCATAATACATGTAAATAGTCTTAGTAGAAGAAGCTAGAATAGAAGGAACTTTTACCCAAATAACAGCTTCCTGATTAGCAGAATCCCATTTTTCTATCCAATGATATAGTAAAGTAGAACCATCATCATCAGTAAAACGAATATCACTACCATCATTATTAGCTTTAGAGAAATCAAAATTAGTGTTGTCTAAAGTAATTTTAACTTGATAATCGGTTAAATTATTAGAATTAGAAGTATTATCTATTGTTATTTCTCTTCTATAAGACCAACTAGTTAACCAAGCCATCTTTTATCTACTCCTTTTATTTATTATACCTCATCGTACTGATAATAAACAGTAAAATCTTCATAAGCTCCTTGTTCTGCTGCACTGTCTATTTCTAATTGAAATACTATGTAAGAAGTTTTATCACCTACATTATTTAACTCTCCTGCTACAGATAACTTATTACTTTCAGTATAGTTAGAAAAATCATCTCTAGTACCCACAGTAGATTTAGTATTTACAGGCGTTTGATAAGAGTTCACTGCGTCTTTATTAACTGTTATTTTCATACCAGAAGGAACGTTACCATCACACCATATCTTAAAGTTTTTACAGTATTGAGAGGGAGCTACATCACATCTAAAAAATAACCACACTTCATAAGAATAATTAGTTCCAGACTCAGGTATCTTTAGAGGCCAATCATCAGGAGTTTCTACATTGCTATCAATAGGTAAAAAATAAAATTCATTCTTAGCTACTACAGTAGAAGAATATCCTAAACCTGATTGTTGACATGCACTAATTACTGCAGACATTTAGTTACCCTCCTGTATATTTGATATAGTCCCTTTACAAATTCAACAGCCTTTTCTTCACTATTAAATAAAGTATCTGTTTCTTTATGGTAAAAATATTGTTTGTCTTTATATCTAATGCAGTGTAATACAATATGAAAACTACTATTAAGTACGCCTATATGGCGTCTAAAAAAGACTAAATTTTCTTTGTTGTTTATTTTAAATAATGTAACGCCCTTATAATTAACTTCAAAAGGAGCATCTATTTTCATAATTTCATCTATATCGTAAATTTTATCTTGTTTTATTATTCTTAATTTATTCATAAGCTCTTTACAAAAGTTATAGTTATATGGTTCCATCTACTACTTGTTTTACTACTTTTAATATCTAATATATAGCAGTCTGAGATGGTAAAAACACCTTCTATAACCAAATCACCTTTTTTATTAGCTAGGTTATTAATTAAATTCACTATATACTGCTCTACCTCCAGCCTGTTATTTTTAACTACAAAAGTATCCACTGTTACAGTTAAAGATCCACCTCCTAATTCGGAGGTATTCCATATTTTAATACCTTTAGCTCTTGGTATAATCCTGGTATGTACATTTCCTGAATAATCTACGTTAACCCACTCTGTTACTCCTAATTCGTATTCAGTGCTATTAACTACAAACTTAACTCTTTTATAATTACCAGGTACACTCATAACTACCTTGCACTTTTAGATTCTGATGCTTCTAATTGTTTTTTTGTTTTCAGTACTGTATTTGTAATCCACTGAAGTCTTCTTTCTATACTTTGTAATAGTTCTACTGTATCATAGCTGTACCCTTCAAACCTTTCAGCTATACTGGCAGCAGCATCTCTAACTTGTTTCTGCGCCTCAGGTACCTTAGCAAACTCTATTTCAAAATAAGGTCCGAAAGGTACTAATTGAGGGGCTAGTCCATATCGTCTTGATAATTGTACAGCCTGTTCATACCTTTGACGGTATTTTTCAGGTATATTCTCAAACTGACCTCGTAAAGCATATGCAGCGTAGCGCCGAAGAGTTTTATGATACTCCCAATGTGGAAGTTTTCGTTCTAACTCTGGTATAGGAGTCATTAATAATCCACGTATATAAGATCGAGGGCCTGGCAAGATAGCTCTAGATATAGCACCTAGTATTCCTGGTTGCCTTCTTGCTACTTCTGATCCCGTTGCAAATATTATTTCCCAAAAAGCAGTTCCTATTTCACGAGCAGCTTTAGCTAAATGCTCTTTAATAAGATTTATAACAGGCTGCATTCTTTGAGCCAGTCTTTCTCGTATAGGAATCAGTCTTTTTTCTCTCTGTTCTTTGGATTCACCTTTAGCTATTGAGTCTAAATATTCAGTAATCAGTTTTCCCACATCTTCAAGCACGGGTCCAAAGGCATTTTCTACTCGTACTCGTAATTCCTCTAAGGATTCATTTAGTTCTTCATTGCTAGTAATCCATTTAGATGTAGGATCTATTACTTTTTCACGTATTAGTTTATTTATAGGTCCTAAAACTGAAACTCCAAATGTGTTAGCTATTGAATCTCCTAACTTTCCTATAGCATTAGTTAAAGCTTCTGTCTGTGCCTCCCAAGTTTGCATGAGTTTTTCTACCATCTCTTTAGACTTACCCATGGATTCCTTAACTTGGCTCAAAATATCTTGAAAAGTCTCGAATTGAGCAGTAAGAGTGCCTAGTCCTCCAGCTCCCCTGATATTAGCAATATCTCTGTAAAGCAACATTAGCTCTTCTCTAGATGCTTTACCTGATTTCACTAAATCTAAAAAAGCTTTAACTATTTCAGAAGGATATTTTATTCTACCACCAGCTCTTACAAAGTATCTGAATGTTTCTTCTGCAAATTCCTTTTCTGATTCGATCATATCTTTCAACTGAGCTTTTCTCTCTTGTATTTCAGCAAGTCTTTCTTTATCTCTTCTTTTTCTAGCAACGCTTTCTAAATCATATAACTTACTTAATTCTTTCTTATAATCCATTATACGTCTCGAAGCAGCTTTAAGTTCTTCTGCATATCGTCTTGATTTACCTGTTGCTTCATAAACTTCTACTCCATACTCAGTTAATAAACCTATAGTTGCTGAAGCAGGAGCCATAATTTCCAACAAAGCGCGTTTTAACCATCTTGCACCTTTATTACCCTTTACAGCTACAGATGTCATAGTCATTATAGATCCTATATACTCTCTTGCTACCTTCATACCTTTACCATATGCCATAGCCATAGCATAACCCACGTTACTTACTCCCTGCACTAAATCCTTTAAAGTACCAGTAGTTGAAGCAACACCTACTATGACTGCATCTGTAAATTCTTCCCACTGATCTTGAGAAATTCCAAAAGTACGAGCTAGACGTAGTATGTCTAAAGCCATGCTAGATACGTCTTCTCCTGTAATGGCATGAGCTCTAGATAATAACTCTAAGAACCGTTTGTATTCTTTAGTTTTTAAACCACTTTTAGCTAAATCTACTGAAAGTTTTCCTATTTGTCTGGCATTTAGCATTATAGCGTTTCCTGTGTAATAAGCTTGTTTTTTTAATTCCTGATAAGTTTTAGTAAAGTCTTCACCTCCCCTAGTCATTATAACAGCTGATCTGGCTAAGTTTAGTCCCACCTTTTGTGCTTCTTCTATAGTTTTCTTAATCTCTTGTAGTCCACTACGAAACAAGTTAACTATACCATAAGCTATAGTTCTAAATACAGCAGATTTTAAAGTTTGACCAAAGTGTCTTAAAGTCTTTTCTAACTTAGTTAATTTTCCGTAGAACCACCCCACAGCAAAAGCCATTCCTCTAAAAGCTGCACTATGTTTTTTAAGATCTTTAATAGCAGTTTCTATCTCTTTAAGTCTTTTTTTAGCTTCTTCTGCTCTAACTCTAACTAATAATTCTATTTCTGCTCCTAGAACTTTTTTGTGCATTACTTTATCCTCTTTATATCAGTTTTCAAAACTTTAGCTAATTTTTCTAAATTTTTTATCTCGTCTTCTTTATGATCTTTTTCTACTTTAAAGGGGTCTTTAAGATTAGGAGATATCTTACCTGAAAAACCCTTGGCTACGTTTAACTGTTGCAATTGATCTTCTAGATTCCGTCTAAATCTTATTGTTTTTAAGAGATTGATTACGACATTCTGAGGCAGATTTAAGATATACTCCATACTCCAGCCATATTCTTTAGCTAGAGTATCTACTACCATGTAAATATAAGCATCCGTATATCGTAAAAGTAATTCTTTTAACATTATGCATTAGTTATAGTTTTAACTAACTCACTAAAAGGATCTACTAAAGCAAAGGTTAATATTTTACGCATAGACTGAGCATCTATTAAATTATCCACATCTTCTCTTTTAAAAGAAGGCTCTGATCTGGATATAATATAGTAAACTAGATCTCCTTGAATTTTAAAATAGTCTATGTTAGTGCTTTCTTCGGAAGGAAAAAACTTTAAACACTCGCGTCTTTCTTTAAGGGTGAGAGATCTAATAGTAATTTTAGATCCATTAACTAAAGTTACAGTAAGCTTTTCAGGTTCTATGTTCATTTTCACCTCCCTCTACCTTATCAAAAATTAGATTATGAACTGTAAGCTTTTCTTAACTCTAATCTATAAGTTACAAATCCATCTTGAGTAGAAGCTATTTCCCAAGAAATGGCTTTACAATTCTTTAAAGTCAATCCTGAAATACCTCTTTCAGGATCAGCTGCAGAAGCTAACAAAGTAACATCTACATAGTTGTTAGTTAGTATAGTGTCAGGATCTAATCCTTTGCTCCACTCTGCGTATTCTACGGTAATAGTAATAGCCCTGTTGCCTATTTCAATAGCCAAAGGATCCATATAACCTCCACCGTAAAAGTCAACAGCACCACCATCATATCTAACTGTAATTCCAGAACATTTGGCAATTATGTCACTTCCTATTTGGATACGACCTACTGAGAATTTCATCTAATTCACCTCCTTTTAGACAGTATAAGCTCCTCCTATATTGAAAACTTTAGGAGCTTTCAGTAATTACAAACCTAAAAACTATAGCAAGCTCATAATAATGTATATTGCTATAATAAGTAAAGTCAGTGTCTAGTTTTTGTACCCAATACACACTATTGCTAGCATTATCTAAAGTACTTCCTTTAAGATCTAATAGTTCTAGAACCCTATTAGCAATCTGATGTAATGTTTTAATAGGATTACTTACTGTATCTTTAACTAAAATATAAATCGTAAATTTACCATCCGATGTTTTAGCTTCCTGATCAAACGGTACTGTTTCACCTCTTTCATAGGACACGTTTATTTGTTTGGAATAAGTATCATCAAAATTAAAAGTGGTAAACACAGGGCAGTCACTAGAGCTAGAAGCTTCTAGTAAGGATTGTATTTCTGAATCGTTTCTTAATATTGCTATTATTAAATCTGTTATCATAACCCTAGATATCTGTTTAAACTCATATCTACATAACGATCAAAATGCTCTGTTAACCATACCTCTCCAAAATAAGTAAAATGAAGACCTCTCTTATAGAATCCCCTTGCTCTCTTAGCGTAAACTACCTCTCCCGTAGGAGTTGTCCATTTCATAACTTTTTTACGTCTTGGAAATCTTATAGGTATAGTAGCATCCACATCTGCATAAAAAGAATACCATAGTTTAGACCATATACGAAGGTATACTGCAGGACCTGATTGTATTCTAGTAGATACTCTAAAAGAGTCTCTTAAGTGAGGCCTCTTCAGGTGGCTAACAGGTATTATTTGTTTTAGATATAGTTTGTAGCAGTCGTGGCCCAATCGAGAAACATCATGTCTTAACTTTCCACAGAAAGAGAACATACCTCGAGAAAATAACCACTTTAATCTTTTCAGCTGTACGTCTTTAATTTTCAAATCTACTTGCAGCATTATTCCACCTTAACTATATATATTTTTAAATGATGCTGTCTTCCTCCATCATCCTCCACAGCAACTACCAGATACTGCTTATTATCTATTTCAATTACATCATCAGGATCTATATCGGTTCTATAATCGCAGTAAACTACTTTAGTGATTACGTACGTTTTACCTGCTCTTTTGATTTCCAACGACTCTCTTAGAGGCTGTACGGCGCATTTTAGAGATGATATAGATTCACTTAAAGTAAAAGATCGCTCTCCAAACTCATTAACAGAGCCTTTAGATTTAGTATAAACTTTAGCTGTTTTATTTAATAATTTACTACTTACTCCCATTAGTATACTTCAGATACGTTTCCACCCTTTTTAACTAGCATACATAAATAATCCACCCACTCATCCAAAGATTTGAATTTAGATGCTTTAATGTTAGCATATTTTACTGCATAATCTCCTATTTTTTCAGATACTATAGTTTGGGACGATATAGCTTTATCTGGTCTTAATGAGTAGTATTGGTTTACTGTTAAAACTATTAAAAAGAGCTTTACTATGCTAGTAACATTTTCAGAAGTCCATCCTATTTTAAAAGTAACTTTTACAGTGTAATTTTCTTTCAATTTAGTATCAAATATTATTATACCTTCATTTTTAATAACTCTATACTCGGTAGATTCTATAGTTTCTTCATCTGCACTAGCTGATGTTTTATAACTAATTGATTCTATACTGGTTATGGGATATAAATCAAGCCTTAAAATATCTGTATCTTCGTAAATAAAAAACTCTTGAGTTCTAGTTTCTTCTTCTAAGAAACCTAACATAGCTTTAGCTTGTGCTTCTGCATAAGGTATTAAAGAGTCTAAAGCTGAATCTGTTAAGCCTGTGATATTGGTAATATCAGATAGAGTTATTAAGTTCATTATTTCCTCCTCGTATTATTGGTAAACAACCAATAAGGAATAAATTTGTAATCTAGCTTACCTTTTAATATTAGCTCTTTTAAAAACAAATTAAAATTATCTGATTTGCAGTTTTTCACATCTTTTGATAAGAATATAAACAGTCCAGAATCTGCTAATCGATAATTATCGAAACTTAATTTATTATTTTTAATAGACCAAGTCTTAGAACCTTTTAATTTTTTTAAAAAAACTATACTTTTATTAGTATTCCTGTAAGTATTAAGAAGTTCTTTATAGGAAGAAGGAGGAAAAATACGCAAACCAAAACTAACTGCAAACTTATCAAATACCTCTGCATGCTCTCTTATTCTTTTCATAGTATCTTTTATTTCGCATCTTTCGTACTGATTGTCTTTAAAACGAGCATATACTTTAACGAAATCACCTTTTAAATAATCAGATAACTTACGCCCTAAAAGATATGATTTAATATCCTTTTCGTTTAAAAACACCAACAAAACCATACAACCTCTCCCTTAAATTGAAAACTATACTTTACTATAAAAAACTCTATGAAGATGTTTAATACTATTTATAGCGTTAAGACTAGTATCACCTATATAGTTTGGATCAATAGGTCTAAAGCCTTCTATAGAAAAGTGATAATCCCACCATTCTTTAGGCTTTAAGTTAATGTGAGTTTTGTCTATATCGTTATCAGCCTTTGCTATTTGATTTTCGTAGCCTAATACTAGAAACAGATATAACAAACATCCTTTTTTACACACTCGTTTAAGTTCTTTTACAAGTAATGGTACTAATTCTGTTGGTAAATGCTCTAAAACTTGCTGAGAATAAATCAGGTCAAAATAGTTATCGGGAAACATACGAAGGTCATGTATTGAAGAAACAAATAATTTATTTTTTAAATTTAGTTTTTCTTTTCCTACTTCAATAGCATACTTAGATATATCAACTCCTATAAAATCTTTGTTTCTCTTATTCACTAAATAAACAAAATAACCTCCACCACAACCTAGCTCTAACCCTCGCTTAAAAGGGACTTTAGATATCATATCCGCTAAAACTTTTTGTACTTCGGTTTTAACTACTGCGTTACTATAATTAGATTTAGTCTTTCGAGTCCAGTACTCCCTATCAAAATAACTAGTTATTTCTTGAAGTTTGTTGTGCCCATACTTGGCTTGAAGATGTCTATAAAAAAAAGATATAAAAAGCTTTTCACAGTCCTTTAGCTTACTCTCGTTTATAGTAGCTCTTTCAAAGCTGCATTGTAATGGGTTGTTTAAAAAATCTTTGAACTTATATACTTTAAGACCTAAGTATTCTAATATGGTAGATCTACTATCTATTAGAATGTGAATGGTAGGTACTCCAAACACAGTAGCTAGAACAGAACCATGAACTCTAAGAGATATTACCTGATTAGCATGAGAATATAATTTAACTAAAGATTTAGGATCATTTACACATATAATATCTGGAAAATACTGCTTAAATATATAGTAATCAGTTAAATCATGTGCTATGTGTAAAATAGGTCTAGTTCTATCCAGTTTCTGAGATAGTATTTTTAAACTCTTTGTAATTCTACTATTCCACTTCCCTAGATTTTTTACTACCACTAAGTTAACAGACTTATTTTCAAATTTAATACCGTAATAAAAGGGAGTATAACATACAGAATCATAAAGTAAAAAGTTTTGTATGTCACATTCATCTAAAATTTGTTTGGTTATGGGGCTCCTAGAAATTATCAAATCATATACATTAAAGTTTCCTTGTATAAAGTCTCTATGACTGCCTACTATAGTATTGATATTTTTATAGTTCACGGAATCTTGATTTACTATACCTATCCATAAGTTAGCGATTCTTTTATTGATTTTCTTAGCTAATCGAAGTTTATCGTAAAAAGGCCTGTTAAAATATACAGGTATTTTATGACTTAGCTGAGGAGTACCACATAGTATAATATAATCAATATCCTCTATAAGTTTTAACCACTCGTTATTATCCATTTTGTACACATTAAAAATATTAGCATATCGAAATATAGGAAAATTGCAGAGCTCTTTTTCTGCTTGTAGTATTAAATATTCTATACCTTTACCTATTAGAATGTCTCCTGGATTTGGATTTTCATAACTAGTATCTGTGATTAATAAATATTTTCTAATATTCATAGCTTTTTAAGATATTTAACGATTGTTTCTGGTTTAATTGACCTCATACAAGCGTCTTTAATTCTATTACATAGGCATTTATCAGGATCTATGCTTTGACGATCATCACATTTAAAGCAAGGTACACTAGGTCTAATAGGTATGCAATTTTCATAAGTAGAGCATCTCCATTCTGGTCTAATAGGTCCAAATAAAGCTACTGTTTTTTTATCAAATGCTCCTGCTATATGTAAAACACTAGTATCTACTGTTATAACGTAATCTGCTTGTTTTACTATAGCAAATAGCTGTCTTATATTAGTTTTTTTCTGTAAATTAATACAGTTATGAAAATCAAATTCTTGCGTTCCTACTACTATGGGAGTGTAACCTTCTGATTTCAGTAAGTTAATAAGTTGTTGAGTTAAATCTGAAGGATACGTTCTGTTGGAACCTACTGCGTACCAACATATAGCAACTGTGTTTTTGTAGTTTTTTAGTAAATCCCTAGCATGTTCTTTTTCTTCGTCGCTGAGTACTATAATTGGTTTTTTAATCAGTAAGTCTTTGGGATTTAAACCACATAAATAAGCTGTCGAATAAATTCTATGTTGCCTATTATAAAACTGTTTATAATTGCTTAACCGATATGATAATATAACAAAGCTGTGATATTGATGGATAGGAACATCTTGTCTTAAATAATAAACTTTGTCTATAAAGTCTAAATTATCAAAAATACACATTCTATTTCTATCCACTATATAGGAAACTTTCCAACCTTTCTTATGCAGTGTATAAGCAGCAGGTAAAGACATTAATACGTCTCCTAATCCGTCAAAGGTTTCTATTAAAAAGCGTTTGTTTTGTTTTAGGTCTTTTTTAATAGATTGTAACATAGGTAATTCGTCTGGAGATTTAATCACTGGTAAGATAAAGCCCCAGTGGGTAGCAAATAGTTTAGCTACCTGTCTAGCTCTTGGAGTGTCATTACTAAAAACAGCTTTAAAAACAGCTGGGTTTTTAAACAATAAATGAGAAAACCATCTAAAATCCGTTTCTATATAAATTATATTATCGTGAATTATACGATTATCAGGAAGTTTAGTGCAGACGTATATTATTCCTATATTGCGTCTTAAGATAGATTTGATAAATTTAACATCTAATTTTTTACCATAGTGGTGAAATCCAAAACCCACTATATAATAATCGCAGTCTAAAGGTAGGAATACAGAAGTTCCTGTACTGGCATATAAGAACTTATGATTTGTAACGGATTTATAATAAGTAGTAACTGTATGCCAATTTGGATTATGAGCTAAATATAAAATGGGAGACATTAAAACTCCTTCTACTTTTATGTCAAAAACCTCCTAACGGAGGTTACTTATTTTTATGAATTAGGATTATACAGAGCAACTATTCCTTCATAAGTTCCAGAAGAGTTTTTCAAAACAGGTTTAAAATCTACTTCTTCAGCAATAATGATTCTCTTCTTGAACTCGTCAACTAAATCTTTTGTTCTGAAAGCCACATTCTTCCTAATTCCAATGATGAAAGCATCTTTTCTAACTAACACTGCACAGTTTCCAGCATACTTATCGTCAAGATATGTGGTCTCTAAAACTTTAACTCCTAAAATCGGAGGTAGATGTCCTGTCTTCAAAACATCAGTATCTACACGATACTCTTGACTGTAGACTCTATCAGTCTTTCTTAAGTTAGTAGCAAACTTAGAACCACATACCAACACTAAATTCACTGGCTCTTTTCCGTAAACTCCCAGAGCATTCTTAGCATCTGCGATCTTATCTACTAAATTATCAGAGCTAGAAAAAGTAATTGGAGATGTGGCCGCTGCTAAGGTTCCCTCTCCCTTAGCTACTGTCCAGATACCATCGAAAGCTTTATCATATGTCTGATTCCCAGATGCATAAACTCCTTTAATCATGGCGATCTCTTCAGCAGCCGCTAACTGAGTAGTTAATGTCTGTCTGATGTATTTAGCCAAGTCCACGATTGCTGTTTCGAGATCATCTTCAATAACATCAACGTAAGCTACTAAGAGTCTAGGAGTTAAGATTACTGAACCAGTGCTGAATGTTTGCTCATTAAGAGCAGATGCAATGCTAGTCCCATACCCTATAGTCTTAACGTTATTAGAACCGTAAGTAAGCACAGGAATAGTAAGGTTTCTAGCACTCTTAGGAACCTGAATGCTAGGAAACAAACGTCTGATGATATTTTTCTCTTTAATCTCCTCAATAACCTTCTTAGCTATGGGGCGAGGAAGATCATCACCACTAGGAGAATCCAACTGACCTAAATCATCTGCTTTAATTAAATCCAATAATTTTTTCTCAAGATCCTTTTTATTCATTTATATGCACCTCCTTTCAAGATTACTTTCTCTGTATGTATTTTAAGAACAGTTCGTCTACGTCCTCTTCGCTCTCTTTTTTCTCTTCTTTTTTAATGTCTTCTTTCTTAATAACAGATTTCTTTTCGGCTACGACCTCTATTGTTTTAACCTTCTCTTTAACCAACTTAATTAAATCATCTAACTTTTTAGAAATTTCTGCAGTAGCTTCTCCTAGCTTATCCAGCTTCTCAAGTATGTCTTTACCATAGTAGTAATAATAAGGTTTAGTTGCATCTTCTTCCTTTTTTTCTTCTAGTAAGTCTTTAATTTCCTCTTCAGATAAATCTTTGTTTTCTTCTTCATCCTTGTTGCCTGTATCTTCTGATTCCTGCTTCTCCTCTTCGTGTTTTGAATCTTCTTGTTTGTGCTCTTCTTTTTTCTCTTGCTCTTCATCCTTAGATTCGTTTTCCTTAGTCTCAATTTCTTTCTTTTCTTCTGTATCCTTTTTTTCCTCTTCCTCTTGTGTTTGCTCTAATTGTTTCTGTTCTAATTTTTCCTTATCTCCCATACCTTCACCTCCTTTATATAGATTCTCTAAGGCCTTTACCAATGACAATACTCGTGCTCCTGGATTAGCTGGAACTCCTACAAAGGAAACCTCGTACAGTTCAATCTTTTTAATAACATGAATTTTATCAAAAGGACAGTCTTTATCAACCAAACCTCTCCTAATAGCTTCATCTTTAGTAATAGTCTCATCGTCTATTACTCTCCCACCGATAGAAAGCTTACTAATAATACCTTCTTTAAGTTTAATTCTCAATTCCTTAGCCCAGGAACTTATAAATATTTTAAGTTTAAGGCCGATATCATCAACTGTGGATTCTACTATTCTTCCTACTGCGTTTTTTAAATCATAATTATGACCATAAAAAGCTGTGCTATTTACATTAACTAAATGTTTAGAGGCTTCTCTCAAAGCATCTGCAATTATGATATCACCTTGTCTATCTAGTGCAGTAGTAGATGCATAGCACTCTACGTAAAAATCAGTATCTTCTGTACCTTCTGACTTTAATATATCAGCATAAAATTTAAATATCTTTTTAGACCTAATCATAGTGCTACACCTCCTCCTAATATTGAAAACTTGGTCTAAATATGGAAATTTAAATATTTATATAAACTACTATATATTAACTCTACGTCTTCCAAAAGTATAATATCTATATTTTTCTTTTTGCCTCCAAAGTAGTGTTCTTCATACTCTCTTTGCTTCTTTTCTTTAGGCTTATAACATATCCAAATTCTCCTACCTCCTATAGGAGCATACATAAATACTATCCAGTCATTAAGAAGTTTTCCTTTAAATTTAAATAATTTAAAATGTCTTCCGTGAGGAGAAGTCTGCCTTCCTGCAAACCACTCTCCATAATCATGTCTCCAGAAGAAAGCATATGCATTAGGAGTGCTTCCTATACTATTTGGTGAAACTACAAATGGTTCTTTTGCTCCTATATTTAGCCAACTATTATGTACTACAAGCAAACCTGTTAAAAAGCTTTCATCCTCTTCTACCTGAAAATCGTAAAGTCTGATAGAAGTTTTGGAATTGTTCTCTAAGCTTTTTTTATTGATAGAATAATACCAGAAATTCTCATCTTCTTCTTTTGGAGAGCTATAAGAACATACTTTTTTGTGAAACTCTACTATGTACGTTGTGTGTTTAGGAATTATGGTATGTTTTTTATTAAGTCTGATAATCTCATTTGTATGTTTGGTATCTATTTTTCTTAATGTTGGATAATAACCTAAGCGCATTCCTATATACAACACTTGCCCTATTAGATGTCTAGAAACTGATGTGTAACTATAAGCATCGTAAGTTTTGATGTTTTTCAACTTAGTCCCGTCGCTATCCATTAAACCTTTAAAAACAGCTTTTAGTTTATTATCAGGTAAATATAAAACCCACGAAGGTAGTTTTTTGAACCAAGATTTATATCCTAATCTATGAAGTTCTTCTTTAGAAGCACAATAGCAGTTCTCCTTTAACCACGTTACTAAACCTGAATCATAAAAACGTAAACTAGGATTTGTATTATAACAGACTCCTACATGATCTACTTTGAACAGTTTTTTAGTTAGTTGTATAAGTTTATTAGCCTCATCTGTATTAGCACATTCTATACTAACTCCATGGCTTGCCATGTAAGTAGAACTTTTGCTAGAGATATTATGCGATGTGCTTACGTGACCATCTCCCACATAAAAACCTAACCAATAGCAGAAGTCTTCATTCACTGGAACTCTTTTAGTATATCCTGGAGGTATAGTTAATTCTATATAATTAACATCTTTTATTTCAGGTTTAGGTTTAGGTAACAATAGTAAATCTTTGCTAGGACTAATCTCTCTTTCTAATTTTAAACCATCTTTGGTAAATATACGGTGGTTGTTAAAATATATAGCAAAGTTACTACCATCAGGTTTTATATAGCAAAATCTATTTGAT